>Ga0315549_1005499_pt1 | contig 10317 bp, 8 predicted proteins | sample SalMarSW160200MG_FD_203101 | JGI IMG/M metagenome (GOLD analysis project Ga0315549, IMG submission 203101) | Salt marsh sediment microbial communities from the Plum Island Ecosystem LTER, Massachusetts, United States - Salt Marsh Sediment SW1601-200 ... | reverse complement strand
TAAGCTAATCCTTGGCTAAATAAATAAAAGTGTCAGCATAATCAGCGGTTAATTGCAACCGATAGGCCTGCCTTGTTTACCCTGAGCTTGTTGAAGGGAGCGCAGCCGAAGGGGACGGAGTCTAAGAAGACTGATTAGTGATTATTGGATTATCATAGTATGAACTGTGCTGCGAACTTAGTTCCTAAACACAATAAAAAACCTTTTGTTAAATTTTTCTTCGTGTTCTTTGTGCCTTCGTGGTGAACCAGTTTTTTTGTGGTGAAAAAATAACAAATGCCGCGATTTCCCCAAAAAGAAGCTGAAATTGTTGGACTGGCCGAGCGGTTATGGCATGGGCTGTTGTCAAATCGTCCTATATATCCGAATCCGCCAGTTCATCCGATAGCGCTAAGATTCAAGGCCATGATATATAGACGTTACCGAGAAAATTTAATCGCAAAGCAAGCAGCCGCCGAACAGGCAACTACAGCTAAAGATGAAACGCTGGAAGAATTAGTCGAGGCGATGAAGGCGGGTATTCGCTATGCGGAAAATACCGTTAATTTCGATGATGACAAATTGAAACTTATTGGTTGGGCCGGTAAAAAGGAAGCAACTCCACTGGCTCCGCCTAGTCAGGCCCGGCTGCTGGAAGCGCCGAAGCAGGAAGCAGGCCGGGTGTTTCTGGATTGGAAGGCGCCTCTTGATGGCGGCAAGCCAAAGGCCTATAAGGTCCAGCGCCGTCTGCGCTCCGGCGGCAGTTGGCAGGATGTAGCAACAGCTATTCTTACAGAAGCGACATTAGTAGAACAACCACAAAGGCAAGAGTTGGAGTATCGCATCATTGCGGTAAATAAAGCAGGCGAAGGTCAGCCAGGCAATACCGTGGAAGTGGTGCTGTAGGAATAGAGACGGGATTAACAGGATATACAGGAGTTTTTAGTTACTTTTATTATGAGTGTATCTCGTCAATCCTGTTATCCTGTCCAAAAAACAATCTTATTCCGTGGCAGATAAGGCGTGATATGCCACAGATGAAGCGTGATATGTCATAGATGAAGGGTGATATGTCATAGATGAAGCGTGATATGTCGCAGATGAAGAGTGATATGCCGCAGATGAAGCGTGATATGCCACAGATGAAGCGTTATATCCGATAGATGAAGCGTGATATGTCGCAGATTAAGTTTAATTAACCGCATATCAAGAGTATCAGATGATATTTTTGACTACAATTTTCAATATTAACTTGTTTTTTAGAAAGGAGTTATGTAAATGGCACGATTTCCAATCACAGAAGCAGAGATTATAGCATTGGCACAGGCAATGGAATCAGGACTGGCGGACAATGCGGCGGTTTATCCGGCCCCGCCGGTAGCACCGGCAGATTTGACAGCCCTTATCAGTGCTTATACCACCGCCAAAAATGCCGCCATCGCAGCCCAGGCAGCAGCAGAGGATGCTATCACCAGCAAGGATGAAGCCCTGGAGGATTTGGCGGATGCAATGAAAAGTGATATCCGCTACGCCGAGAACACGGTCGATTTCGATGATGATAAGTTGAAGCTCATCGGCTGGGCCGGACGCAAAGAACGCACGCCGCTGGCCCCTCCCGGCCAGGCGAGACTCTTAGAAGCTCCCAAGCAGGGCGAGGGCTGGGTGTTCTTAGACTGGAAGGCACCTATCGACGGTGGTGCGCCCGCAGCTTACAAGGTAATGAGGCGTGAGCGGCCTGCCGGAGCCTGGGAAGAGGTTGCTACCGCCGTTATCAGCGAAGCGACTTTAGTTGAGCAGCCCCGCGGCAAGGAACTCGAATACCGCATCGTCGCGGTCAACAAGGCAGGCGATGGTGAGCCCAGCAACACCGTAATGGTCGTATTGTAAGATTTAATACCGAAGGTGCAGAGAAAAAACTCTCTGCGCCTCCGGTATTTTTTTACAAAATTCCAACAAGTAGCAAGAATCCTTAGTCTTGTTAGAATGCTTTATAATAATAGGGGAAATGCCTGGGTGTGTAAAGACTTACCAGATTTTTTATTGGCGGACAATTGAGAAGATTTTAAGAGTAAATTTTTATCAATAGGAGACAGATATGCATTTAACATTTAGAAAAACATGTCGAGTTTGTGGCTCAGCAGCCCTGACACCTGTAATCAATCTTGGCGATCAATACCTGCAAGGTTCGTTTGTCAAACCGGGCAAGGAAATGCCTCCTATGAGGAAAATTCCTCTGTCTCTCGTACGATGTGACCCCACGAAGGACGAGAAGGCTTGCGGTCTTCTGCAAATGGAACATACGGTACCACCTGAAGTTCTATACTCTGCCTATTGGTATCGTTCGGGAACAAACAAGACGATGAGAAATCACCTCAAAGGCATTGTTGAAGAAGCCGTTTCGATACTTAATAAATCGAGCGGCTCAGTCCTTGATATTGGGTGCAATGACGGAACATTGTTTGGTTTCTACCCGGAAGGATTCCGAAAATATGGGGTTGACCCATCCGATGTTGCTCAGGAGATTGACAAGCAGGCAGTAACAGTCATTCAGGATATATTTCCATCGGATGAGCTTCTGAACAGTTTGCAGAAAACAAAGATGGACATCATTACCTCTATCGCAATGTTTTATGATCTGGAGGATCCCGTTGCGTTTGTCAAGGGTATAAAAAACATCCTTGCACCGGAAGGCATTTGGATTTTTGAGATGTCCTATATGCCTATGATGCTAAAAATGACCTCTTATGATACGATTTGCCATGAGCATTTGGAATTCTACAGCCTTGCGGTGATAGAATATATTCTAAAACAGAGCGGCATGAAAGTTTTCAATGTGACGCTCAATGGCATCAATGGCGGGAGCTTACGCTGCTATGCAACACACAGCACAAACTTTAGGTATAAAAATGAACACTACCTTCAAAATATCAAGGCCATGCACCAGGACGAGTTTGACCTCGAGTTGGATACAGACAAGCCCTATAAAAATTTCCAGGATAGAATCAATGTTCATCGTGATGAATTGATTACTTTACTAAAGAAATTTAAGAGTGAAGGAAAAAAAATTCATATCTACGGCGCTTCAACCAAGGGCAATACTATCCTGCAATGGTGTGATATTGATAATAGAATTATCGATTGTGCTGCTGAAAGGAATCCAGACAAATATGGCGCTCACACACTTGGTACGGATATTCCGATTGTCAGCGAGGCCGAATCGCGTGCGATGAATCCTGATTATTACCTTGTACTGCCATGGCACTTCAAGGCCGAGTTTATCGAACGGGAACAGGAAATCCTGAAACGAGGGACACATCTGATATTCCCACTTCCCAAGGTAGAAATCATCTCTAAGGAAAAGGTATCCAGCCGGTGAAAGCGTTAATATTTGGTGCCAATGGACAGGATGGATACTATCTGTCTGATGCTTGTCGCAGGCGGCAGATAGAGGTTGTCGGTATGTCGCGGAGCGGTCCCTGGCTGCACGGCGATGTTGCCTGTCCCGAAACAGTAGAAGAGCTTATTCGCAGTCATCATCCTGAGATGATATTCCATCTTGCGGCCACATCAACGACCAGACACGATGCGATTTATGAGAACCATGCCGCTATAGGTACTGGTACAATTAACATATTAGAATCTGTTAAGCGATGGTCTCCCAATAGTAAAGTATTTATTACGGGAAGTGGGTTGCAGTTTGTTAATAATGGGCAACCAATATCCGAGGCAGATCCTTTTGACCATGGAAGTTCTTATGTAGCGGTCAGAAACTATTCGGTGTATCTGGCACGATATTTTCGCAGCATTGACATCCAGACGTATGTTGGATACCTTTTCCATCACGAAAGTCCCTTACGCGGAGCACAGCACCTCTGCCAGAAGATTGCTCAGGCAGCGCAACGAATTGCTGAAGGAAGTGAGGAAATTCTTGAGTTAGGCGACATTTCCGTAAGGAAAGAATGGACGTTTGCTGAAAATGTTGCTGAAGGAATTATCACTCTCATCGAGCAGAATCAGGCATTTGAAGCGACGATTGGGTCGGGGCAGGCATATTCAGTCGAAGATTGGCTTGATGAATGTTTCAGGCTAATTAATAAGGATTGGCGACACTATGTCAGACTGAAGAGCGATTTTAAGGCGGAGTATAAGATATTGGTTTCGAATCCAGCGACAATTAACTTGCTAGGATGGAGTGCTACTACAACAATAAGTGAATTGGCAAAAATTATGTTAAATTATCAAGATGCAAAGTAGTATGGGCATCTTGCAGTTGAAGAAATTGTGAAATCATTATGAACCTGCTTAAAATCATTTGTGTATGTGGGGCCAGGCCGAATTTTATAAAGGTTGCTCCCTTGATGTATGCATTTAAAAAGAACGGCAATTTTGATACGCTGGTGGTGCACACTGGCCAGCATTACGATGAAAACATGAGCAAGCTCTTTTTTGATGAGCTAAATATTCCCAAGCCCGATGTGAATCTCGAAGTTGGTTCTGCCAGCCATGCTATACAGACCGCTGAAATTATGAAAGCTTTTGAGCCGATTGTTCTCAATTATAAACCTGAAGTAGTTCTTGTCGTTGGCGATGTCAACAGCACAATAGCGTGTGGGCTTGTAGCAGTAAAACTAGGCGTAAGACTTGTTCATGTGGAAGCTGGTCTACGTAGTTTCGATCGCTCAATGCCTGAAGAACTCAATCGTGTTTTAACAGATTCTATAAGTGATCTTCTCTTCTGTACAGAGCAAAGTGGTGTGGATAATCTTATCAGGGAAGGTATACCAAAAGAAAAAATATTCCTCGTTGGTAACGTCATGATCGACACTTTGCTAAAGAACAAAGACAGAGCTGAAGGGTCGAACATCTTGAATCAACTGAATCTTAATGGAAATGGTTATGCCACCTTGACCCTACATCGTCCTGCTAATGTAGATAACTGCATTGTCTTAGGCAGAATCCTTGACGCCCTTGAGGTTATACAGAACGACATGCCAATTATCTTCCCAATCCACCCACGAACTCGCCGGAACCTAGTATCCTTTTATCTCGACAAGCGTCTTGAAGAACTGCCAAATTTACAACTTATTGATCCGTTAGGATATCTTGATTTTCTGAAGTTGATGGCTTCTGCTCGATTGGTATTAACTGATTCTGGTGGAATACAGGAAGAAACTACTATTTTGAAAGTTCCCTGCTTAACTCTTCGTAAAAATACTGAGCGACCTATCACTACAGAAATCGGTTCCAATCAAGTCGTTGGTACCGATCCAGATAAGATCATCCGGGCTTATAGACAAGCAATTGATAACAATTGGCGAGAACCTCAGATACCACCGTTCTGGGATGGCAAGGCAGCGAAAAGAATCGCTGTAATAATCGCGTCGGAGAATAGATTCGGTGGCTAAGTTTCTAGCATTAAAATCGTAATCGTATTGTTTATGAAAGAGATATATTGTGTGGCAAGTTGCAATAAAAAAGGGTAAAGCGATTCTCGTAGATGTACCGGAGCCGATGGCCTCCGCTGGGAGAATACTAATAAAGGTGATGTACTCGTGCATTTCAGCAGGAACGGAGATAGCCAATGTCAGTAGCAGTAGAGAACCTATTATTTACAAGGCACTGCGTCAGCCGGAAAAAATTAAGAAGGTTTTTGACTCGATTGCGACAGTTGGTTTTAACAAAACCTTGAATTTGGTCCAAAGTAAGTTGACTGGGTATGACCCCATTGGATATTCAGTTTCTGGTTTTGTCGTTGGTGTCGGTAAAGGTATAGACGGTTTCAAAATAGGTGATCGTGTGGCTGCCGGTGGTGCAGGTCAAGCTAATCACGCTGAATTTGTTGAAGTGCCTCGGAACCTCGTTGTCAAAGTTCCAGATGGAGTTGATTTTAAGCAGGCTAGCACCACGACGGTTGGAAGTATTGCTTTGCAGGGGCTTCGGCGAGCGGATTTGCAATTAGGTGAGTACGTTGTGGTGTTTGGTACAGGAGTCATTGGACAGCTTACGGTTCAAATGGCTAAGGCCAGTGGTGCTGTAGTTATTGCTATTGACGTGGATGAAATGAGATTATCTATCGCTAAAGATCACGGTGCCGATTATGTTTTCTCCGGCCGAGATGAACAGTTAGTAGATAAAGTTCTAAGTGTTTGTGGTGGCTATGGAGTCGACGCAGTAGTTTTTACGGCGACCACTTCAAGTAATACCCCGCTTTCTCAGGCATTTAAAATGACCAGAAAGAAGGGGCGGGTGGTTTTAGTGGGAATTGCCGGGCCTAAGATTTGCCGTGATGACATTTATAAAAAGGAAATTGATTTTCTTATTTCGTGTTCTTATGGGCCTGGAAGATACGATGAGAATTATGAGCTTAAGGGCAATGATTACCCCTACGGGTACGTACGTTGGACTGAAAATCGCAACATGCAGGCCTATTTGAGGTTATTATGTGACAAGCTGGTTAGGCTGGACAATATCATAGAAACCGTTTATCCCATAAAGCAGGTGGAAAGGGCTTACGAATTGCTGAAATCGGATCGGCGTCCCTTGACGGTTTTGCTAGAGTATAACCAGGACATTCTACAGGATATTTTTCCTCTCCATCGAAAAACAGTTATTAACCCTTCCGTTAAGAAAGTAAACAAGGACATCATTAATGTTGGGATTATTGGTGTGGGGGGATTTGCGACGGAAGTTCATCTGCCAAATTTGAAACGGCTATCTAATCAGTATCAACTATATGCCGTTGCGGACAGATTGCCGCTCAATGCCAAGTCTGTGGCCGAACAGTATGGTGCAAAATACTGTACCAGTGATTACCGACAGATTATGAAGGATCCGGAAGTTGACCTTGTGCTGATCTGCACGAGACATAATCTACACGGTACGATAGTTTTAGCGGCGTTGAAGAATGGCAAGCATGTATTTGTCGAAAAGCCGCTGGTTCTCAAACAGGATGAACTGAAGCAAATTCAGGATTTCTATAACTCTGCGAAAGATGATGATAGTGTAGCCCCTATTTTGATGACAGGTTTTAATCGCCGTTTCTCGCCTTATGCCCAAAAAATTAAAGAATTACTACAAGACCGCAACAGCCCAATGATAATTAACTATCGTATGAATGCGGGATATATTCCTCTGGGTCACTGGGTTCACACTGAAGAGGGTGGTGGGCGTAATCTCGGTGAAGCGTGCCACATCTACGATCTTTTTACCTTTTTTACAGATAGCCCTGTGGTTGAAGTAAGTGCCCATGCTATTAGGCCCCATACAGCCCGTTACAGCAGTAGTGATAATTTTATTGCTACGCTGAGCTTCGCTGATGGGTCAATTGCTACTTTGACCTATACAGCTTTAGGTTCCCATCGACACCCGAAGGAACAGATGGAAATTTTTTTTGAAGGTAAGGTCTGTGTGCTGAACGATTACAAGCATCTTACAATAATTAGCACTAGAAGGCAGGACTTGAAAAATAGGAGCGGCAACAAAGGCCACAAAAATGAATTGGAAATGCTTGGTAAAGCAATCCAGCAAAGTGTCAACTGGCCAATTCCCCTCTGGCAGCAGATTCAGGTAATGGAGATAGCTTTTCAGATCGACAAATTACTTGGTTAACCCTTAAATCTGAAAAGCTGTTTAATAAAACACGCAATTGCGGGAAGATATGTTGCGCTTCAGGTTAAAATTTCCGATGTTAAACATGACAAGAAAATTCGCTAAGTTGGTACTGTCACCTATACCTGTAAAGTATAGTGTAGGGAAGACTTACTGGCGAATCAAAGAATTTCTTCAGCAAGCTCAATGGTGGGATCGGAAACAAATCGAACAATGGCAACTTGACAAGCTTAAAGAAATTATTGAGCATGCTTACAGCAGTATCCCAGGCTATCGGCAGCTTTATATGGAGGCTGGTATTAAGCCGAATGATATTCAATCTTTGCGTGACATTGATTATTTACCATTTGTTACGAAGGAACTAATACGAGATAATTTAGACGACTTTACTTCGACGGCGGTATCAAAGTGGAAAAGAGTTTATCTTACGACTGGTGGCTCTACGGGTATTCCTTTCGGCTTCTACATTACAAGGCTTAATTATAGTATAGAAAAAGCTTTTATGCATTTAGGCTGGGAAAGAAAAGGATGGAAACTTGGTGACAGATCTGCGGTGCTGAGAGGAGCTTACATCGGATCTGAACGAAAATTTTGGGATTACAACTCCTATCAAAACGAACTATTGCTTTCAAATTATTACCTAACTGAAAAAAACTATCCTAAATATGCGAAGCAACTTTTAAAATACAAGGCATTGTATCTTCAAGCTTATCCGTCGGCTGCAACAATGTTGGCGGATTTTGTTATGACGAAAGGCGATATTGAGCGACTAAATTTCAAACTTATCCTTCTTGGTTCGGAAAATGTGTATGATTGGCAAAAACAGAAACTGTTGGAGGCATTTCCGGGGGCAAGCCTTTTCGATTGGTATGGTCATGCAGAAAAAGCTATTCTTGCCGCAAGGTGTGAATATTTAGAACAATACCATGTCTGGCCTTTTTATGGATTAACAGAAATATTAGATGAAAACAACGGCGAGGTCAGTGTAGGACAAACTGGAGAGTTGGTAGGAACTTCTTTTTGGAACCTTGCCACACCTTTTATTCGTTATCGCACAATGGATATGGCGACCAAAGGCAGATTTGGTTGTGATGGGTGTGGCAGAAAATTTCAATTACTGGAGCAAGTTGAAGGAAGATTGCAGGAGGTCATTGTTACCGGGACAGGCAGATATATTTCAATGACCGCTATAAACATGCACTCTGACGTATTTGACAATATTAAACAGTTTCAGTTTTACCAGGAAAAAACGGGTGAAGTGGTTTTTAAGATAATCAAAAAGAACAGCTATTCTAATAAAGACACGGCTTTGATCCGACGTGAATTGATGAAAAAACTAGGGCAGGATATGGCGTTAAATATAGTTTTTGTAAATCAGATTCCCAAAACACCAAGGGGTAAGTATAGATTCCTAGAACAAAAGCTGGAGATAAAATATGGGGACTAGCCTAAAGGTGTTGTTCTGTGGGGACACTATACTAAAAAACGGAAGCAGCACAATCAAGGAGAACCCCTTTAAGTATGTATTCCCTATTTTTACTGAACATGATTATGTCATTATTAACTTAGAAACGGTTATCAGTGATCGTAGTCTGACTCTAACCAAAAAGACGATCGTATTCAAAAGTAATTCCGAGAACTTAGACTGGCTTTGTGATGTGAGGGACAAGGTAGTGTTCTCTTTGGCCAACAATCATATTTTTGACTTCGGCAACGAGGGCTATCACGATACAGTCAAAGCACTATTAGAAAAAAAATCCAAATTCATTCCCGTTAACAAAAGTCTTTTACTGGATACAAATATCGGCATAAGGTTGTATTCAATGTATCCCGAATTAAGCGGCCGTTTTCAGCACGACCTTGCTGCTGGCAACGTTAAGTTCGATGATTCTCTGATAAACATCGTCATGATTCACTGGGGTGAAGAACACATCCTGCTGCCTTGTCCTCAACAAAAAAAACGGGCAACTACTCTGATAAGATATGGTGCAGATTTAATTGTTGGCACGCATCCCCACGTTAGCCAACCGTTATTAAAACTAAACAACATACCCGTGGCCTTTTCTTTAGGGAACTTCAATATGACACAATATGATGTCAAACCGACTTTTCTTAATCACTTGGGCTATATGCTGAGTGCTGAAATAAAAAGCACTGAAATCTGTAATCTGAAAAGAATATGGTATGTGATAAACAGTAATCTTCAGCCTGTAGTTCTGCCTGAAAAAGTTGCAGATTCTATAGAAAATGTTTTTGAAAGTATTAGCAGCGAAGCTCTGAAAATAGGCCGGTTAGGATATCTAAGGCACAGCTCTTATCACTTTCTCAAAAGTAATCTACTTGGAGGAATAGCAAAACGGTTGCAGTTGTATGGAATCAGACATATTCCAGCCGTCTTAAGGTGGCTTTTACATCCGAGGGTGTTGTATCGAGTACCTTTCGCTCTTTTTCGGGATGAGACATTGTTCAAAAGGACTCGGCAAATTGAGAGCTTGATAACACCATACATATAAGGCCTACAACTCATCTATGAATAAGATAGGAGAAAACTGCTTTAACAAAATGGTGAATCTTTTGCGAAGATTGCGTAAGCCGGGAATTGTCCACAACATATCCAAAGTTTATAGTGGTACAGTGTTTTCACAAGTTTTTGCTTTTGGCACTTTGGTTCTGCTTGTTAGGAGTTTGAGCACCAGTAGTTATGCTGTTTACACAGTATTCTATGCTATC
>Ga0315549_1005493_pt1 | contig 10322 bp, 8 predicted proteins | sample SalMarSW160200MG_FD_203101 | JGI IMG/M metagenome (GOLD analysis project Ga0315549, IMG submission 203101) | Salt marsh sediment microbial communities from the Plum Island Ecosystem LTER, Massachusetts, United States - Salt Marsh Sediment SW1601-200 ... | reverse complement strand
GCGGACTGCCGAACAATGACGGAAAACTGTATACGCCGGTCACGGAATGTAAAGGAGGAAGCTCTTGAAGAGGCTCCAATCCCCTCGCTATCCTCGGCCACCACTTTCTGACGAGATAATCAGTAGGATCGTCTAGGAACAAATCGTAGTCTTCCGCGGGCATCGGGTCGTATTTGCCCTTTGTTCCAGGCTCGACGAACTGGTATGTAGTATTCGCATCGATCCTGCTCCCTTCGTTCTCAGCCCCCGGCCACCTCAACTGCTGAACGTCGAGCTTGTCGAATCCTCTTACTGGAAACCCAACGCCCGTCCCAAACGGGAGGCCGAAAGCATCCCAATTTAGTTCTATTACTGTCTTTTTGTGCGCTTCCAACCCTTTTTCGGGATTATATAAGCCTTCCTTCCAGCTTACTCCAGCATATTTCAGACACCATCCGCTCTCCCCAGGCGAAATTGGAACTCTATCGGGCTCTCTTAGTCGAATGGCTTCTTCGATTCTTCTTTTCCTCTCCTCATATAGCTCTTCAGGCGTTTTCCCCATTTTCATTTACCTCCTATCCATTCTTTGGCCAGTGATACAGCGTCACCGGCGAAGCGTCCAAAAGCGTCAGCGCCAACATATTCCCGCACTGTGTCATCAAGAGTCCCCCCCCCAACCATAATCCTTACCTTGTCCCGCAGGCCAGCATCTTTTATGGACTGTACGGTCTCCTTCATGGAATCAAAACTCACCGTTAGGAAGCCGCTTAGACCAACTACCTCCGGTTCCACTTCCTTTATCTTGTCAACAAATTCCTCTGCCGGGACGTCCACACCGAGGTCGTAGACCTCAAAGCCGTTGACGTCCAACATAAAGGTCACGATATCCTTGCCTATGTCATGTATATCACCCGCTACAGTTCCTATGATAACCTTGCCTAGACGCTTAACCTCAGCACCCTTGGCTAATTTCGGCTTAACCATTTCCACTATCGCCTTCAGCATCTCACCAGCATATACCAGCTCTGGAATGAAATACTCGCCGTCCTGATAACGTTGGCCAACAATTGCCACTGCCTTTCGGGCATCACCCAGAATCTTCAAGGGGTCCTCACCGCTGTCCAGCCTCTTCTGGGCGATTTCCAAAACCTCTTCTTCCTTCAAATCAGCTAATGTGCTAACTAGATCTTTAGCCATGTTCCTTTAACTCCTTTTTCATATTGGGTCTTTAGTCTGTAAAACTTCAGAGCTATAGTAGTCCTAAATGCTACAGTTGTCAAATGGTGACGCAATAACCCACGGTTCTCAACAGAGGCTGCCAGTGGACTTTGGTCTCGTGGTCAGGCTACGGCGGCACTTACGGATACGCGGAATTACTGGAGATCATAAGTGACCCCGAGCACGAGCAGTACCTGGACACCATAACCTAGCTCGGAGGCCACTTCGACCCTGATATGTTCGACATCTGAGGCGGTAAACCGAAAATTGAGCTTGATGAGACTGAAGTAGCCACCAGGAAACCCAAATCAGCTTATCCTTGCCGATTGAAGAACTGCAACCGTCTTAAGCGTCCTGAAAGAATGCTGATCGGGAAATCTGGGAGAATAATCAGGCCATGAATGCGCAGTTCCTTGCACAAAAACTCATTTTGTTATCTTAAGAATAATTATTTGGTCCTTAGTTTTTTGAAGTCTATCTTATGGCTCAATTGAAAGGAAGACTTGTTCATGTATACGTCCATGTAAAGATGCCCATGTTTCTTCAATGTAATGAGTGTAAATTCGGAGGTGTTACCATAGTATTTACGTTCATTACTAAGCCTTTATCCTACATAGGGCAGTAATATACTATTTGCCTGCTATTTTAACCATTGGTCAATATTAGCTTGATTCTGGCTTATCCAGTCAGCAGCAACGACTGGTATTTCCTCTTCGTTCACATCTACGCGTAGCATCAGGGTGTTGACCTCCTGCTCGCTTAACACCATGTTCTGCATAAGCTGATAGACGTCAGGGGCTTTTTCTTCCAGTACGGTAGCTACCACCTTATTGACATGGTACATCGGATGGCCACTCTTAACTGGTTCTGCTTCTTCGTCGGAGAAAGCCCCTTCTACCCAGGGGTCAGGCTCTTCCAGCACTATTACGTCCACCTCGGCAAGTAACCAGTGGGGCCACCACAGGTACATCAGGAGGGGTTTCCCCTTTTTATCCGCGGCAACCATGCGAGCCATCATGATAGCTTCAGTCTGGTTACTTCGCCAAAGGGGTAGTTCATAGCCTAGAATCATGGAACGATCCATAACGTCATCTACCCAACCGGGAGAACCGCCAACCAGCTCACCCTTGCCTGGATTCTCTGGGTTTTCAAATATTTGCCAGTATTCCTTGAGGTCAAGGATAGACTTTAGGCCAGGAGCCATAGGTTCAATACCCCGGGCAGAGTCACCTTCAACCACGTACCTGGGGATAATCCAGCCAGCACCACCAGGGAATATTTCTCCAGCCAATTCCACCTTTCCTCGATCCAGGAATGGCTGAATCTCAAGCTGGCGGCCGGGTAACCAGATTTCCGGTGCTAAATCCACCTCTCCTTTTTCCATAGCGGGCCAGGTGAGCGAAGCCGACAGCCCCACACGACTAGTAGGATAGCCAAGTTGCTGGGTGGTAATCTGGTCGATAATTTCAACAAGGATAAGCTGAGAAGTCCAGTCGTTCTCGGCAATCATGACCGTCGGCTTTGCCGGCGGTTCACCAGCGCAGCCGGCACCCAGCGTTACCAGTAGAATTACAACACTTAGTAGTAATAAACCACAAAATTTTAGAAAATGTGCTTTCATTTTTTCTCCTTACATAATTAGATTGCTAAAACCTCTAATAACGTACATCACCCCCTTTCTATTGTTTTGAGTCAAAACTACATGTTACTTAAACTGTTTCACCATTGGTTGTCCAATCTTACCAAGAGCCTGGGTGAGGCGATCAAGGATTATCGCAATAACAAGGATGGCCAGCCCCGCCTCAAAGCCTGGCCCTATTCTCACCCTGTCCAGTGCAAAGAGCACACTGTAACCCAAACCGCCAGCACCTATGAATGCAGCGATGACCACCATGGAGACAGACATCATGGTAGACTGGTTGATTCCGGCCATGATGGTGCGCAGAGCCATTGGTATTTCCACAACAGTCAGGAGCTGCCAGCTGGAGGCACCAAAGGCTTGAGCAGCTTCTTTGACTTCCGTGGGAACCTGGCGCAGACCGAGGTTAGTGAGACGAATAGTTGGTGGCACACCGAAAATCATAGTGGCGGCGATAGCAGGTACCTTACCTACACCGAGGAGCATTATCGCCGGGATGAGGTAAACCAGGGAAGGAATGGTCTGCATCGCATCCAGAATGGGACGGAGAATACGTTCGAAGGGGTCGCTCCGCGAGGCAATAATACCAATTGGAATAGCAATGATTACAGTGAGAAGCATAGCCGTACTGACCAGCGCTATTGTGCTCATAGCTTCCGTCCACAACCCCGTGAATTGTATGATGAGGAGTCCCACCGCTATTGATAGTCCAACCCCCCGTGAAGCTACACGCCATCCCAGCACTCCTATAAATACTAGCCATACTGGCCATGGGAACCAGAGGAAAAAAGTCTCCATTACCACAAATACTCTGGTTAATCCGAGTTTGATTGCTTCAAAAGCTGGTGAGAGGGTGACAATAGCCCAGTCCATAATCACCTCTACACCATCACCCAGGGGGGCCCGTGGAGTACTCAGGTCAAACTGGCGAAAGATGATTATTGCCACGGCTACTGCCGCAATAGTTAGAAGACTGACGCTGTATCTCAGCCACTTAGTTCTAAGTTTTCTCATAATGATTTAGGCCTCCAGTACGGTTGTTGCTTTGGTGTCTCAGGAGTAATACATTAGCCTTCGGCGGGGGTATCCGGACTCGATGTGCCCTTTTGCATTACCTTTATAAGCGCTTGTTCCGTGATTACTCCCAATATCCGCTGACTTCTGTCCAGCACCGGCACCGGCATGCCAGTTTTCGCCACCAACTGCAGACTTTCATCCAGGGGGCTATCCAAGGAAACAGACGGTAAATCCCTTTTTGCTATGTCCTTAACGGCGACAGTCTGCCTTTTTGATTGATGAATAGCGCGGTGCAAAGTTACAACGCCGATTAGTCTGTCATGAGCATCAGTAACAAATGCCAATGTAGCCCGTTTCGCCAGCATGTTATTTATTGCCGTCTCAGTATCTTCATTATCTCGAATCACCACTTCAGGATCTTCCATAACTGTTTCTATCGAAACAGCTTTTTCTGCCGGTACATCCTGCACAAACTCTCTCACGTAATCATCAACTGGTTTTGTTACTATATCTTCGGGTGTGCCAAGCTGCACTATTTCTCCATCTCTCATAATGCCAATACGATCGCCCAGTTTGAGTGCTTCAAGAAGATCATGCGTAATAAAGACAACCGTCTTCTTCACCGTGGAACGCAGGTTAATAAACTCATCTTGCATCTGGCGCCGGATAAGGGGATCCAGAGCACTGAATGGTTCATCCATAAGGATAATATCAGATTCTACAGCTAAGGCCCGGGCTAAACCAACCCGCTGTTGCATTCCGCCACTTAGCTCATATATGTGATTCTTTTCCCATCCCTTCAATCCGACAACATCCAAAACCTGCATAGCCTTTTCTCGTCTTAATTTCTTTTCCTCGTGCCTGAATTGTAAGCCGAGAGCAATATTGTCCAGCACAGAGAGATGAGGCAGCAGACCGAAGCCCTGGAATACCATACTCATCTTATGGCGACGCAGATCTCTAAGCTCAGTGTGATTCAATTCTTCTATGTCAATCCCGCCGACCAGCACTTTGCCTCGAGTTGGTTCAACCAGTCGATTAAGGCAGCGGACAAGCGTTGATTTGCCGCTTCCGGATAATCCCATAATGACAAATATCTCATTTTCATATACATTGAAAGAGACATCTTTTACGGCTATAACATGTCCGGTTTCTTCGAGAATCTGTTGCTTATTCCCGCCATTTTTACAGTTGTCTAGCATACTGTCAGGATCAGGTCCGAATACTTTCCACAGGTTTTGGCAACATATTATCCCTTTCTCTGTTATCACTGAAGACATAAACCGGCTCCTTTATGCGCAGCTAATATTTAAGAAAACTCTATGAATGTGGATCACTGGAAACAATTAACCAATCGGAGTAAAGACTAAGAAACAAAATTGGGGGGGGTAGCTGCTATGATATACCTTGCATATGTGATGTTTACTCACTCCATTAATCACCAAACACCATAAAACTTGTTCTTACGCATCTCGGTGGATTCTAGCGGATGTTTACCAATATGTCAAGGTTTGCTAGGGAATAACCGTAATAAACGTGGATTTTCATTATTCCATGATATCTCAAATTTGAACTGACAAGGGAGTCTCCTGAAGGACTACAAAAAGTAGGCCTTATTCAACGAAGTCCATATTGTTAGCTAGAGTAACAATCAAGTATTTTGTTACCTTTGAAGAATTCTCTGGGTCTAAGCGGATTCCGCGAAAGACTATAGATATAGTCTACCGGAGAGCTTGGATGTTTTGCGGTTCGAGTCCTGAATAGTAGGTCGTGCAGGTCAAAATCAAGAACTTTTTCAGTATCGTTCCCACTCCCATACTCACCAAAAGCTCATTGCGTAACAATCTGACGAGAAGCGATCTGAATAAGGCAGAGTTGCTCAGGATAACGCTGAAAGCTGTTGGATTCTGTATCAAGGGCGATGGCTGGTGAGTCGACCATCTCACGAACAGCGGCATTAAGTTCAGCGGGTCGACTAACAATCTCGACAGGGAGCGGTTTTAAGCCGGTCGGGGAGTTATCTGCCGGGTTCTCTGGTTCATCCATCATCTGAAGTATAGAAGAATCTGGTTTGTGAAAGCAATTATACTGGAATCCAGGCCATCAATCAGGCTTATAATTAACGTGAAGGGAAGTCACAATATCGCAGGTTATTAATTTACTCTGCTTACAGCTGTCTCAATCTTGGATCCATTTTATCTCGAATCCAATCACCCAGGAAGTTACAGGACAATACCACCAGGCCAATAGCCAGGCTGGGGAATAGAGAGATCCACCAACCTTTAGCGATTTTATCCCTGCCTTCGGATGCCATCGAGCCCCATGTCGGTGTCGTGGCCGGAACACCGGCGCCAAGAAAGCTCAAGGAGGCCTCTATTAGAATCACCAGTCCCACACTCATCGTCATCAGTACTACAAGTGTGTTGGCCACATTGGGAAAGACATGCTTTATCAGTATTCTAGCCGGAGAAGCTCCGTTGATTCGTGCCTGCGCGATGAAGTCGTCTTCGCGGATTTTTATAACTTCTCCCCGCATCATACGGGCATAGGGAGCCCAGCTAAGCGCCGCCAATGCCAGTACAACAGTTTTGAAACTCGGGCCGAGGCTGACGGCGAGAAGCAAAGCAATCAGGAGTGCGGGAAATGCCATAGCGGCGTCGGTTACCCTCATGATAAAGGAATCTGTACGCCCCCTGGCGTATCCCGCCGACATGCCTAAAACCGTACCTATGACGCTGGCGATTAATATAACCAGTAGCGAGACACTCAGTGAAACCCTGGCCCCGTAGATCAGGCGGCTGAGGATATCACGTCCGATATTATCCGTTCCCAGGATATGTTCGGTGCTGCCTCCAGGCATAAAGAACGGGGGTGTCAGCCTATCGCCGAGTGACATCTCGTTAGCTTCATATGGCGCGAGGCGGATATCAGGAAGGCCAAGCCATGATAGGTCGGCGAATATCGCGGCCACTACCAGGACTAACATTATAACAATTGGAATAACCGGCAGCCTGCGCGAGAAATTCCATGTTTTTTTAATCTTTTTCCAGAAACTCACTCTTTCCATACCTCTCTGGAACTACAGACTAATACCTGATACGTGGGTCGACATACGCGTATAAAATGTCCACTACGAGGTTCACCCCGAGTACCATGACAGCTACAAGCAATACCACTGCCTGGGTCACGGGAAAATCGCGACCTACCACGGCCTCGGCTATTAGCCGTCCGATTCCCGGCCAGGCGAATACTGTTTCGATTATTACCGCGCCGGTGACAATCGTGGCAAACGTGATGCCGGCCGCTGTCAGCAGCGGTATTATTGCGTTTCTCAGCGCATGCTTCCAGATTACCATCCTCTCCGAAAGACCCTTTATCCGGGCCAGCTTAACATACTCACTGTCCAGGACTTCCAGCATGCTGGACCGTATCAATCTCGTCATTATTGGCAGCATGAAAAATGACATCGTTAAAACCGGCAGGATAAAATGATCGGGGCCGCCGGTACCGCTGGTGGGCAGCCATTTAAACGATACGGCGAAAATCTGGATGGCCACGATGGCCAGCCAGAAACTCGGTAAAGCCTGTCCCAGAATAGCTATAAATTTTACCAGACTGTCAATCCACGTGCCACGATTGCAGGATGCCGTAACACCCAGGATGAGAGACACAAATATCCCTATGAAAATGGCCGGCAAGCCCAGTTGGATCGTATACGGCAACCTTTCTCCGATTATTGTGGCAACAGGTCTCCTGGTACGGATTGATTCTCCGAAATCGCCTTTGGCCACGTTATTCAGAAAAACCCAGTACTGTTCGGGCAGTGACTTGTCCAACCCCAGGTACTGTCTCAACTCTTCGATATCTGCCAGTGAGGCCTGGGCTGGTGCCATCAGCATAACCGGATCACCACTGGCTCGAGCCAAGGCAAAGACCACCATCGAGATAACGATGAGGGTTATTAGCGTCTGAAATATGCGTAATATTATAAAACGCGCCATCTCGTCCCTTACATGCAGCTACGCATATACGCCATTCTCTTTAGCATGCTGGGGTATCACTCGCATATTTTCAATCTTATCGTTTTGGTTGATACCAGCGATCATGGCCAAGATTTAGTCCATGGTCCACGGCACTGGCCTACTGACAGCAGCAACCATCCGTATCTTCAAGTACGCCGATGTATCGGAGATACTTGCATATTATCTTTCAGGCAGTCCATTTCGCCAGGGGTTACCCTGGTCGGGGCTGCATATATTAGAGGTGCCAGCTAGCTCTACCCCTTGACAATGCGTATTACACGATGATACCGGCGCCCGGTCTGGGGTTAGCTACGACCAGATATTCTACCCTGGCCGTAGCCACTCCAGAGACTCAAGCAGCTTTCCCGGTTGCCGGTAACCATCACTGTTCCTTTTCGGTATATATTACCGTTAACGGACAAAACTTTTACAGCTAAAACTGCTTCTAACTCGACTTATCTTTTCTTGATGCCGGCAAAACCGCCGTAAATGTTGTACTGGAAGCTCAGTGTCCATTCGCCGACTTCATCACTCACAGCATAATTTTGGTACAGTTTCACAATGCCGGGGCAAATGTACTCGTCGAGGAAATATTTTTCGGTTTGCCTAAAACTCTCTATCTGAGTTTCCTGGTCCGGAGACGTGGTGATACTTGCCCAGAGGGCATCCCAGGTCGAGTCATGTAGCAGTTGCCAGTTGCCTTGCGAATGCATGGCGCTGAAAATGAACGGGATGCTGACCTGCATGGTTGGCATATTCCAGATACAGGCACCGCCGTAGAGTGTAGTGTCAGACGCTCCATACATTCCCGACCTTAGTTCTCCTCCTTCTATGTTCACCACTTCGGTCTGGACGCCCACGGCATTCCAGTAACTCGAGATGATCATATTTAAATCGGGAAGCCAGGCACCACCCATAGTGTGAGAGAATATCTTAATCACCGGGTCCGCGAAGGCGTCCGGGTATCCCGCCGCCTGAAGCCGCTCCTTGGCTTTATCTGGATTGTATTCAAAATATTCGTCTTCCCAGGCCGGGTCAAATCCCCAGCTGGATGGTGCCGTCCAGAGAACGCCTCCCGGTTCGGCAAGACCATTGAAGAATTCATCAGCAATCTCTTGGCGGTTTATCGCCAGCGACAGAGCCTTGCGAACAACTGGGCTGGATATTGGCCCATCAGTAGCCCAGGCACCCAGCATGGGTATTACCGGCTGGGTAGGGCGTCCCATTACTCGCAGTTCGTAACCTTCATCCCGTACCTCAAGGGCCTCATCCATATTGACGGCGACAATATCAGTCTCTCCGTTCCTGAGCTTGGCTAAAGCGGTACTGGACTCGGGAATCAGCTCGATTATCAGGTTTTTCCATTCCGGTGTGATGCGCCAGTGGTCCGGTACTGCCTCACATTCGATGCTCACACCCGGGGTGAGTTTGACAAACTTCCAGGGAGCTGTTCCGATGGGATGCTCTCTGAAATAATCATCCCCAACTTCCTCAATATAGTTCTTGGGAACGATAGTGCAACCCCAGATAGAGGTATAGAACGTGTAGTTGACCTTTGTACAATAGATTTTCACCGTGTAATCATCCGGGCACTCGACACGGTCGATGATTTCGCTATATTCGCCTTTCCACGGTGAACTCGAGCCTTCTACCTGGACGCGCTCGATACTGAATTTGACATCAGCGGAGGTAAGCGGGTCGCCATTGTGGAACGTTACGCCATGCCGGATATTAAATGTCCAGATCAGCCCGTCATCGCTTACCGACCAGTCCTCGGCCAGCTCTCCGATGAAGTTACCATCCTCATCGATACCTATCAGGTGTTCCCAAAACAGGAACTCAAAATCTGTCAGAAGGTTCGGGTCGGTAGTTTCTATCCAGGCAGAAACGCAAGCACGCAATGTGCCGGTTGGACCTGCTGGTTCCGGTGCCGGTGCTGGTGCTGGTGCTGGTTCCGGTGCCGGTGCTGGTTCTGGTGCCGGTGCTGGTTCCGGTGCCGGTGCCGGTGCTGGTGCTGGCGCCGGGCTTGGTTCTGGCTCTGGCTCGGCACAGCTGCCAAGAACCATGCTAAGGGCAAGTATCACAATTAACGGGATTAGAAATATCCTTTTCATTTTTCCCTCCTCGAAGATATTGGGCTGGTACTGGTACTTGTTCTTCTACTATTGCTTATTATCAATCCCTCCTCTTCAATTAATTTATGGTTTTCCCACGGTGCTCCATGCCACAGGACAAGATTTAACATATTCTGAGATGAATTGTCAAACAGAATATTTACTTCTAATCAATTTAATATATTCTACCTCATACGAATTGTCAATGTAGAACGTCAGCGATAATGGGACACAAACAGGGCCACTAAAACCGTACACTTTAGACGGGGTGGCATGAGCTCCTGAGAGGTAGTAGACTGACCAAAGAGTGAAAGGAGCGAATTGTGTCCCAGG
>Ga0315549_1005484_pt1 | contig 10336 bp, 11 predicted proteins | sample SalMarSW160200MG_FD_203101 | JGI IMG/M metagenome (GOLD analysis project Ga0315549, IMG submission 203101) | Salt marsh sediment microbial communities from the Plum Island Ecosystem LTER, Massachusetts, United States - Salt Marsh Sediment SW1601-200 ... | reverse complement strand
TCTGCTTGCAGCGTATGCCGAGCTTCTTCCGGATGCGCTTGATCCGGCAAATACCTACCCGGATACCATGCTCCGCCAGGTCGTATTGTAGCCGCTCCGGGCCGTAGGTCTGCCGGGTGCGCCGGTCCGCTGCTCTAATCTCAAGCTCCAGGCGTATCTCCTCCCGGGCCCGTGGTGATTAGGGGCCTGTCCACCCAGGTGTAGTAGCCACTGGCCGATGCGTTCAACATGCGCCCCAGGAGCGGGATAGGATAGTTGAGCCGCTGTTCTTTCATCATCGCGTACCGGGCAGCGACTCTCTGGCAAAGTACGCGGCTGCTTTTTTTAGGATATCGCGCTCCATCTTCACTATCGCCAGATCTTTCTTGGTACGGGCTAGTTCCATCTCCACTTCGGTTAAAGGCCGGTAACTCTTGCCCACTTCTCCCAGTTTTCCGGCTTTAGCAGCTTTGACCCAATTCGCCAGTGTCGATGTCGGCAATGAAAGCCGCCGAGCGGCCTCCCCCCATGACAACCCCTCCTCCATTACCAGCTTTGCGGCTTCCTGCCGAAACTCCTTCGTATACCTTCCTTGTGGAATCCCTTTCACTCTGACACCTCCGTCTTTCTATTTTACATGACTTTGGTGTCCATTAAATCCATCCTACCCCATCTTGGCTTCTAATGAATTAAGAACCATCTACAAGGCAAAATATGCTAATGCGAAGACCATTATTAAAAACCGTGAAGCTTCTGATTTGATATTAATCATGACTACTAGCCTATACGGACAAAACAGTTCGCAATATAATCGGTTGAAATATGGGAAATCGCTCATTTACAAGCCTATTGGCACAACCTCTGGATATGGGTCTCTTCACATATCTAATGAAACCTTTGAAGCCATGCTACAACTGGCAGAAGAGAATGGGTGTAATATATCAAATAGATTTGGTGATGGACCCAATTGGCGCATGAGAGTAATCAGGTCTGCCTGCGATGTGTTGGGATTGGACTCTGACGTGATATTAAAGCACTCTTTCTCAAGAGGACTCTTCGCTGTTCCTCTAATAGTAAATTGGAAGTCATTCCTACAAGGAGAATCTAAAACTCCCAGATATCGAAATCTGCCGTTGAATAAATTAGTTGATCATTGGCGTGATAGATGGTTTGACATGCGTAAACGCAATGATGTGGTAGTTCGAAAAGTTAGAGAGTTTTCCCCAGAGCAATTTACTATCGGAAAAACAAGTATTTCAAGCCTGGAACAGAATTGCAATATACCTAATACCGCACAAATAGTATAAGTAAAAATGGGAGCGAGGCTATATAGCCAGAATGTTGACTATGCACATTTCATCTTTGTTGGACAGGCATTACTCATGACTGTCTTGAGACTCACCTGGAACCATTACAGCAGTGGCTGAAAACTACGCAGCGAGTGATGCAGACAAGGTTTTAACCGACACCATCCTGTTCATCAAGGAAATGACGACCTTCAGCAGCCATTTCGTTGGCGGTTCTGTTACCCCGATCCGGCTGAGGCACATTGTTCCAGATATTCGTCGCCAGGGCAAGCCATCTATTCAGATCATCCAATGAGGAAACATTCCCTACCCATTTCGTAATATCTTTGGTGAATTTGTTGAAATTATTAGACTTCATGTTGGCCAGTACCAGCGTCTTCCATTCTTCTATGGAGCGAACGAGTTTGTCTTTGCCGTCAGCTTTGGCGGCCTCGCTCATTCTGGCCACCGCTTCGCTCAGGGTATTATCTTGCGGATAAGGGATTCTTGGCCTTTCCTCGGGCGCACTTGCTCTTTGCTGGAGGAATCTCTCTAGCTTGATGGGGTCGATCTGGAACTGTTTCAGTTGCGAGCGTATGCCCGGACCAAATCGTGTCGGCCATACCAGCCATCCCGGGCATACCAGCCATTTCCCGCGACCGACCGGTAAAATATGAGCACATAGAGCGTCGTCCTTACGGAGGGCCTGACATAAAATGCGGCTACTGACCTCAAATTCCTCATCTTGCAGTTTGAGATACACCCCCTTGCCGGCCATTACCATTGTGACTATCGCCATGACAAATCTCGTGTCTTGAATTGATTTCGTGACCGAGGTTAGTTCTGTAATGCCGGCGCTCTTTACCAAATCGAGAGCGGCCAGCTCTGCGGGGTGTCTGCCATCCGGTAGCCTGAAATCGAAGCCAAACCAGCCCGTGAATCTTCTCTCACGGGCATTAAGTTCACCGGTCTGCGCCATATATTTGACTGTCCCCGGTTCATCGTAGCCAAAGAAATCACTTCTCGCCTTTGACCGTATTTCGGCGAGAACGTCGCTTGTAACACACCACGAAGCAAGTTGTTCAATCATACTGTTGGTCAACGGCATAAATCACTCCTCAACTAATGTCACGTCTATATCTTCAAGCCACTCCAAGGCTCGTTTCTCCATCCTGTCGTCCTTGAACTGAAACCACTTCTCCATTTCCTCAGGGTAGTTAAGCAACACATCCTTAAAACGGCGAAAGGCGCCCTTGCCATTGATGGCAACCTCCAATAATTCAGCAAGATGCTCATTATACAGAGTGGCAATGAAATCCACCATGTCCCTGTATCCCTCATGGGATTCGACCTTAGGTATTTGCTCATAGCGGTCAAATTTTTTCTCAATCCGGTCCTTTAGTTTCTCCGTTTCCTCATCATCCATGTGTTCAGAAATAAGTATTATTTCGCCCGTCTCCAGATCAAGGAAATACTCATTATCAAAGGAGCCATCCTCAATCGCCTCGCACAGTTCACCTAAATCTACTCTTAATTTTTTCTTCTCCAAATTTCCACCCCCGGCACGGTATTCGAGCACGTGTCTAGATTATAAAGCATGACAGGAGCTTGTATGCAAACTTACGTTGCTCTACCGGTCTTAAAAACTCCTTCAGCCATCTAATCTATTTAACCTATACTATTCAACCAATCTACCTATACGCTCAAACTAGTATAGGATGCCCTTGCATTACAGGTAATTTCTATATTGCACAATCTGGACTATTGTTACGTCTTCGCGATTTATGAAGTGCCGACGATGTTTGGATGGACTTGGTTCGCCGCCAATCTGGGGTTATAGGCAGTGGCTCTTTTTTGTTTTACTGCCTACTTCCGCTTGAGGTCAAAACTCCCCTTCTTCGGGATGATGCGACCCTCGTAAATTCTGCCGTTTATTCTGTCGGTTATGAAAGTCCCTTCCCAAGTGAAGCCGAGTACTTCGAATGTGACATTGGACGCCGACACTGTGCCGCTTCTTATCGCTTCCCAAGGTATTTCGCCAGTTCCTATCTCCCTCGCCAATGGAGCCACAGGACAAAGCATGGAGTCCCCTTCCTCTAGTTTTCTGCTGACCCATCGTGCACTGCCAGTGAGCACATTTCCCTTCTGAGTCAGTTTCAATTCTACATCCCCCGCATATTTACAGGTCGCAAATTGGCTCTCCTCAGTCCAAACAATACCCTTGCCTGTAATTTTGCTGACCCATTCCCCTGTCAAGCCGCTAGGTGTTGGCTTTTCCTTGACAAGGCCCAGAGCCCTGTCGCGGGTTTGCGCAAATGTAGGCACGTTGCGGTAGATGCCCGTCAGCGGCGCTACATCGTACATAGAGTCTATCAACTGTCCCATGGTGAGGTCGCCGAAGACTTTTATCAGCAGCGAGCCGGGCTAGGGTATTCGATGCCTCGGGAGCAGAAAAGGATGTCCCACTCACCCGGCAGCCGGAGCCGGGAGGTGCCTCGACATTTTCTGCCAAGCCATAAAGCATATCATCCTGGTTGTTGGACGAGTTTACATTTTCCCATCGGGCTCCCTCTGAATCTGTCCCTCCCGCAATAAACATATGCTTGAAGGCCTCAGGATAATTTCTCTTGATGTAGGCAATCTCATCCGTTAGTTCCATACCACCATTGTGAGCACAAAGGACGACAGCTATCCGGTCGAACTGGGAGGGGACAATGGTCCGCATTGCATCAAGGACCATCGCTATTTCCTCAAGGAAGTTCCTCTGTGATTGCTCCATGCTCTCATAATTCCATTTTTTCCATTTACCCTTCTCGTCCTTATAATAATTGCACTCCTTCAGAGTGCTTCCCTTCGTGCAGGCATGACGGTCTACAAAGTCACGCGGACCATTCCCGAATGAAAAGTTTAGAACCAGCTTTCGGTCCTGTTGCTCGGCGGCCATGCCGGCAGAAATAATCGCCCAGGCAGGCAGGCTTGGCTCGACCGCCCCGGTGACGGTAGTAATATTGAACTTCTTAACAGGAACGCCGTCTTTTCCAGCAATGCCCGCCACTGCATCCCCATGTGTGACTGTGGAACATGCACCGCTTGTATCTAGTGGTCTGCGGAAACCATCGAATACAAGCAGATTGACATTATCGATAGGCAGTGGAATTTCGGGCTCCCAGGCAAACTTGTTCACCCAGTCCTCGAAGTCGGTGACATCGGGTGGCAGACCCCCACCCTGACTGAGGGAAGCCACCTCATTCGGGGTAGCTTTGAGGACCAGGGTGATGTGGTTCATGGCAGCAATGAAATCCGCCTCACCACCCGCAGGTACCGATGCCCAATAGAAGCCGACAGAAGGGATAGCCCCGTAGAGAGTACCACCGGTTGATGTAATCAGCGATTCGACCTTTTCGGGCGATGTTTCCTGCGCCACTACTACCCACACCTCGCCAGGGAAGGCGTTGGCAGTAAATGACTGACCGGATTTGTCCTGATAAGTGATGAATACAGGCTGTGTCTCAGGCGTCCGGCTAGTGGGTGTGCCAAACGATGCCCCCTCGAGCAGGGCTGTTGAACCGATAGGCTCTTGCCGGTCTACGGGCGGGTACATCAGTGGGGGCACCACACCAAGGAGGGTAAGGGTAACAAAGATGAGCACAGCCGCCAGAAGTCCTGTGAACACCAGCGCGATTACTCTCATCACACGCCGCAATCGGCCCGGCCGCGCAGCCCGACGGCTAGGGCGTTCAGATACTAACTTAGTCTTCTCCTCACTTGGTGGGATTTCGCCGGGTTGGGCAGCCTCTCCGGTGCAGCGGGCGCGCCTAACTCTGGCACTGCTGCGCCGCAATTGGGGCAAAAACGGCTACCGTCAGGCAACTCAAACCCACATTTATGGCAAAACATAGCTCCTATCCCTATATAAAGACACCACGCCGACTATTCCCAAAACTTCAAGTAACGGCCTTCCTCTTTCAATATTGCTATTTGCCAGTCAAAATATTCTTTGCTAGCTTGTTTCTTCCGTATCTCGTAGTGAAGTCGGGTACTTTTCCCGTCATGAACTCAAAATGGCAGATAACACCCGTATAGGCGAACTCTGGATTAACCTGTTCCGCTCTCCTAAGATGAATTGTAGATTGTACTTTCGTGAGTGTCAACTGCATTAGGCTTTTTGGGGAGTTCCCGGTATCCGTTTAGATTATTTGGATTGCACAAAGCGCTACTTTGTTAAGAGCGCCTACCTCGTGGTAAAATCATACTGACATATTAGGACGAATGGCCAAGATGTGCGTACTCCCAAGGTAAAGGACGATGAATAACACTCCGGAGACTGCAAAAGAGGCATTGCGGGTCCTACGCCGTGTATGGGTGATGTTCTCGGATAATAGCCAGAAGAGTGGCTCTGGGTTTATTGGACCAGAGCCTGGCACAGTGATCACGTGTGCCCATGTAGTATCGGAACCCGGCGCTTCAGTCAGTCAAGTCAAGGTTGGGAGCGAACCAGCAAGACTGCAAGAATTATATTCCGATATTGACCTAGCGGTGCTCGAGTGCAGGGAGCGAGAGACTAGCCAATTCGGAGATGCTGATAGTTTAGCAGTGGGCGACGCACTCATGTTCGCCGGGATCCCGGCTGGTGTTGCCGGCCCCTCGGTATTTTCCGGAATCCTTTCGGCTCGAGGCACCGGATTAGTCGAGTTTCCTAAATGTGAGTTGCTTCAAATCAACGGCATGATTAACTCAGGAAATAGTGGCGGCCCAGTATTCGGAGCCGGGGATACGTCAGTGGTCGGAGTAGTGACAGCGAAATTTGTGCCGCTACTGCTTGAGATAGATAACTTAAGGGACATCCTCAGGAATATCCCCCAATTCCCCAGCGAAGTGGCAGTTGGGCAAATAGATTTTTCCAAGTTCGTAAATCTTACAGTGAGGGCGTTACGCAGCATCAGCGGCTCGTTGAGGCTAGTGCAAGTAGGCACTGGCTATGCTATACCGATGAATCTTATGCCCCGTTGGAGCAACAAGGAGTGATAGGAATGTACGTGATATGTAAAAAATATAGCTCCAAAATAAATGTGGCGAGCCGCCCCAAGGGGTCTACTCAGACCTCGAATACCCGGCTTCGAGGCAACGTGCGAGTTGAGGGTAGCAAGATAAGCTTTGGCCCTGGCGGAAGTATCTCATTTAGACAGGGAGGCTCAATAAGCTTCGGAAAGCCTAGACCATCGGAATTTGTATGCTCGGAGTGTGGGCACACTGATACCTACCTGCCGGAGGAAATTCTCGAATAAGCGAGGGCGAAGAGGCTTACTCTGCTCTCAGTCTCGTCCGAATGACGCATTACACTCGTGCATGGCTTGCTATTCCAAAGTCCCAGCGTAGCCTAATTGATGTATAGGACATCGAAGGGACTGGATTAACTAAATGAGTTTTTGTGAAGTCGAAAGTAAGACAATCATGGATTTAGTTTTAGGATACTTGGCTGAGTCTCGATTCTCAACGTGGCGCTCTGTGGCAATAGTATATGAACGAGGGATTGCTTGCCCCTTGCGGAATGAACTGCGGCCTTCTCCGCGCCTAAAAGGGTTATAATTATCGTTAGCCTTAAAATAAAATACTTAGTAAAGGAGTAATTATGAATTTAGAGCATCTGTTGACAGAGGAACAACATCAGCTTAGAAAAACAATTAGGGCGTTTACTCAGAAAGAGATCATGCCCAATGTGAAGAAGCTAGAAGCTGATTATAGTCTTGTCGAAAGCATTCTTCAAAAACTCGTTGACTTGGGGATTCAAGCGGCGGGACACCCGGTTGAATATGGCGGTGGCGGTGGAATATCACATATGTCTATGGGCATCATTCGTGAGGAACTATCGAAGGGGGATGTTGGGATAAGCTTGGCTGTCCTTATGAATTCCGGCATAATACTCGAACCGGCAGTCAGAGCTAAAAACAAGTATGTGCTGGATAGATTTGCCCCTCTCTTTGTGACTGACAAACTGGCCTATGCTTGTGGCGCTATAACGGATGAAGCCGGAGGGTGTGATACCGAAAATCCTTTGTTGCACGGTGCGGGGATTAAGACGATAGCCAAACTCGAAGGTGACGAATGGGTAATAAACGGATCGAAATCGTGGCCCACTAATGGAGGGTTGGCTGAGGTGTACCTGACAACTTGTACGACAGATCCGATGGCCGGAGATGAGGGAGTTGCGCTGATCTATGTGCCGAAAGATGCTAAAGGACTATCCTTCGGTAAGTTTGAGAAAAAAATGGGCCATAAAACGTCCATGAACGCTTCTATATATTATGACAATGTTCGGGTGCCCAAAGAATACAGAGCTGCTGGACCTGGGATTGACGGAGAGATGTACAAAGCTGCCTTAACTGATGCACAATGGAGTGCGTCGACCGAGTCTCTTGGGATTGCACAACGTGCTTTTGAGATAGTGCTGGATTATACCGGGACACGCATGGGTGGATTTAAGCCAGTCAGGCAGCACAGCCTAGTAGCAGGGATAATCGCTGATATGGCCATAGGTATCGAAATGATGAGAGCGGGAGTATACAATCTGTCTTGGATGTTGGATCATCCTGAGCAATACGGATCGCCAGCAGGTCCTGAGTTCACAGCTAAAGCAACCGCTGTGCGGGTTTATTGCAATGACACTGCGGTAGAAATAATCAACAAGGGAGCAGAGCTATTAGGCGCTGTCGGGATTTCTGAGGATTTCCCTTATGAAAAATGTCTCAGAGATGCTAAAATATCCCAGATTGTCCTTGGAGGGAAGCAAACAGGTCAGTACCGGGTTGCCTTGGGCCACTATGATCTCAAGAACTGGGCTTAACTTAGAATGTCGAGTTAAGAGAAAACAAGGAAGAATATTAAATATATCTGAGTAGGGCAACCCAAAGTCGGTTTCAGAAAGTCAAAGCCAGGCGAGATGGAAAGGTTGGCTCCCCGAATGGGTCAACAGTGTAACACCAAGATTAAGATGCTAAAGCGGATATCCTATGGCTTGAGAAACGTAGCAGTCTACTGGAGGAAAACGCTTGACAGTAGGGGGGAGGGGCAATATACTATGGACTAGAATTTTGGAAAACTAAACTATTATAATGATGCTACAAATGAAAGGAGGGCAAAAATGATGTAGTCGTGAGAATTATCAGGTAACGATGAACAAAATGGCTTAATGGGTCACAAAAGGTCACCCGGTGTCGTTGATTATCTGAGAAATTACATCGACGGCCCGCTCGAAGTGATGGTAGCTACACACCCTCATGCTGACCATATCGGAGGGCTTATCGCGGTGTTATCTGCTTTCGAGGTTGAGCAAATCTGGCATAATGGCGATAATAGCACCTCTAAGACATATCGAGATTTCATGTATCTTGTTGGTTCAGAGGGTGCAGAAACCTATGTTGCTAAACTACTCCCCCATCAGAAATACTCCACCGAATTGAGGCCGACCAGACGTGCTATGGATATCAAGTTTGAATGACATTATAGGCTCTATACCAGTGTATGTCAATATTCCACAAGGTAATTAACGTTATTTGGGGTGCCTGCGGTTAAATCTAATGCGCTGTCCAGCCTCCATCGATTACCAACTCTGAACCGGTGACAAATCTGGACTCGTCAGATGCCAGATACAGGATACCGTAAGCGACATCTATTGGTTCACCCATATGCCCAAGTGGATGGTTAGCCAATAGCCTGTCCCTTACAGTCTTATCTTTGCACAGCTCCGTTACCAATGGTGTTTGAATAACACCGGGATGAACGGAGTTCACCCGGATGTTATAGTTGTGACCCGATTTGGAGAACTCAAGGGCGGCTGCTTTGGTGAAAAGCCGTACGGCACCTTTACTGGCACAATAAGCAGACGTATCATCGAATGTTCCTATAATGCCGGCAGCGGAGGACATATTAATAATTGAGCCTCCACCACTCCCTTTCATGGCTTTAACCGCGTATTTGGTACCCAGGAAAACACCGTCTAGATTGACACTCATAAGCCGGTGCCACTCTTCCAGCGAGGTTTCTGCAATCTCTTTGACGAGTTCGACCCCGGCGTTATTGACGAGAACATCCAGTTTGCCAAACTCAGCCAGAGTCTTCTCGATTACCTCACTCCAGTCGCTTTCGCTGCTAACATTGAGTTTCATGAAGGCAGCCTCTCCCCCATCACGTCTTATTTCCTCAGCAGCTTCATTCCCTTTAACCTCGTTGATGTCGGTAAGTATAACTTTAGCTCCCTCCCTGGCTAACAGCGATGCTGCTCCTCTGCCCAGTCCACTTGCCGCACCAGTAATGATGATGACTTTGCCTTTTACACGGTCCATATAACCCTCCTGAAATTCTATAATTAAGCAAGATAGGAAACAACTTCCCTTTTTCCCTGCGCCTAGACATGCCGTTTACGACAGTAAGAGACAGGGTTTTGTACCCGACAAGAGGCTCGCAACAACCAACCTTCTGTCAGTCGTAGTCACTCAGGGAGCAAGTCAGTAAGATAAATTATGGTCATTTCACTTCGGCGAGATTAGGGCTGTTGCCTTTACAATAGATGTGACAGAATTGCTTTTTGTATAATGCAATACAAAAAGGCTGGGTAAATCTAATAAAGATACCCAGCCTCTTAAATACTACTTCTGATATCTGTAATATCTGCTCTAGCTCTTCCCTATCCTGAACATCTTGGTTCCACAGGTAGGGCAGACACCCTGAGTCGCCGGCTTGCCATTCTTCATGGTTATGGCCTTGGCATCCTTCATTTCCTTTTTGGCCCGGCACTTTACACAATATGCTTGCATTAGATCAACCTCCCTTTTCATATGATTGTGGTATGAACAATATAATATTCTCGTATGCAATGTCAATACTTAATCAAACCTAATTCATGGGTCACTTTTGCTTATTAAGTTACCTCATTAATAAAAATGTCAATTTGTCGTTGTCAAGGGATAATGTCAGGGTTAAATGATTAGCGATTCTGTCAGTGGCCGTTGTGACAGCACCTCTCTTGGCGGATAAGTCGGAGGACTATCCACAGCCACATATTTTTTCACAGTATT
>Ga0315549_1005482_pt1 | contig 10337 bp, 7 predicted proteins | sample SalMarSW160200MG_FD_203101 | JGI IMG/M metagenome (GOLD analysis project Ga0315549, IMG submission 203101) | Salt marsh sediment microbial communities from the Plum Island Ecosystem LTER, Massachusetts, United States - Salt Marsh Sediment SW1601-200 ... | reverse complement strand
CTATCGCTGCTAAGGGTGAATACGCCTGGAGGCTTGGTAACGCGAGCTGGGATCCGAGGTTCCACTTTGGTATCACTATCTGGAGTGCCCCTGATACCGCTTCCTTGGATGGAGTTACAGCGGTTGGCTATGATGAATGGCACCACGCAGCAGGCGTGTTTGATGGTTCAAACATCATTGTATATCTGGACGGTGATCTTGACGTGAGCGCTGCCACTACTGAGACGATAGGTATCAATAATGCGAATATGCTCATTGGCGATAATCCGGATTCGCCCGGACGGTACTGGGACGGCCTAATCGACGAGCTGATGATTTACAACCGAGCTTTGTCAAAGAATGAGATTCTCTACCTTGCAGGTAATTAACATCGACCGTTTTTTGTTGAGGACAAAGACCTAAATCAGGACGGTATTGTCCCGTCTTGAGCCTGTCCGAAGGGAATCAAGAAGTTAAACTTTTACATCGTTTTAGGGCCTATATTGATCAGTCTCGGCAAGGCTGAACCTTGACAGGTTGATTCAGTATAGGCCCTGATTATTTTTGATTGCGTCCATGCTGAGCATAGAGCCTGGCTGGAATCCGGGAGCTGTTGCCGCTTCACACGAGGTGTACTTCGGCGCGGATGCAGATGCCGTCGAGAATGCCACGAAAACCTCACCTGAGTACAAGGCGACCAAGGCCCTTGGTGATGAGAGCTGTGACGCCGGTAAGCTTGGGTTGAATACGACGTACAACTGGCGGATTGCGAAGGAGGTCTGCACATTGGCTGTGGGATGGATAAGCAGGCGAGTAGTTTCTTCTCCGGTCATATTACCGATGTCCGCATCTACGACCGGGCGGTGACGCCGTGAGGTTCTATACGCCGCAGGTAAAACTAACAGCCCCCAGGTGTAAACCCCCAGGGTAAACCTGGGGGCTAATTATTAAAATTTAACCGATTTCTTCGTCGATCCAGGCGAGAAGCTCTTTTAGATCATCGAGAGTAATATCGCCCATGTGGGCGATTCGGAAGGTCTGCTCTTTAAGCTTGCCATAGCCGTTTCCAAAAATGGTATTGTGCTTTTGCTGAATGGCCTTGATAACTTCTGCAACGTTTATGCCGCGGGCCCGTCCTGAGCCGGGTCGAAGGATGTTCTTGACCGTGGTCAGAGTGTTTGAGGCATACTTCTCATCGCAGAACAGTTCAAATTTTCCTCTGGCCCAGCTTCTTACAAAATCGCCCATTTGCCGGTGTCTTTGCCAGACATTTTCCATGCCCTCTTTCAGCAGCTTTTGGCACTGGTAGTTAAGGGCCATAATGTGAGGAATGGCCGGCGTTGTCGGCGTCTGATTTATCTTGTTTCTTTTTGCAAATTGCTGGAAGTCAAAGTAATAGCCTCGGTCAGGGACATTTTTACTTTTTTCCAGAGCCCGGTTGCTGACGGCAACTACGGTTAGTCCCGGCGGTATGGCAAAGGCCTTCTGCACCGAGGCAAAGGCCACATCCCAGCCAAGCTCGTCGAATTTCAAAGGAAGTCCCACCATACCGCTGACCGAGTCAACAAAGACCAGCACATCAGGATATTTTTCCTTCATCATTTGGCTGATTTCTATGACGGGATTGGTCAGGCCTGTGCTGGTCTCGTTATGGATAAGGGTAATAGCGGAGAACTTGCCGGTAGCAAGTTTCTCGTCGATCATCTCAGGCAAAGTGGGCTGTCCCCAATCGACCTTCATCACTTCAGCGTTCCTGCCGCAGTTTTTAGTCGCGTCCGCCCATTTGTCACTGAATGCACCGCAACATGTGCACAGAACCGCCTCATCAAGATCCACACAATTACGTATCGATGCCTCCCAACCGCCGGAACCGGAGCTTGTGAAAAGAAAAACATTTTGCTCGGTAAAAAGGACCTTTTTCAACATCTCGATTGTGTCAGCGTGTAGTTGAGAGAATTCTTTGCCGCGATGTCCCAATGTCGGTCGCGCAAGCTGCTGCAAAACATCCTCATTAACTTTTACCGGGCCAGGGATAAATAATCTGGGCGGATTTTTCCAATCTACCATATCTTGTGTCTCCAATAATTTATAGTTTTTGAATAACTAAGCCCGAGTACATTTTCGGAAAAAAATAAGTCGATTTTTGAGGCATCCTTTCACCGGCTGCTGTAACTTTTTGTAACTGCTGCATCTTTACCGGATTCAAGAAAAAGAGCACCTGTTTTTGTCCGTTGTCCACCATGCGAATCGAATCGTTGATAGCGTTAGGTACGCCTTTCACAAATTCAACATTTCCATTTTTAATTATTTTTTGTTCGTCGATACCTAAAAGTTTTTCCAGGACAAGCTTGTGTAAAACAGCAACATCGAGTGACTTCCAAGCGTTACTTTTATCCGGTGCAACCGAATCCATAGCTTGCTTGTCTCTCAAGACGGCTACGTAGAAAGCTTCATTGCCGCCATAGATTCCAAAAGCGTTTTTGTTGTTATCATACTGTATTTGCATTAGCTCGATCATCTTCTTTTTCGCGCCCAGCCCAAGTGGCTCGGCCATTCCTTCGACTGCGCTCAGGACAAGCTTGGCCGAGTTTTCACGGGCTGTCCACAGGATCCCTTTCGGGAGAAGCCCGTGCCACGATAGCTCTATAACTTCAAAGTCCTCTTTGAGGTCTTCGATAAATTTTTCAAGCTTGAAGCTCTCGAGATTGCCGACAAGTCGATGTGTAGCTAATAGTTTTAAGCCGTCCTGGCAGGTATTGGTAAAGGATAACATTTGATACTTAGCTGCCGGGTTGGAGCTTTCTTTGGAATAGGTCAAGCCGGTCGTGTAACGGTGATGGCCGTCAGCTATAATACAACTTTTATCACTCATCATTTTTACTATCGCATCTATATCGGCTGACTTAGTTATTGCAAAAAGACGTTGACGAATGTCCTCAAATGTAAAATCAGCAAGCGGTTTCTGTGCGATTGTGCTTTCAATAATTTTCTCTGCAATTTTTTGCTTATCTTCATAAAGCATAAACACCAGGCCCAACCTGGTAGTGGTTGCACGTTTTAGATTGAGCCTGTCCGTCATTGGTTTCTCGAAGATCTCTTCATGAGGCCGAACTTTTTCGCCGAACTCCTCCAGCTTAGTCAAAGCAATAAAGCTTAAGCGTTGGTAGGCCTTATCGGCTATTTGGAAATCCTGCACATAAGCGTAGATAGCTTTCTCTGCATCCTGTTTCAGGACACCGGTTTTAATCCAGCGATTCAGATAATCAGCGGCTCTTGTATATTGATTGTCGTTTTTGCTGTCGGATGAGCTTGTTTTGCCTTTGGTTATGCGAGCAATATTATATTCGCTTTTTTCATAGAGCTTTTGCTGTTCGGCTGGACCGATTACGTCAAAAGGAGGAGCGATGCAGTTACCAAAATCGCCGACCACCTTCGGATCAAACATAAATCCTTTGAAAGGCTTAATTTCCATACTCGTTACTCGACACTTCAGGTACATATATAAGATTGCAAAGAATTAAAGGACTGGGGATAATACTAAAGAAAGGACAGAATGTCAAATAGAGTATTTCAAAAAGGAGCGAACCCCGTTAGAAACCCAATCGGTTTAAAACGGGGTGAACGATGCAGAAAAGTTTCTAACGGGGTGAAGCTATGCAGCAAATAATAGTACGTCCTATCGGTAAGATATATTCACCTTATAAAGAAAGCAGTAATATCCCTATACAAGGGACTTTTAACAGCGAGGTGGATGCGTATGTTGAACTGGAAGAAAAATATGCCGGCGGCTTAAAAGACCTGGATGGATTCAGCCACGCGATAATATTATACTATTTTCACCGGTCGCAGAGAGAAGAGATCGAAGGCCAGCCGTTCTTGGAGCAAAACAAGCACGGGATATTTGCGATAAGAAGTCCACATCGACCTAATCACATAGGACTCTCAATTGTGAAAATCAAAAAGGTAGAGGCGAATAAGCTCTATTTTACTGAGGTGGACATATTAGACCAGACGCCGGTTCTTGATATCAAGCCGTATGTCAGATATTTCGACTGTCGTAAAGATATTAAATGCGGCTGGTTAGACAAACACTTCAAAGACGGCAATATTCCGGATGCAACCATTTTGAGATAACAACAGATGTAATTATATAGAATTGACTTTCGGAGGTGGAGCAAGCTCCATACTGCACTGCCTATCCTACGCAGTAGTAGGATTACTGCTAAAAAGGATGGAAATGCTAAGAAGGATATCCACTGAAGTCTTGACGTAGGCGAATCATTGCTTTAGGGTTTCGCCGCCGAAGAATATGGATGTGCTATGGGCTATGCTTTGGGACTACACTTTTTTCAGGCTCTTTCACCTCAAAGCCTGTAAACTTCAAGTTTTCCTCATCCTGCACGTCGATCTTCATAAGGTTTTTGCCTTTGAATTTACCAGCCAATACACATATTTTTTGAAAAAACACAAATTTTTTCTTGGCATATAGTATCAATAGTGCTACTATTTAATTGTGGCAAGTATCAACGATATTATAGCTCGGATGCGAAATAATCCGAAAGGGATACGCTTCAAAGAGTTGTGCAAGATATGCGACCACTATTTCGGGGTTCCAAGGCAGCGAAGTACCAGCCATCGTATTTATCGGACACCCTGGCAAGGTGATCCGCGTGTCAATATCCAAAACGACAGAGGTATGGCCAAGGTATATCAAGTAAGACAGGTACTTAAAGCTATTGAGAGGTTGCAAAATGAAAAAACTATCAACGATTGACCATTATACATATCGAGTAATCTGGTCCGAGGAAGATAAAGAATGTGTAGGGCTGTGTGCGGAATTTCCGAGCCTGAGCTGGCTGTCAGCTAATCCAGAGAAGGCCTTGCGGGGAATCCGCAAAGTGGTGGCCGATGTTGTCAAGGATATGCAAACTAATGGCGAACCCATCCCGGAGCCACTTTGCTCGCGGCGATATAGCGGTCAATTCGTTGTTCGAATTCCGCCTGAAGTACATCGTCAGCTCGCACTTAAAGCCGCCGAGGAACATATCAGTCTGAACCGGCTGGTTAGTTCGAAGTTGTCTTCGTGAAATATCGTCTGCCAAGGAAAAATCCATCCTAAAATTAGTAAATCATGATCGTAAAGCCAAATGCTTTCTACTGCATAGGGATACTGCCATGCGACTCTGAGATAAAGGTTAATGTAGCTATTCAGATTGTGCGACGGCGGGTTTCGCCGCCGAAGAATATGGATATGCCACGGGCTATGCTTTTGGGGCTACACTTTTTTCGGGCTCTTTCAACTCAAAGCCTGTAAACTTCAAGTTCTCCTCGTCCTGTACGTCGATCTTTATAAGGTTTTTGCCTTTGAATTTGCCGGCCAGCACGAATTCTGAAAGCGGGTCTTCTATGTAATGCTCGATCGCTCTTCGTAGAGGTCTGGCCCCAAATTCAGGATTGTATCCTTTGTCGATGAGAAACTCCTTGGCCTGCTCGTTAAGCTCCAGCTTCAAGCCATGCTCGGTCAGCCGCTTGAATACCTTCGCAAGCTCAAAATCAACGATAGTTTGCAGGTTTTCTCTCGTCAATGCCTTGAAGACTATCACGTCATCAACACGGTTTAAGAACTCCGGCCTAAAGTGACGCTCAACTTCTTTTTGAAGAGTGTCTTTCATCTTTTCATAATTGGACTCAAGTGTTTTTTTGCCAAATCCGAAACCTGCCTGGTTTTTAATCAGCTCGGCACCGATGTTGCTGGTCATAATTAGAATGATGTTTTTGAAATCAACGCTTCTTCCGAAGCTGTCGGTCAGTCTGCCCTCGTCCATAATCTGCAGAAGCATGTTATAGACGTCCGGATGCGCCTTTTCTATTTCGTCCAGCAGCAGTACCGCGTATGGCCGACGTCTGACTCTTTCAGTCAACTGTCCACCTTCTTCGTAGCCCACATATCCCGGAGGAGCACCTACCAATCGGCTTACATTGTGCTTCTCCATAAATTCGCTCATGTCCAATCGGATAAGCGAATTCCTGTCGCTGAACAAAAACTCCGCCAGAGCCTGAGCAAGCAGTGTTTTTCCGACACCGCTGGGCCCCAGGAGTATGAAGCAGCCCATAGGACGATTCGGGTCCTTCATCCCACTTCTGGATCGTCTTACCGCTTTGGCTACAACGTTGATTGCCTCATCCTGTGAAACAACCGTCTTATGCAGCTCAGCTTCGAGCTCCAATAATCTCTGAGTTTCTTTTTTCTCTAATTTCGTAAGCGGAACACCGGTCATGTTGCTGACAACTTCAGCAATTACTTCGGTATCCACTACGCCGGTCGCCTCTTTATTTTCCTCGTACCACTTCTTCTGCAGGTGCGTTTTCTCATCAAGCATTTTCTGTGCCTCGTCCCTCAAAGTCGCTGCCCGCTCATAGTCGGCGTTTCTGACCGCCTCATCTTTTTCCCGTTGCATTTTTTCAATCCTCTCTCCAATCTCTGTCAGGTTCGGCGGAATAGTCATATTTTTAAGCCGAACTCTTGCTCCTGCCTCGTCAATTACATCTATTGACTTGTCGGGCAGACACCTACCGGTGATATATCTGGTGGACAGCTCTATCGCCTGGAAAAGTGCATCATCTGTGAATCGAACTCTGTGGTGTGCTTCATAGCGGTCCTGAAGTCCTCTGAGTATTTCGAGGGTCTCATCCTTTGAAGGTGGTTCAACGATTATTGTTTGAAATCTTCGCTCAAGAGCACCGTCTTTCTCAATGTACTTTCTATACTCATCCAAAGTAGTAGCTCCGATACATTGTACTTCTCCGCGGGCAAGGGCTGGCTTGAGCACGTTTGAAGCATCGATAGCACCCTCAGCCCCGCCGGCTCCTACCAAAGTATGAAGCTCATCAATGAATAAGACAACATTGGCGGCCCGTTTGACCTCGTTAATCACAGCCTTTATTCGTTCTTCAAATTGGCCACGATATTTTGTGCCGGCCACCATCATCGCCAAATCCAGCACCACGATTCTCTTGTCTTTGAGCAGCTCCGGTACTTGCTTGTTTACTATCTGCTGACTTAGTCCCTCCACAATAGCGGTCTTACCAACTCCTGCTTCTCCTAACAGAACAGGATTATTTTTCGTGCGTCTGCAAAGTATCTGTATCAATCGTTCAATCTCTCTTTTTCTGCCAATTACTGGGTCGAGCTCGCCATTGGATGCTAATTCTGTAAGGTCTCTACCAAAACTGTCTAATGCTGGGGTCTTGCTCTTTGGCTTTCTGCCTATCGCCGGCCCCATCTTCATTCCGAGTCCGCTGGGTCCGTCGTCCACTCCCGCACCGAGTAGATTCAACACCTCCTGACGCAGATCCTCCAGCTTTAAGCCCAGGCTCATAAGAACCTGTGCAGCTATTCCTTCGGTCTCCCGAAGCAAACCGAGCAGAATATGCTCTGTCCCTACGTAGTTATGGTTCAGTGCCCTGGCTTCTTCGATTGCATACTCAATAACCTTCTTAGCTCTCGGCGTCTGAGGCAGTTTACCCATAGTAACCATATCCGGTCCACTCTTGACTAATTTTTCTACCTCCAGCCGAAGCTTTTTTATATCGACATCCAGGTTCTTTAGAACCGTAGCACCGACACCGCTGCCTTCTTTAACTAAGCCTAACAGAATATGTTCAGTGCCGATGTATTCATGGTTAAACCGCTGTGCTTCCTGATTAGCCAGCGCCATAACCTTACGTGCACGGTCTGTAAAACGCTCAAACATTTTCTACCCCATTAGAAACTTCTTCAAAGTTTTATATTTATATCATAAGGTTTACCCCGTTTTGATTGAATTTCTAACGGGGTCTACCCCAAAATTTATTTTCCTAAAAGGGCTATAATGTGATCGAATTTATCCGCGCGAACACACTTGCCAAATATACAATATCACATTCCAGCCCTCTTTGTCAAACCACAAGCACGGTTTCAATGCTATTTTCATATCATTAATATTCATTAATCTATATTGTTGAAATCCAACAAATGTTCGGTTTTTAGGCAAAAGCTTTTGTTCGATTTAATTTTTATCGGCAAAAAATACCGCAGACTTTCCTATTGAAGCCAAAGACATGCATTTTAGGCGCAGAAAGGACCTGTTCTGCAGCAACGTTTTTAATCAAACACTTAGAATCCTTTTTGGTGGAAATATTTGGTATGGCCTATATTTATAATAAGCTCCAGAAGTAGGCCGGCTCTGTCAGATGGCCGACCAATGTGTGGACGGCTTGTTCTTAGAAGGTTTTTTCATTTAATTAATTTTGTTTGGCCCGGCATTTATCCGGACTATTTCGACTTTGGGGCTTTATTGTCGGTACTTGTGTATTTACGCTGTTGGTACTAACGGTTGTCTTCCTCAAGCAATTTTCTAAGGTATTGGTTTTCCCTGCGAGTTGCCTCAAGGTCAAAAGCCTGATACTTAATGCATACCCGCAGATAATCCAGCAAATCTTGTAGTCGGTTGATGCTGGTCTCGAGCTGCTTTCGGTTGGCTTGTGCTTCTTTTGCAAGCTTAGCTAATTTACTGGCTCGCAAGTCGGATGCATCTCCAAATTCCTTGAGCAATTCGTTGAGCCTGTCTTCTAATCTCGTATCATCCATCACATCCTCCTCCCGGACATATTCACACTTATCATCACCAAAGCCAAAAACTCCAAAGACAATATATACTAAAGAACCGCAAAATTCATACCTATAAATGTAAAATTTTTTTTTATTCCGATTTTACTGTTTACCCCAGGGTAACAGTCAGTAAAACGGACCTAGCCAACTGGTAGTAACCTTTGTTTTGATATTTCGAAATGGGACTTTTATGCGGGTTAAAAGCCTACGTTGCAAAAAACCAACATTGTGGAATTAGTTACCTCATTTCTGCTCTGCCTAACAATTTCAATAATAATTGGTTAGGTTTAGCGTTGACTATTATAAACATCACTATTGATTTAGAGAACAGTAGGCCAACTCTACATAGAGTATTCAGGTTATATTACTTGTCTTTTGAGTAGGTTGTTTCGACACAAGTCCATTTAGCGGTTAAATATGAAAGAAATGTATGCTGTAAAATAAAAAGAACCCTTGCAGACAACAAAGTATAACGTATATAAAGTAATCATCCAGCCTTTTACAAAGTATCAGCATAAGGTATTGAATATCCTGGTCACGGACTTTTGTTTCTGCACTTTTTGGCACGTTTCAACAAAAACCCTTGACGCAGTGAACTTATTGTCAATAAAATCGTAGAACCCTTATATAATTAGATCGTTTCTATTGTTTTAATATTAGCTGGTTTGCTGGTCTGGATGATTGTCTAAAGAATTGGGAGGCTGAACATGGAGACATTCGCATTCAAACACAAAAAGACTTATTTTGTCATTTCAACTGTTATTGTAATTTTACTTTTTACCATTCCGTTGTCGGCGTTTGCACAGTCCACAGGACGTGGCGCCAGCCATCCCAGCGACCTTACGGCAGATATAAATAGCATTGATACTCTACGCCGGACGGGTAAAGCCTTTGCGGGTATCGCCCAAAAGGCTTCGCCGGCTGTGGTCGGCCTCAAGGCTGAACGGACTGTCACACGGCAATACTCAATGCGGCAGCGGCCGTTTGGCGACCAGTTCGACCCTTTTAGTGATGATTTTTTTGATTACTTTTTCCGTCGTTCACCTTCACCTCGTCAAGAGGCCCCGCGACGTGAATACCGAATTCCCAAGACAGCGCAGGGCTCCGGCTTTATTATTTCTGCCGACGGCTATATCCTCACCAATAATCATATGGTCGGTGAAGCTGAAAAAGTAGAGATCGAGCTGGCAGACGGACGAAAGTTTACCGCCGAAATTAAAGGAGCAGACCCCGAATCTGATGTAGCCGTTGTAAAAATCGATGCTGAGAACCTGCCCTACCTCGAATTAGCTGACTCTGACAATCTCGAAGTGGGAGAATGGGTCCTTGCCATCGGCAATCCGTTCGGCCTGAGCCAGACCGTAACAGCAGGTATTGTAAGCGCCAAAGGCCGCAGCGATGTCGGCTTAGCTACGTATGAAGACTTTATTCAGACCGATGCGGCCATAAACTTCGGCAATTCTGGCGGCCCTCTGCTGAATCTTGACGGCAAGGTTGTTGGAATCAACACAGCTATTCTTGGTACGACTGGTAATATAGGAATTGGTTTTGCCATCCCTATAAATATGGCTAAAGCGATCTATCCTCAACTTATCAAAAGCGGAAGCGTGGAGCGAGGCTATCTTGGACTATTGCCCGCGGACCTAACCTCATCAATGGCTGAACTGCTTGGCTTAAAGGATGCCAAAGGTGTTATCATTTCTGAGAT
>Ga0315549_1005479_pt1 | contig 10339 bp, 7 predicted proteins | sample SalMarSW160200MG_FD_203101 | JGI IMG/M metagenome (GOLD analysis project Ga0315549, IMG submission 203101) | Salt marsh sediment microbial communities from the Plum Island Ecosystem LTER, Massachusetts, United States - Salt Marsh Sediment SW1601-200 ... | reverse complement strand
ACAATCGGTTAGTAACCAGGAGCCCTCACCCTCATCGACCTCAAAGTAGAACCCATCCAGGACCTTCATCGGATGGGCCCAAACTCCTCCCATCTCACCGTCTATATGCCATCCTATGGCAGGGAAGTCACCGCTCATGCCCCCAATCTCATACATCTTATTGCCCGACAGGAAGAAGAGGGTGCTCATCTCATCCGTCTTTTCCAGCTTTATGTCGCCGAATGAGAGAGTCTGCCCCCCTACCAGTGCAGAGGTTCTTTGAGGAGATGTGTCTGCTGCTGTATATGTGAGTTTAAGGGTGATACCACCCAGGAGCAAAAGCGCTACGAGACCAACAATAACCCATATTTTGCTATTGTTCACGTCCCCCCTTCTTCAAATGCCGGTCATTGTTTGATCCCGCTAAGGTGGAACCCCTCGATGAAGTACCGCTGAAAGAGGAGGTAAATGATCAAGATGGGAATCATACTAACCACCGTTCCAGCGAGGATCATGTTCCACACGCTCCCCGTCACCGAGGTGTAATAATGCAGAAAGTAGTTCATTCCTACCGGTAGGGTCTGTTTCTCTCCCTGGGTTAGGACCACCATCGGCCAGAAGAACTCGTTCCAGGATCCTTGGAAGGTGAGAATGCCGGCAACGGCAGCGAGGGCCGGCTTACAGAGGGGGAGGATGATTCGGGTATAAATCCGGAACGTGCTCGCCCCATCGATGCGAGCCGCCTCCTCGATCTGTATTGGGATCGATTCCATGAACTGCTTCATCATGAATACGGCACTTGTCGAGACCAGACTGGGCAGAAAAAGGGCCCAAAAGGTGTTGAGAAATGTATTCATGCCCAAGAGTTTGGAAAGACCGAAGACCCCATCTCTCACCACCAGATAGTTCGAGATGAAGGTCACCTGGCCCGGCACCATCATGGTGAAGATCATGAATAAGAACAGGACATTCTTGCCGGGAAAATGGAGTCGGGAGAAGGCAAACCCGGCCATCGTAGCAAAGAGGGCGGTGATTATGATCCGAATCCCGGCGATGAAGAAAGAGTTGCGGATCCAGCGTGGGAAGAGGTTTATTCCGCCGCTACCCTTATACGTTGTCCACGCCCGGATGTAGTGATTGAATAGGTATCCGATAGCGCCTGGCGTGACGTTCTTCCAGGTGAGGTAGATCCCACTGAACCGGGAGCGCACCAAGTCCGGAGGGAGTGTAGCGCGCACGAACTCGGCCCCTGGAGACCCGACAACGGCGATCGGCAGAAGAGGATAGGTCTCGATCCCTTGGTGGGTGAGGATGACCTTGTACGTGATTTCATGACCGTTGTCGATATCTCTCTTCTGACACTCTATTACCTCCACATGAGTATCCGCAGCGGGATTGGACTCGTACGGCGGGGCCAGAAGCTGTACCTGGGGCAGGGAAGAATCGGTAGGTGGTTCGGAATAGCGGAAGGTCACCGCCAGTTCAACCTGGCCACCTGGAGCCCAACCACCGGTCCAGGCGCTTTGGTTTCCCTGTACGCCCAAATTCCAGGCAGCAACCCAGTTTGGCGGCCATAGTCTGGGGCTTGTGAAACTTGGGGGCCAGGATAGGGGGTCGTCCGAAAAAGAGGAGAAGAGACTGTATACCAGAGGACCAACCGTGACAAACACGAGCGCAATGAATAGAGAGTAAACTATGATTTTCCGCATAATCCGGCGACGGGCGAGCCACTGGGCATCCACCTGGTAGAGCCGTCCCCGGTAATTGACGGTGGCGAGTTTCCTCTCATGGTCACTCATGAGTACCACCCCTTCTCAGAGAAACCGACCCGGCGTTGGATGAAGACAACGAATAGGGTCAAAACCGCCAACACCAGGGCTGCTGCAGAGGCCAATCCCACCTTAGGCAACGTCCCTGCGCCGAACATGTTCCAGTACACGTAGTAAGCCAACGTAACCGTGGACTCCAACGGAGCTGTGCCGGCCATGATTGCCACTTGATCAAACATTTGGATCGTACCGATGAGCCCTAACGTGACCACCAGGAACAGCACAGGACGGAGAGCCGGCACCGTGACATGGAGTAACTTTTGCCAGGGGGTAGCCCCATCCATCTCCGCTACCTCATAGAGCTCCTGGGGGACGTCCTGAAGACCTGCCAGGAACAGGATCATAAAGGTGGGCGTCGTGGTCCAGATGTTGAGCATCATGATAGAAACGAGGGGGTAGGGGATGCCCAAGAAGGTCTGGCGAGTTGTGAGCCAGGGGATCGCTGCCTCCGCCATCGGGTAAGGTTGCACCACTCCGAGTCGTCCCAAGATTACGGTGCCGACCACTCCAATCAGGAGGCTGATCCCAAAGAGGGCAGGGTCCAAGACCCGTGCTGGCAGCCCATGCCGTCGCTCCCAGAAGACCTGAAGGCATTGCACCAGTACGATCAGGGCCAGGCCCGTGATGATGAAGGGCCAATAGCGGCCGATCGCGGTTAGGAGCCAATTGACCGTTCCCCGTCGGTTCATCAGCCATATGAAGATGGTGGTGATGGCCACACTGGAGGCGATGCAGGGGACATAATAGGAGGCTCGAAAGAAGGTCAAGCCCCGGATCTTCTGGTTGAGCACTATCGCCAACATCAGGGCGAGGAAGGTCTGGGAGGCGGTGACAATGCCGGCGTAGACCAGGCTGTGGGTGAGCGCCAGTACGAATCGGTAGTCAGCGAGCAGCTTGGTGTAGTTATCAAAGCCGACGAACTTCGTGATTTGGAACAGGTTGTAATCGGTAAAACTGAAGTAGACCGTTCTAACGAACGCGTAGAGGAAGGCTACGGCCAGGGTAAAGAGGAGGGGCAGAAGAAAGATGAATGCAGAGACCCATTCCCCTCTTCTTTTCATACCGCTCCTCACCGAGCGAAAAAAGGGGAGGCCAATCGGCCTCCCCTGTAGACCCTTCTATTCTAGGTCCAGCTTGACAGCTGCGTCGTTCATGGCCTCTTCAACGGTCGCCTCATCCTGCATGATAAGGGTGAGGGCTTCACCGATGGCCCCCATGTAGGCCCCTCCGCCTATTTCACCAAAGGTGAAGGGAAGGGTACCGGCAAGGCCCGTTGCCTCGAACACTGTCTTTGTAGCCTGGGCAAACGAATCCTCTTGTTGGAAGTACGGGCTGTCCAGGAGCGCTACCCGTGAAGGGATGGCGTGGCCAGCTTCGAGGATGTACGTCTGCACTTCAGGACTGGTAATAAGCTCGATCACCTTGAACACAAGGTCTGACCGCCCGGACGGTGGATTCGTAGGCATGGCGTACCCACACGTGAATAGGTAGTTCCCGCGAGGACCACCCTCCCATATGGTGGGGAGGAAGGCCGTGCCGAAGTTGAGGGTTGGGTTCTCGTTGCGGATCGGCGGAATGAGCCAACCGCCCTCGATGCAGATCGCAGCCTGTTCATTAATGAAGGCAGCTCCAGGCCACCCTGCTCCGATATCTGCGGAGGTAGCGCTAATCCCCAACCGGTTGAAGGTGGTATACCAATCCGCTGCGTACTTGGCCGGTGCAAGATCGAACGGGGCAGAGCCATCCTCCTCGAGGAAAGGCATCCCCGCAGCAAAGGCAAACGGCAGGAATCGCGCCGCATCCGCATTGAGGCAAGCCCCATACCACTCACGTGAGTTGTATACCCGTACGATCTTATCGAGGAACGTCGCCAAAGTGTCGTCGTTGCTTGGATAGGCAACCCCCATAGCATCGAACATGTCCTTGTTGTAGAAGATGACAAGGCTGTTGAAGTCCTTGGAGACGGCGTAGAGCTTTCCGTCAACGGTGTAGGCATCCACCAGCACGGGGATGAGGTTTTCCTTGCTGAGGATCTCGGAATCAGCCATGTACTCATCCAGTGGTTGAACTAATCCGGTTTTTGCTACTGTTTCTGCCCAGTACAGGTCGACATAGAAGATATCCGGCGCGGTGCCGGCGGAGAGCGTCCGTAGCACGAAGGCCAGGAAGTCCTCGGTGATCGGCTCCCAGACGACCTCCACCCCGGGGATCTTATCCTCGACGAAACGCACCAGTACATCCTGCATCAGAGGCGTATCGCCCGAATAGCCAGCCAGTCTAATAGTCACCTTGTCTTGTGCAAACCCTACTCCAACTACTAACCCCACTATCACCAGAGCCAACAGAATCTTACGCATGCTTACCTCCTTGTTGCGAACTACCGAACGTGCCGAAAACAATCTTAACACACCTTTTTACCAGCTTGCTCTCACCTCCTCTTGTAACCGGTTCCATAAATCAATTATATGAGCCCCGTTGCATTTGTCAAACTACTCTTCAACCACGCTGTGTGCTTTCCCGAATGATAAGCTGGGTCCGGAATACCTTAGTCAACGGTCCCTGAACATCTCCGTCCAGCCGCAGGAGGAGGAGTCGCCCTGCCTCTTCACCCATCTCGCAGATCGGCTGGTGAACCGTGGTCAACGGGGGATCGACGAAACGGGCATACGGGATATCGTCGAACCCGATGACCGAAGCATCCTTCCCCGCTTGAATCCCGCTTTCCTTGAGGGCAGCTATTGCTCCCATTGCCGCGAGGTCACTCGCGGCGAAAACAGCGGAGAATTCAAGGCCGGTTATACTCGCATCCCTTACCGCCGCGTAACCGCTTTCAAAGGAGAAATCTCCGTGGATGATGTATCGCTCATCGCTGGGTAGACCACGGGTGTCAAGTGCGGCTCTGTATCCATGCTCACGGGCGATGGACGCCACGTGATCTTCCGGGCCATTGACGAAGAGAACCTTCTCATGCCCCAACCGAAGAAGGTATTCCATTGCGGTGCGGGCACCACCCTCGTTGTCCGAATCGACGTAGTCCGCCTCAGGGTATCCGATCGGCCGTCCGACCGTGATAAAGGGGACCCCTGCGTCAAGGAAGTACTGCAAACGCCTGTCATTGCTCCTGATACCGAGGATCACCACCCCGTCAACGACTCCATTTTGCGTCATGCTCCGGCAGGAGTCCTCATAGTCCTCCTCGGAATAGGCGGTCGCAAGGATCAACCTAAACCCCTTCTCGTTGAGAGAATTGCTTATCCCCCTTAAGAACTCCAGGAAGAAGAGGTGCGAGGAGAGGCGGCTTGCTGTGTGAGCCACGACAAGCCCTATATTTCTTGTTCTTTTCGAGCTGAGCCCCTGTGCCACAAGGTTTGGCGTATAGGAGTGGGCCTCGATGACCTGTTCTACCTTCTCCCTTGTCTCAGGGTGCACCCCTTGTTTGGCGTTAAGAACCCGCGAGACAGTGGCTTTCGAAACCCCAGCAAGCTCAGCGATCTCTTTCATGGTCAATCTCTTCGACATAGTGTACTATTGTCCTCGTTTTAGAGACCGGTTTCAACATGATTGCTTGCGGGTTTACTCTTAACGGCTTGCGCAATGGAGGAGAAAATGATGATGATCAAGGCGGTGATCTTTGACCTGGACGGGGTGATCGTCGATACGGCAGAACACCACTACCGCTCCTGGAAGCGTCTGGTAGAGGAATTGGGGATCCTATGCCCGTCGGAGCGCAAGGACCAGGTGCGCGGCATCTCCCGTACTGAGGCCCTTAAGATCGTGCTTGCCGGGCGTGAAACCTCCAAGGAGGAGGGCGAACAACTCACATCGCGTAAAGATGCCTACTACCGAGAGATGATCCGTACGATCAAACCCAGCGACCTCCTCCCAGGGGTGCGTGCCATTCTCGATGCTCTTAAGAAGGAAGGAATAGGAATCGCCGTAGCCACCGTATCCGGCAACGCTAAGACGGTCCTTTCTCGTCTGGGAATTCTAGACGAGCTCGATGTCCTCGCGGACGGGAACAGTGGTGCGAGGAGCAAACCCGCTCCCGATCTCTTCCTTTATGCCGCCGCGCAACTCGGTATTCCTCCATCCGAGTGCCTGGTCATAGAGGACGCCTCCGCTGGTATCGAAGGGGCACAGGCGGCCGGCATGTGGGCGGTCGCCCTCGGCCCAAGGGATCGCTTCTACAACATACGCCCCAACCTCATTCTCCCATCTCTAGAAGGGATCCCCTACGAGGAGATCCTCCACCGTCTGAAGGAAGAGCAAGATAATGCAACCTTATGGTTGATTAAGGAGACAGGATTCGATCCAACCAGGCAGAATAGATTCGAGACGATCTTCACCGTGGGGAATGGATACTTGAGTACACGGGGGAGCCTGGAAGAGCGCTACCCTAATGATATTCCCGCTACTCTGCTGAACGGTCTCTACGATGAAATCCCCGTCTTCCATACGGAGCTCGCAAACGCCCCCGATTGGACCTGCTTCCACCTCCTTATCGAGGAAGGGCCCTTCTCACTTCGTCGAGGAAAGGTCCTTCTGCATGAACGGACTCTGGATCTGCGCGACGGGATCTTGAGGCGGAGGGTGCAATGGAGGAGCCCACAGGGACAGACCGTGGAGATCCAGACGATGCGGTTCACCTCCATGGCCGACCCGCACCTCTGCGTCCAGTTGTATGCGGTCACCGTGCTTGATTTCGATGGAGAGGTGAGGCTCTGGACATGGCTGGACGGGAAGGCGGAGAACCCCGGCATCCCTCCCTTCTCCGAGGTGGGACTCCTCCACTGGGAAGGGCTTTCCCAGGGATCGCCAGATCCCCGAACGATCTACCTTGAAACACGCACACGCTCCTCCCAGACCGAACTAGGAATGGCTACAGGACTCGTGTTAGAGGGGATTCCAGAGGGGAAGATCCACACGCAAGAAGGAGCGTGCCCAAGCCTCGATCTGACGTGCCACCTGCACAGGGGACAGACCGCCGTGGCTGTCAAACTGACCACTTTCTTCACATCTCTCGAAGAGAAGAACCCGGTCAAGGCGTCCTTGCTGAAACTAGAAGAGGCCAGAGATAAAGGGTACGCCACCATCATGAGAGAACACCGGGAGGTGTGGTCCAGGCTCTGGGAGGACTGCGACGTGAGGATCGAGGGAGACGAACAGGCCCAGAGAGCGGTACGCTTCAACCTCTATCACCTCCTCATCGCCGCTCCGCGCACAGAGCGAACGAGCATCCCCGCTAAGACCCTCTCCGGATTCGGCTACCGGGGACACGTCTTCTGGGATACCGACACCTTCATCCTCCCTTTCTTTGCACTCACCCAACCCGATGTGGCCCGACGCCTCCTCCTCTACCGCTACCACACCCTTGCAGGGGCGAGGGAGAAGGCGCGCCAGGATGGATACGAGGGGGCGATGTTCTCGTGGGAGAGCGCGGCTGACGGACGCGAGGTCACCCCCCGCTGGGTGCCGGATCAGGATGGCTCCCCGATCCCGATCCTCTGCGGAACGCTTGAACACCACATCAGTGCCGATGTCGCCCACGCCGTGTGGCAGTACTGGAAAGCAAGTAAAGATGATGAGTTCATGCAGGATTTTGGGGCCGAGATCGTCCTGAGCACGGCCCAATTCTGGGCGAGCCGCCTTGAATACGACAATGAGAGGGAACACTACGTCATCCGCCATGTGATCGGTCCGGATGAATATCACGACGATGTGGATAACAACGCGTTCACGAACGCACTGGCCCGTTGGAACCTCAAAGCAGGAGAAGATGCCTGGTCCTGGCTCATGAATCACTCTCCGAAGCGAGCGGAACAGCTTCGACAGAAGCTCGGGTTTACCGAAGAGACGATCCAAGGATGGGGAGAGATCGCCGATCGCATAGAACTCCTCTACGATCAAGAAACCGGTCTCATCGAGCAGTTCGACGGGTACTTCTCGCTTGAGGATATCGATCTTTCCTCCTTGGAACCACGCACACGCTCTATCTATGACATTCTTGGTCCGGAAAAGATAAAGGAGTCTCAGGTAATCAAACAGCCGGATGTGCTCATGCTCCTCTTCCTTCTTCCCGCAGAGTTTGACGAACGGACCTTGCAGGCCAACTGGGAGTACTATGAATCCTGCACGGATGATAAGTACGGTTCCTCCCTCAGCCCGAGTATTCAAGCAATTCTGGGGTGCAAGGTTGGAAAAATCGAGAAGGCCTACGAACATTTCCTGCGCGCTGCTTTAGTGGATTTGGAGGACAGCCGTGGAAACACGCAGGACGGAATCCACGCCGCCTCGGCAGGGGGGGTGTGGCAGGCCCTGACCCGCGGGTTCGGCGGCCTGCAAATCACCCCAGAGGGACCGCGTGCCTGGCCTGCGCTCCCCGAAAGTTGGCGGCGTTTGCAATTCTCTATACACTATCACGGTCAAAGATTCTCCTTTGATCTCACCCCGGGGATGCATGGTCCGATAGAGCCGACACAGATCTTGCCGGAAGGGGATGAGCCGTTGTCCCATAGATCTACCACTGGATAGGGAAGAGACACGCTCCTTTTGGCAGCGGGGAAACCACGAGAGAGCAAGGCCTTTCCTTGATCATCATAGGGATGTGAGTATGATTTCCCCCATAAACTCACGGCAGGAGGAGTGAATGAGGCTAGAAGATTACATCAAAATCATCGGAGAAGAGACCGTTGCCCAGATACATGCAGCGGCCCAACCGCTTCGTGAGCAGAGCGTCCTACATATAAACGCCACCTATCACGGGGGCGGTGTAGCGGAGATGCTGCGAACGATCGTCCCATTGATGAATGAGATAGGGCTGGATGCAGACTGGAGCCTGTTGTACGGCGAACCAGAACTCTTTCGCACGACTAAGAAGATTCACAACGGGATACAGGGCGAAAAGGTGGAATTAACGGACAACGTACTTCTCCATCAACAAGACGTTCGCCCGGTATACCCCGATCTTTCACGACACGGTGATCGTTCATGATCCTCAGCCACTCCCCATGCTCCAATACCGAAAGAAAAGCCGTCCGTGGATCTGGCGCTGCCATATAGATTCCTCCGCCCCCAATAAAGAGGTCTGGGAGACCCTGAAGCCTCTCATAGCCCGTTATGATGCGATGATCGTCTCCTCTGAATCGTTTAAGAGACCGGAGCTTTCGATACCTACCTACATCATCCCTCCTGCTATCGATCCGTTCTCCCTGATTAATCAGGACCTCTCACCCGATGATGTTGCGGGTAAACTCGCCGAATACGATATCCCGCAGGATAAACCGCTCATCGTCCAGGTCTCCCGCTTCGATAAGTGGAAGGACCCTCTGGGAGTGATCGAGGTCTTCCGCCGGGTACGCAAGGAGACCGATTGTAGGCTCGTGATGCTGGGGAACATGGCGTCCGACGATCCGGAAGGACCACAGATCTACGCCGAAGTCGCAGCACAGGCAGGGAAACTCGATGGGGTACAATTGATCACCCAGTCCGACCCGCTTCTGGTTAACGCCCTCCAGCGCAGTGCGGCGGTAGTGGTACAGCTCTCCAGGAAGGAGGGATTCGGGCTGACCGTCTCCGAAGCGCTCTGGAAGAGTACCCCAGTCGTGGCAACGCGGGTGGGGGGTATTCCGTTGCAGATCGAGGACGGCCGTACCGGGTTCCTGACCGACTACGCAGATTACGGCACGATCGCCGAGCGGGTGCTGCGCGTTCTGAACGATCCGGAACTCAGCGACAGACTCGGCCGGGAAGGGAAGGAACACGTGCGAAGGAACTTCTTGATGCCTCGTCTCCTCCTCGATTGGTTGAAGGTCCTCGCTCAGGTGCGATAGGACAGTGGAAGGAAGGGAGCTATCGTGCCAGAGCTGAGACGAGATCCCGTGAATAGTCGGTGGGCCATCATCGCCCCGGAACGGGGCAAACGCCCGTCGGACTACCTATATAAGGAAGAGGGGTCCGAAGAGCGGACCCCTGAGAACTGTCCCTTCTGCCCCGGCAACGAGCACATGACCCCACCCGAGATCTACCGGAGAGGCGGGGAGGACGGACGCTGGCGGGTGCGGGTGGTCCCGAACAAGTTCCCAGCGCTACAGGATTACCCACGGCTTGACCTCACCAGAAAAGGCGAGGTCTTCGAGAGCATGAACGGTGTCGGAGCCCACGAAGTGGTGATCGATTCTCCAGAGCACACAAGGGATATCCCCGACCTCCCGTTGGAACAGATCGAGTCAATCGTCGACACCTATGTTCTACGGCTCAAAGCTCTTATGGAAAACAAGGCCTATCGCTACGTCCTCCTGTTCAAGAACCACGGGAAGGCGGCCGGTGCATCGCTCGCTCACCCGCACTCACAGATCATCGCTACCCCACTTATCCCAAGCGAGGTCCAAGCACGGCTACAGTCATCAAAAGTCCACTACAAAGAGCACAATCGTTGTCTCCTCTGTGATCTCACTGCAGAGGAACTCCGCGTTGGGGAACGGATCATCGAAGAGGCCAACGGCTATGTGGTAGTCGCCCCGTACGCGTCGCGT
>Ga0315549_1005476_pt1 | contig 10340 bp, 11 predicted proteins | sample SalMarSW160200MG_FD_203101 | JGI IMG/M metagenome (GOLD analysis project Ga0315549, IMG submission 203101) | Salt marsh sediment microbial communities from the Plum Island Ecosystem LTER, Massachusetts, United States - Salt Marsh Sediment SW1601-200 ... | reverse complement strand
TTCTGTTTATTATGACACTGGTATACAATTTCTGGGAACAAATCCTATCGCAATAGGTAACATAGTTGCCTATTTCCACGGCAGAGAGTTATAAGAGATTGCTGGGCAAATTACATTTTAAAAAAGGAGTTTTTCAGCGACCTCTATAAAGGTGAGTGATGAATTTCTTTATTGCATTAAGCAAAAACAAAATATTCATAATAACAATTTTAACCTGGGCCATTGCACAACTTATAAAAGTAATAAACGGGATAATTAAAGAGAAGAGATTTAATTTTAAATGGTTCGTTGGAACCGGTGGTATGCCAAGTTCTCATTGCGCCGGAGTAACTGCGTTGGCAACTTCCGTAGGAATGCGTTTCGGTTATGACACAGGCATATTTGCCGTTTCGCTTATACTTGGAATAATTACAGTATTTGATGCCCGGGGAGTACGCCGCTCTACTGGTAGACAAGCGGAGATATTAAATAAGATGTTTGAAGATTTATATTTTAAAAAACCTATTAAGGAAGACCGCCTTATAGAACTCATCGGCCATACCCCCGTACAGGTTTTTGCCGGCGTAGCATTGGGAATTGCATGCGCATATATTTTGTATAATATATTATAATTAAATGAGGACAGCTACCATTTAACGAGATGAAAAAATTCTTTATTAAAGCGTCTATTTATATCGTCGTCGTTGTTTTTATAATAGCGGCTTTCTCTTTGTTTAAGTACGTAGGCAACAAAGCGAAATCTTCTGCATCTACCGGAGTTTTTTCATCGGAGGCGGCAGCGCTCTTTAAAGAAGCTGAATTATTAGAGAAACAGGGCGAACTTATTGCAGCAAAGCAGACCTATCAGAAACTCTTCTCCAATTACCCAACCGCAGAAAACCTTCAAAAAATACAGCATAAGATTTTATCTTTAAATATAAAAATACTATTTTCTCCGACAGTTACCTCCCATAGTAAACTATATGAAGTAGTCACGGGAGATTCTTTGGAGAAAATAGCCAAAAAATTTAATACCACAATAGAGCTTATTAAAAAGGCCAATAACTTAAGCGGAAATTTAATTAAGCCGGGCATGAAATTAAAAGTTCAAAAAGACAGCTTTTCTATAGTCGTAGACAAGTCCCAGAATACCCTTACTTTATTTTCTAGCGAGGAGATAATTAAAGTATACACAGTCTCTACAGGTAAAAGTAATTCTACCCCTGTTGGAACATTCAAAATAGTAAACAAGCTTGTAAACCCTCCGTGGTATAGTGCTAAAGGAGTCATACCCCCTGACAGTCCGGAGAATGTATTGGGTACACGATGGTTAGGTATTGACAAAACCGGATACGGGATTCATGGCACAGACAACCCCGATACAATCGGTCATCAAAGCACCGAGGGTTGTATAAGGATGTACAACGCTGACGCAGAAGAACTTTATGCAATAGTACCCCGCGGCACTAAAGTGGCAATTATTGATTAGGAGGCCGTCATTGTGAGCGAACGAAGTGAGCGAAGCAATCCCGAAAATATAAGACTTGTCTCCATGAAAATGGGGATTGCTTCGTCGCTGGCGCTCCTCGCAATGACGGTTTGCATTTAACTAATATGAACGGCAGTGGTTTAGATTTTGAAAAACCTATTTTGGAACTTGAAAGAAAAATAGAAGAGTTAAAAAAATTTACTACTTCCGAAAAGATAAATCTGCAGTCTGAAATAAAAAAACTTGAAGACAAGCTGGAAGAGGTAAAACGCGAAGTTTTTAATAATCTTACCCCCTGGCAGAGAGTGCAGATATCCCGCCATCCCCAAAGGCCATATACATTAGATTATGTCCGGACAATTATGTCAGATTTTATAGAATTGCACGGAGATAGAAGTTTTTCTGATGATAGGGCTATTGTTTGTGGTTTGGCCAAACTGAATAATTTTAAGATTATGATTATCGGCCATCAAAAGGGACGAGACATTAAGGAAAATTTAAAGCGTAATTTCGGAAGTGCCCATCCGGAAGGTTACCGGAAGGCCATAAGGGTTATGAAACTTGCTGAAAAGTTCGATGTGCCTATTTTTTGTTTTATAGATACGCCCGGAGCTTATCCCGGAATTGGCGCAGAAGAAAGAGGCCAGGCGGAGGCCATTGCATATAATTTACACGAAATGGCCCAAATAGCTGTGCCTATTATAATAATTGTGATAGGAGAAGGCGGTAGCGGCGGGGCCTTAGGTATAGGCGTAGGCGATAGAATATGCGTTATGGAAAATGCCTATTATTCAGTCATTTCTCCGGAAGGATGCGCTGCTATATTATGGAGAGATAGAACCCAAGCCCCTGAAGCAGCAAAGGTTCTAAAAATAACTGCTGATGAACTTCTTGAGCTGGGAATAATTGACGAAGTTATAAAAGAACCATTAGGCGGCGCACATAGAAATCCTGAACAGGCAATGAAGGATGTAAAGGCCTCGATGATAAAAAATCTTAAGGAGGTTTCCGCCCTGGATAAGGATGAGATAGTTAAAGCGCGCTATGAAAAATTTAGAAAGATAGGCATTTTTAATGAACCCCGTTAGAAATTTTATAAATCCAGCTGGAAACAATATTTCTAACGGGGTGAATAGACCTTCTACTGTTCAGATACTCAGTCATTTAAGCGAGGTTAACAAGTTCGTTCAGAATATATTAAAATTGCTTCACTCTTCAGGAATTAATAAATCTACATCTTTTGAAATAAGGTTATGTTTAAAAGAGGCCCTGATAAATGCAGTAAAACATGGCAGCAGAAATAAAAGGAATCTGCCTATAAGGATAGATTATTCTATTTCAGATGAGATGTTTAAAGTATCTATACAAGACAGTGGCAGTGGTTTTGACTATAAACATTTACCCGACCCCACTGTTAAGAAGAATTTATTAAAGACAAAGGGGCGAGGTATATACTTGATAAGGCATCTCATGGACGAGGTATTTTTTAACAAAGATGGAGACAGAATCACAATGATAAAATATCTAAAGGAGGAAAGATGAAGATAACTAAAACCACCCAGCAAGACGTAGTAATATGTAGTATAAATGGAGATATAGATATTAATTCTTCCCCTGGCATAAGAAAGACTTTTGCTGAATTGACTGCTTCTCAACAAAAGAAGATAGTCATAAATCTGCAAGAGGTTTCTTATATTGATAGCTCTGGTTTGGCTACTCTGGTAGAGATGCTTAAAAAGATAAAAAGTTATGGCGGCAGGCTTAGATTGTCCAATTTAGCAGATAAGGTAAAGGGCTTATTTGAGATAACCAAGCTTGAAAAAATATTTGAGATATATGAAACCACAAAGCAGGCTGTAGCGGGTTTTTAAAAGCTGGGGTCAGGCGTAGAAAAAAATTATGACAAATCCAGTTGCAATTATAGGGCGTTTTACCATTGAGGCTAAAAGGCACATAGTAGACATTACCGTTTTGCTCGCCCAGGTTCTTTACTGGCTTATTATAGGGCCATTTAAAGGAAAGATTGTATCCAGGAAGAGCCTATTTGAACAGATGGTATTTGCCGGGGTAAGGAGCATTTTAATAGTCTTTTTTGTCGCCCTTTTTACCGGAATTGTTCTTGCTATGCAGAGCGCTTATCAGTTGGAGAAACTGGGGGCAACAATGTATGTAGCCAGCTTAGTAGCGGTTTCTATATCCAGAGAATTAGGTCCGGTATTAACTGCTTTAGTAGTTGCAGGTAGAGTAGGGGCAGCCATCACAGCTGAATTGGGTAGTATGAAGGTCACAGAGCAGATAGAAGCGCTTCAAGCCCTGGCCCTTAATCCAGTAAGGTATCTGGTTATTCCTCGCATCATAGCCCTTTTGATTATGCTGCCATGTCTTACTATTTTTGCTGACCTGGCAGGAATGTTTGGTGGATGGCTAATAGGCGTGTTTAATTTAGGATTAAGTAGCGGCTTATATATTGATAAGACTATAGAATTTCTGGAACTTAAGGACATCTATACTGGTCTTTTTAAATCATTTGTCTTTGCCGGGATAATTTCTACAATCGGTTGTCATATGGGATTAAGCACAAAAGGCGGTGCGGAGGGAGTGGGTAACTCTACTACTGTAAGTGTAGTTACCAGCTTTATCCTTATTATATTAGCAGATTGTGTCCTGACCGGCATCTTCTACTTCTCCAATATGTAGAGACGTTTACCAAGTTGTTCGGGAAAGTGTCTGAGATTTGTTCGGGAAAGTGTACCCTGGTGTGTAAAAAATGGAAAAAGAAGTAGTAATAGAGATTAAGGATTTAGTCAAAAGTTTTGGCGGAAGGTGTGTTTTAAATAAGGTTAACCTCAAAGTCTATAAAGGCGAGACTATGGTAATTATGGGAGGGAGTGGTTGTGGCAAATCTACGCTTCTTCGTCATATAATAGGTTCGTATAAGCCCGATTCTGGCCAGGTTTTCATAAAAGGCAAAGATATAACTCAGCTTCCTGAAAGCGAATTTGATAAGATAAGAAAAAGATTTGGTATGGTCTTTCAGAATGCAGCCCTTTTTGATTCAATGAGTGTAGAAGATAATATAACCCTGCCTTTAAGAGAGCACACCAAGCTTGATGAGAATATTATGAAGATTATGATAAAGATGAAATTGGAATTGGTGGGCTTAAGAGGTTTTGACAAACTTATGCCTTCTCAGCTTTCTGGAGGGATGAGAAAGAGAGTTGGGTTGGCCCGGGCAATTGCCCTGGATCCTGAAATAGTATTTTATGATGAGCCAACCGCAGGATTAGACCCTATTGTTGCAGGGGTTGTTGGTAAACTCATCATTGATTTAAGTAAGAAGTTGCAGATTACTTCGGTAGTAGTTACCCATGATATGCAAAGCGTTTTTAGTATCGCCGATAGAATTGCAATGCTTTATGAAGGAAAAGTAATAGCAGAAGGTACACCTGATGAAATAAAGAATTCAAGCGATGCCCGGGTGCAGCAGTTTATAAAAGGAAGCCCTGAAGGCCCGATAAAGTTTTTTCAAGAAGGAGACGATTATTTAAAACAGTTAACGGAATGAGGAACGGAGGAGAAAATGGCAAAAGGAATGGCTAACGAAGTAAAGACAGGCCTTTTGATTCTGGTATGTTTAATTATATTAGTCGGTTTTACCCTTGCAGTGAGCAATTTCATGGGCATAGAAAAGACCTATGAATTAAAGGCAATGTTTAATTGGGTAAGCGGCCTTGAGAAACATGCACCGGTGAGATTACGTGGCGTCGAGGCAGGCGAGGTAAAAGACGTAGAGATTTTATACAGAGGCGATGAGACTAAGATTTTATTGACGTTGCTTTTAAAGGAGAAGGCCAAGGTAAGAGAAGGAACAAAAGCATATGTCAGCATGCTGGGGATGATGGGTGAAAAATATGTAGAGCTAACCGGCGGGCCTCCGGGAGCAGCGTTTTTAAAGCCAGGTTCTATCATAACCGGAGAGGACCCGGCTATGATGGAAGAGCTTATTGACATAGGAAAAAATGTTGCCGCGGAGGTTGAAGTTGTAATGGCCGATATACGCTCGCTCATAAATCATTTAGACGAAGTTGTGGTAGAGAATAGGGAAGACATAGATTTTGCGATAGATAAATTAAAGACAACAGCTACTAACTTTGAGGAATTCTCAGATGATATAAAACGCCATCCCTGGAAACTTCTTATTAAGACAAAGGAGAAGAAAAAGAAGCCGAAAAAAACTAGATAAAAAATGGTGTCTGGCACCTTTTTTCTTATGCTCATCAAAAAAATCCATATAAGCAAGCGCCCAGTTGGGATAATTGCAGCAGTAATTATATCCATACTTATAATTTTAGTCTCTTATTTTAGAATATTTGAAGTATTTGAATTAGCCACTTTAGATTTAAGATTTAAGTTAAGGCCCACCCAGCAGGTATCCGATAATATTGCAATAATAGAGATAGCCCGGGATACTTTAGACCAAATTGGTACCTGGCCTATTGATAGAGAATTCTACGCCTGCCTGATAGATATATTAACTGAATTTGATGCCCGTTCTATAATATTCGATGCCATATTCGCACAAAAGCAAAATAAGCTTTCAGACGAAGAGCTTATAAAATCAATCGCAGTTTCAAAAAGAGTATATCTTGCCCAGGCATTCAGGCTTACAAAAGAAAGAGGAGATTCTGCCTTTCTACAAGTACAGAAATTAGAGGCATCTCCATTTTCAAATCTTGATAAGGCGGCCTATGGCATAGGGCATATAAATATAATAAATGATATAGATGGAAAAAGCAGGCGTGTTCCGCTATTTGTAAAATATAAAGATAAACTTTATCCATATCTTCCATTTTTGGTTGCATGTGATTATTTTAATAAGCCGCTTGATAAATTAGATATAAAACCAAAAAGATATATACAACTTACTCCTGAAATTAGAATTCCTATTGACGAAAATGGAATGACCCTTATTAACTTTGCAGGAAAATGGACCGAAACCTTCAGTCATTATTCTTTTATAGATATATTGAAATCTGATACCCAACTTGAAAAAGGAGAAACTCCACGTATAAACCTTAACGAACTTAAAGATAAGATATGCATTGTAGGCCTTACAGCTGTCGGCACTCATGATTTACATCCTGCACCACTTGAGAAAGATTATCCAGGAGTTGGTGTTCACGCCAATATTATAAATTCTATTCTCACCAATAACTTTATACACCGCGCTGATAAGCTTACCAATATTGCCATCCTTATATTTTTGGGTTTGCTTACTGCCTTTTTGACTATGAGGCTAAAGCCTCTTAAGGGCCTGTTGATAGTAGTGGGGCTGTTGTTTGTTTTCACTTTATTTTCGTATGCCGCCTTTGCATTTTTTAAAACCTGGCTGGACCTTTTTTATCCGCTACTGCTCGTTTCACTGGTTTATCTTTTTAGTACATTTTATAAGTATATCTCCGAGAGAAATAAGCGAATGCTTATAGAGAGAGAACTGGATATTGCCAGAAGGATTCAGAAAAGCTTCCTAAAGGAAACCCCGCCCGAAAAGGAGGGATTAGATATCGCTGTTATTATGGATGCAGCAAAGGCAGTTGGCGGAGATTTATATGATTTTGTAGATATATCAGCAGATGAGATAGGGATTATGATAGGCGATGTTTCCGGAAAAGGTGTTCCCGCAGCCCTGTTTATGGCAATGACAGTGAGCAATTTCAGATTTCACGCAAGGGGCAAAGGTGGACCTGCCGATGTAATGACCCAGTTAAACAATCAGATATCAGCGGAATCAACATCAGGTCTTTTTGTAACAGTTTATTATTTGATAGCTGATGTAAGAAAGAAAATTTTAAAGATTGCAGATGCAGGCCATCTGCCGTTAATTATTGCACATCCGAACGCTGAAGTAGAAACCCTTAAGGTAGAAGGCGGTATGGCAGTAGGGATTATGGAAGGGACAGAATATACAGAAAGGCAGATCCCTTTTGGTAGCGGAGATATATTTTTATTATACACAGATGGTGTTACAGAAGCGCGGAATGTTAAAAAAGAGGAATTTGGCGAAGGCAGGATAAAGAAAGCGCTTTCAGGATGTAGAGACAAAAGTGCAAAAGAGATTGTAGATTATATTTATAAAACATTAAAAAAATTTACAAGAAAAGCACCTCAGCACGACGATATCACTATGATTGCAATCAAGGCAGAATAATTACCAATTACCCCAATTACCCGCCGTTTGGGAAATCGTTCGGCCACCTGTCCCCTTCAAAATTTTTCGAAGGCGGCCTCGTGGTTTTCATAAATATCAAACATCTGAATTAGACCGGCCAGATCAAATACCTCCCGCGCCTTACCCTTTAACCCTACAAGACGAAGGCCACCGTTTCTTTTTGAAAGCTTTATTTTTGCATTGACAAGAGCACTTAAGCCTGCACTGTCTAAATAGTTTACCTTGGTTAAATCAATTATAACTTTTGAATTTCCATTATTAATATACTGGTTTATTATTTTAGTTATCTCTTCTGCAGTGTAGTTGTCTATCTGCCCTGAGAGAACCATAAGCATAATGTCTTTAATTCCCTCAAGCTCTATCTCCAGTGCCCCTATCGTCCCTAATACCTTCTTTTTCATAAATTACTCCCCAGCGTTTTTTTGGGTTCTCCTTCTATGTAAAGGTGGTGCCGGAGGTGGGAGTTGAACCCACACGGTATTTCTACCACCGGATTTTGAATCCGGCGCGCCTGCCAATTCCGCCACTCCGGCGTTGTTTTTTATTCTATATGTAAATATATACCCTGAATTGAAATACAGAGTCTCCGAAACTTGGAACGGAGTATTTAATGAAGACTAAATAAATCAGAGCTCTGAACCTCCCCATGGATAAATCCAGGGGGTTCTGACGACTAAGCATGGGTTTCTCTGCGGCTCTCAGAAAGGACATCGTCCCCTCCTACAACATCCGCAGCCTCAACACATACCGATTCGTCTTTGACGTGCGAACCACTCTGTCTCCGGCTAAGGCCGAAGCTGGCAAACTGAAGTTTACCCCGCCCCTGCACGCAGGGGCGGGGTTTACCTTTTGCGGTTTGTTCAAGTCTTGATACCGCACGTCGCAGGAGCGGTTCCGCACCCGGCCAGGCTCCTTTGGCCTGGCGTGTATCAAGGCTGTTCCCTTTTACGTGTCTTGATAGAAAGGCAGTATACAAATCCCTTTGTACCGGGCCTATCCCACAACTGCATTTGTGCCAACGGCAGGATAAAGGCTTTTTCTCTATTCTATCACAACCATGGCACACTTGGGAAAGGCGTGTAACAGATATTGAAAACTCATAGACTGCGCCGCCGGCGCTTTCAGCCTTGCGGCGTAGTTTCTCTACAAACATCCCAGGGGCTCGAAAACTAACACTCTTACCCCATACCTTCTGAAATCCTTCGTAGGAAAGCCTCTCTGCATTGATATGATAGCCCATGGTAAGTACACGATTGGCTAACTCTCCATGTAAAGACCTGCGCCTTTGAACAAGGCGTCTCTGTGCCTCAGCTAATGTTGTCCTTAATTGTTTGTATCGCTTTGAGAGATTCCATTTCTTTGGACCTTTCTTAACCGTTCCATCTGAGTTGTAGTTCTTTTGGTTGGTAGCTCTGCGGCTGCGATCCATGGCTTGTTGTAAAAGGCGCAGCTTTCTCTTGATGGGCTTCAGCTCTGCACAGAAGGGGGTAAGAAAGGCATCATCTCCTCCTACCGCCGCAATTGTTGATGGGCCTATATCCAATCCTACTGTATCATAGCCAATTCGGTTCTTGCTTTTTTGTTTGGGTCTGCCCTTCTGTATTAATTGTGCATACCAACGTAGCTTACTGTGTATCAACTTGCGAACCAGGCGTACATGTTTGGTTTCACAGTTTAAACCATGGGCCTCTACACCATGTTTATCTTTGCAGTCCAACATCACCTTAAGTTTTAAACCCCGCCATTGGATATATCCATCTCTATAGCGAATACCTGCGGCATTACTCTTTCCCTCTAAAGACCGAAAGCGTCCCTTGCCTTTGAAGCGGGGTCTGCCACGCCTACCATAGGCATACTGCTGGGCTGCACTAAAAGCTCGTGTTCCTGTCTTTTGGCAAACATGAGTATCCAGATGAGACCCAATCCAGCAGGCATTCTTTGTCTCTATAGCAAATGCTTGTATATTATAGTCCGAAAAACCGTATCTTTCCTGAATACTATGGAACAACTTGCGTCTTTTACCTTTGTCCCTACAAGTTCTTGCCTCTTCCCATGCCTTAGATTCCCGCATAAGATCCAAACGCCGCAGAGCCTCACCCAGACAGGCATTATACAGCTGCCGACCGGCATCAAGACGCACTTCAAGAATTTTTGCATCGTGCGGGGTAGTCTGCAATGGTAATTCAAGGATAAAAGAAGAGGAATTAGACATTTTTTTTGATTTTCAATATATTGTTTGATGATCCCCAACAACCTGCCATCCATAGTCGATATCAAATTCAACCACATATTTATTATACCACAAAGAACAGCATAGTAAATACTAAATATCCGAAACATCTAAATATTCGCCTTGTCCCCATAACTGAAGTTAGGGGCTTGCGGCGAAATTATTTTCTGTCACTTTTGGATATAGCCCCGTTGCATAACTTTTTCCCGAATAATACATAACTTTATGGTATATTTTGAGTTATGAATAGATGATGGATTGCTAAAGAACTAAGGCCAGACCCTTTTGGGAAAAGTCGAATAATATACTTTGGTAATGTCAATAGTTTTATGCAAATAAGCATTTACTCCTAAAGTATCTGCTAGAACTAATCCTTTTTAGTTAAAATCTTTAATATATCAACCCTTAAGAGT
>Ga0315549_1005474_pt1 | contig 10341 bp, 8 predicted proteins | sample SalMarSW160200MG_FD_203101 | JGI IMG/M metagenome (GOLD analysis project Ga0315549, IMG submission 203101) | Salt marsh sediment microbial communities from the Plum Island Ecosystem LTER, Massachusetts, United States - Salt Marsh Sediment SW1601-200 ... | reverse complement strand
AATTCATGTTTGAATTTTCTTGAACTCTCCAGTCCTCCTTCTTTAAGTACTTTCCCATTATGCCTTCAACATCTCTAAAGACATCTTCTACTTTACGAGCTTCGTTTCTCTTCTCTCGATAAAGAATATACGCTCTCGCTACATCCGGCAGCTTCCTTAGCATTAAGGTTTCTTCAACGTAATTTTGAATTTCCTCGACGGTCGGAACATTTCCGATTCTGAAGAAATTCATATAAAGTGAAGTCTCTACCTGATTAGTTATAGAAGTAGCATCTTCTTTTGCTCCTATTGCTTTCAGAGCTTTAGCAATAGCAACGCTTATCTTCTTCTTGTTATACGGAACAACTTTTCCAGACCTTTTTCTAATAAGCCATTCCATTAATTACCCCTCCTTTAGGACTAAAATATAAACCATTATTTACTAGAGATACGAAGTTTTCACTTTTTTCGAATACCGAAAAAACCCTATAATTTCAATTGTTAATATAAAAAGACTCATTTTATGCATTTTGTATGTCTATTCTTATAATAAAAAATCGTTTTCATAAGTCAAGGGGTTCAACCATGATTTTTTTACAAAAATCAGTATTTTTTTCATTTTTTTGTTTTCTCCTATCTCACGATTCAAAAACTTGACTTTAATGTTTACCATGTTAACTTCTAAAAATATGAAAGCTCTAAGCAGATATGTTATTATAAGAAAATTGCTGCACATCTTGACCGCGTTGATTCCAATCTGCTATATTTTTCTTCCAAGGTTTCCTATGGTCATAAGTCTTTGTATTCTGGGAATCTTTTCTCTGCTTATTGACTTCCTTCGCCTTGAGATTAAGACAATCGGTGATTTTTTTGATCGTTGTTTCGGAAAATTACTCTGGGAAAAGGAGAAAGAGACTTTAACAGCCGCTACTCATTTTGCGGTTGCCGCTTTTCTCTCCGTATATTTTTTTGATAAATGGATAGCTATTGCGGTACTGCTTTTTCTTTCGCTCGGAGACACGGCCGCCCATATTATAGGTGTACGATGGGGGAAGAGTCGCCTCAACACGGAAAAAACGGTAGAAGGAAGCCTTGCTTGTCTTTTGATATGTTTGGGTATCTCTTTTCTTTTACCTCAACCCGCACTAATTGTTCTGTTCTCAGGGGCACTTGTTGCCTCTCTTGTTGAATTCTTCCCTTTTGGGATCGACGATAATTTTACACTTCCTTTGATATCGGGAGCCGCAATGGAAATTATTGTTAAATTGCTCTAATTCCTCAGCCTTGCCTCACCAAAGTCTTTAACAAAAAAAGCCCACACATAATGTGGGCTTTAATGAAGAAACGTTCGTTGAAGTTGTAAGGGAATTATATTATCTATAAACCACAGATAAATTAAAATGGTTTTCTTCTCGCAAAGCAGGGTCCATTTTTATAAGAGCGCTACTTGCAGCGGACAGATTTAGGGAAACTCGTCCAAAATCAAGCCCCACTCCGCCAGTGAGAAATATCTGATCGTAACTACCTGGGTCAAAAACAATGCCAAGTTTTATAGGAGAAGGAGTTGTATAAAAACCTGCGCTAAAAGACAGTAATTCATTAAACCTGTATTGCCCGCCAAAATGTAATCTGATTATATTTCTATAATCATCCGCGCTCCTCTCTCCTTCTGAATAAGCCAGCGTCCAGTGCATATACTCCGCTGAGACATTAAGACATATTTTATCTTTCAAATTTATTCCGGTCCCGAACCCCAGTACAAGGGGCAAACCTTCATCTCTTTCGATCGAATAACTTGTGTCAGAAAACAATGGCAAATATCTGTATGCTTCTCCAAAACCTTTCTTAACAAGAACACCAAAAGACAGAATATCGCTTGCCTTATATTGTAAACCCAGACAGGGTTCAATACCGTATTTATCCGTAGTAATAGAAAGACCAACATACTCAGGATTGCTCTCAGGATCGTCAGGTTCAAAAGACTCTCTCGAGCATTTCCAGAATGCACCCATATTCAACCCAACAGAAAATTTATCATTTATTGCTTTTCCGATTGTCGTATTTAAGAAATAAAATCTTTCCGATTGAACATACTCCCCGGGAATAAACCTCAAAAAAAACGGATCCACGGCGGCTAATGAGACCATATCATTTTTGCTCGCAGACAAATAGGGAACAGATAAAGATAGACCTAAGAAGAAATCATCTCCAATCGGAAGAGCAACCCCCAGATAGTCAGGGAAAGCGTAATCCAATCGATAATTATAAACCGGCATAGGAACAGAAGACATTCCTCCCTTTGTTAACTTATAACTACCGAAAATATTTAGTTTCTCGACGATAGCAAATGCCGCAGGATTATACAATCCACACTCGACACTACTGTTTAGCCCTATGGGAGCTCCACCCACGCCAAGAGAATAACCGCCTACATCATTCGGCTGATAATAATAACTACAAACAAAAATAAACAAAGAAAAAAATAACATTGTCGTACCTCCTTTTTATAAACAGAATACACAAAAAACCGTGAAGATACTCCAACAAACATTAATAACAAAGTCCTTGTTTTACAATTATAAAGGTTTGTTTTAGTTTGTAAAGGGTTTTATTTTCGTATTCTTCGAATCCGAGTTAAGATGAGAGTTGAGAATTTTAAATTATGAACTATATGAATTATGAATTTTGAGTTTTGAATTGAAAAATATTTTTCCCCATAAATACATGTTTTACATGTGGGAAACAGGTCTTAGGTCTTAGCGAAAAGTAGATTTGTGTTATTCGTGCAATTTGTTGTTTCTTTTCAGTTGTTTTGGTTGGGTTGGGATTCTGGATTCTGGCTACTGAATTCTGTATTCTTATTACAATGCTTCGTCTAATATTATGGGTTTCCCATCAGAAATTCTTCTAACGTACCTTGAATCTATGAAATCGACCCATTTTTTTCCCGCAAGATATCTTGCTAAAGCTTCCTCCGGATTATTTGAAAATATAGATAAAAACTTAAGATAAGAAAAACCAAGAAGAAGATTATCTTCAACTTCATATAAATTATAATCCATTTCGCTTAACTTTTCTTCTTCCTCTATAGTCAAGCCAACTGAACCAGAATATAAGAGAACTTCTCCAATATAAGCAGCTGTTCCGGTCATTACTTGAGTAAGTCCTTTAGCATTAACCTTGCTTGTCGCGCTCGGAATAAAATCACTTTCAGCTTGAATCCAACGAACTACAACCGGCCACCTCATCCAGAAACGAACGGAATAATCATAAGCTCTTTTGATTGTTTCGCTATCGCCTCTTACTCCGCTGGACCTGGCATACAATAAAGCTTGATGACGTAGTACTTCGTATTCTTTATGCCACCTTATCTGCGTAGCAGGAGAAAAAAAAGGTGAGGGAATTAGAAGGAACATAAAGATTATTACTGTTAATAACGGACGATAATTTTTACTCTTTTTTATTTTAAAAATCATCCTATATATAATTTACTTCAATTTCCGATTTTCGCAAGGTTTTAGAGACATCATTCGGCTTTTGTAGACAAACTATAAAATATAAATTATATTTTTTCTCGATAAAATATAAAAGCTCTGCAGTACAACAAGTACTACAGAGCTCATCTTAACCATTAGAAACTTAAAATAACAAGGAGGTATAAAAATATTTTTGCTTATTTATAAAAACCTTTACTTAAAGCCTTGTACCCCTTCCTCCTGTTCTTTCTTATATTTTCTCAAACTGTCAATTTCTTCTTTTAAATCCTGAAAGGATTGAGAGGCTCGAAATCGTGTATATAACTGATTGTTTTCGCTTGAATATAATTGTTTTAAAAGTTCTTCTCTTGCTTTTCCGACTGGAAACTCCATAAGTACAAAAGCCCTATATCCTTTACCTTCCTTTTTAACTTTGGTTTTATTCTCTCTTGAACCCACAAGAGTTTGATCTACAACATTTTTAGAAACTTTAGTAAACTGAGTTAGAAGCTCAGAGTCTTCTGCGCCTCCCACTTCTTCGTCAAATTTCTTGATTAATGCCATAATATGGGATTCAAGATTTTCGGCTATATCAAGTCTTGCTTCTTGTTTTGCTTTATCTATAGCAAGCTGTAGATCTTGCGAAGTGGAAGTGGCTTTCCCAAATATATAATTTGCATCTTTGGGAGGATTTAGATACCAATCGGGGAGTTCTATGTCACCTACTTTCGTTACACCGCGGGAAGCACAACCTATGACCAAAAGTATTAAAACTAACATTCCAAAAAGCAACTTCTTCATACTGCCTCCTTTTTTTTCGTTATATTTAGTATAGAAAAAAACGTGGAAAAGTCAAGTACTTAAATATTAGGAGTTTTATGACCTTCTTTCAAAAAATAAAATATCAAAGATAAAAAATCAAAATGGCAAATTAAAATGTAAATTTATCTTTTAAATTAACTCAAAAATCTGAAAAATTTCGTGTTATTGTGTAATTTGTTGTTTCTTTATTTGCTAAAGTCATTGACAAAACCGATATTCCTTTTATTATACCAAGAAAAAAGGAGTAATAATGGGAAAACAATGTTTTGTTTGTGGAAAGACAACAACTTTTGGTAACAAAGTTAGTCATTCTAAAAGAAAAACAAAAAAAACACAAAAACCAAATTTACATAAAATAAAAACAGAGATTAATAAAGAAATTAAGAAAGTATACGTTTGTTCTAAATGCCTAAAGGCAAATAAAATTAAAAAAGTTGTTTAAGATAAAAAATAATCTTTTATTATTTAACACTTATTCTATCGTTATAGGCATTAAAAGGTAAAAAATTTCTTGTTTTTCTCCTTCTATTATAACAGGTTTATTTTTAGCTTCAAAACTTAAAGTAACCTTGGATGATTTAATCTTTCTTAAAAAATTCATTAAATAGTTGGAAGAAAGAGCAATATTTATTTTTTCTCCTTTATATTCTCCTTCTATTTCTTCTTTGCTTTCTCCTATTTCAGAAAACACTTCAATATTTAGGGCGTCGCCTAAATCCAAATTTATTGTTTTGGGCCTATCGTTAGAGAATACAGAAACCCTCTTAAGAGAGGAAAGAAAGGATCCTCTGTTCAAAGTAAGAACATTATCGTTCTTCTCCGATATAACAGCCTTGTAATTAGGGAAATCGACCTTTATTAAGTTGGAAACAAGAATAAAGTTTTCTCCGAAAAAATATATTCTACTTTCATCTACACCGATTTTCATTTTCTTTGCACCAAAAGTAGAAAGCTGTCTTAAAATCTTTGGGGGAACTACTACCTTAAAGGGTTTATTACCAAGATCAACTTTAATATCCTTATAGCCTAAACTAAAACTATCTGTTGTAACCAGTCTTAAGTTTTTATCTTCGTATTCCCATAACATTCCACTCATTTTTCTTTTAGCAGAGTCTTCCGGAACTATAAAAACAAGTTTATCGATAATTTCTTCAAGTTCTTTTGTATTTACCTCATAGGTTTCTTCCTCTGTTATCACAGGTTCAGAAGGAAAATCTTCTTCTTCCATAAGAGGTAAATAAAAATATCCTTTATCATATTCTATTTTAACTCTATTTTCTTCTCTAAGAAAGGTCGTTTCTCCTTTTATTTCTCCCATTATCGAAAATAATGTTTTTGCAGGAACTACGATTACACCTGTTTTTTCTATTTTACATGAATCAGTATTGTACATTAAAGAAGTATCCAGATCGGTAACAAAGATATTAAGTTTTTCTTTTTCTATTTTTATCCTAACATTGGATAAAATAGGAAAGGTTGTATGAACAGGTACGATTTGAATTATAGGTTTAAACTCTTTAACAAATTCTTCAGCATTTATTGAGAACAACATTTTTCCTCCTTTTTCCTATTACTTATAATAGTATAATAATTTAGTAGTTGTAGTATACACTGTGGATAAGTGTATAATGGCGGTTCTTTATTTATTCTTTTATTTTCAACCAAAGTTTTTCCATTTATTGTGTGGATAAATTGTTGATAATAGATGTTCATTGCCTTATGTTTCCGTCAATTTACTTTTTATTGTAGAAATGTCCCCTTTTATCCTCTTGTTTTTCCGTATTAAATTTTCTATTTTGTTGAAAGAATGTAGAATAGTGGAATGATCTCTTTTGCTAAAATTATTACCGATCTCTTTTAAGGAAAGATTTGTCAATTTTCGTGCAAGATAAATGGCAATCTGACGAGACAGAGCAACACTTTTTGATCTTTTATTTCCTTTGATTTCCTCTACATTTATATTATAAAACTCTGAGACTGTTTTAATTATTCTTTCCAGCGTTATTCTTCTTTCTTTTTCTTTTATAAAGTCATTTAGAATTTTTGTAGCAAGCTCGACACTAATATCGGTCTTATATATAGAAGAATGCGCCAATAATTTTATCAAACAACCTTCTAATTCTCTTATATTGGATTTTATATTCGCGGCTATATAGTTTATTACACTGTTACTAATTTGAATATTATCGCTCTGGATTTTGGAACGAAGAATGGCTAATCGTGTTTCAAAATCCGGAGGTTGTAGATCTACCATTAAACCCCAATGAAAACGAGAAATTACTCTTTCTTCAAGACCGGATATTTCTTTTGGAGGTCTATCTGAAGTTATTACTATTTGTTTCTTTGCTTCGAAAAGAGCATTAAAAGTGTGAAAGAATTCCTCCTGTAATCTCTCTTTACCTGAGAGAAAATGAACATCATCAATTAAGAGTAAATCGATTTCCCTATATTTTTGCTTAAATTGTATCGTTGAATATTCCTGAATTGATTTTATCATCTCGTTAAGAAATTCTTCCGTTTGAGTGTAAAGTATTCGAAGGTTAGGATATTGAGAGTAAACTCTATTTCCTGTTGCCTGTAATAAGTGTGTTTTACCCAACCCAACTCCTCCGTATATAAAAAGAGGGTTATATTCTCTACCCGGCGCGTTGGATACTGCCATAGCCGCGGCATGTGCGAATTTACTGTTCTCTCCTACAACAAAATTTTCGAAAGTGTATTTATCATACAGAAGGGGTTTTTGTAATATATGCTCTTCTTCCGTTTCTGCTTCTTGTTTATTTGTCTCTATATTCGCTTTTTTATTTACAAGAAAATGTACATTGTATAATTTACCTGTAACTTCTTTTATAGACGAGTTGAGGTCATTCATAAAATGTTCTGTTATCCAATGTTGGGTAAACGTATTGGGAATATTAAAATAGACGTCATTGCCACTGGTCTCCTCTAATTCCATATTGGCGAACCAAGCCTTAAAGGCAGATTCATTAATGTCCTTCTGGAGCTCCTTCTTTATTTTTTCCCAGTCGAAATTTTTTTTGATTCCCTCTTTTCTTTTCATGACAGTGTATTTTTTATTATTTGTCAAAATCAATATTATGTCAAGAGGCAATTAGAAGATTTTTTTATAAAAATGTTAAATTCTTTAGGTATATTTTTATCTTTATACTTGACAATTTTTATATAGAAAATTATTATTTTATATGAATTTATATAAGTTATTTGCGGTTTTGTTTTTTTTCGGGTATTTGTTCCTTGTTGTTTTTCCTTTAAATTTATCAATTTGGATTTCTATAATAATCCTTTCCGTTCTATATTTTTTAATCATAGATAAGGAAGACATCTCTTCTTATTTTTCTCTTACCAGCATAGCTTTTGCTGTACAATTAGCGGGAGGTCTTTCGTCTCCGCTTTTTGTTTCATATGTTCCTGTTCTTTTTATACTTAATAAGAGAGGCTTAAAGCTTAAGTTCTGGTGGTTAATTTTGCCTTTATTTTCCTTGTTTAGGGAACTACAATTAATACCGTACTTACTTTTTTATGGGACAGTAATTTTCTTGTATGGGGTAAAACCTAAATTTCTTGGGAAAAAAGATATTGATCCAATTAAAAAATTGAACGCTGAGAGGGAAGAAATAAATGCGGGGGTCTCCGGGGATAAAGAAATCCCGGCTACTATACCGAATAAATTTTACGATTCTTTATCTGCCAGTTTGGATATAATAGTTAGGATGTTTAATCCCTTTAGTGTTGTTCTTTTGATAAAAAATGACCAGCTTGATAAATTTCAGGTTCATTTTGCAAAAAGCGACGGAGAAATAAAATCAGTGGCTTCTATCAACAAAGGTCCTCTCTCCTGGTTTTTAAAAAACTCCGGTATTTTGGTTAATAATGATTTTAATACTTCCTCAATGAATTTGGGTTATTATAAAAACGAAGAGAATATAAAATGTTTTATTGCGAGTTCTATTGAATTTAATAATGAAGTTATGGGAATTATAGTTGTCGATAGAACCGAAAAAACACCCTTTGACGAAAGAGATAAGGAAATTCTAACAAGTGTTGCCAAAGGTGTAGCAACTCTGTTTTCGCTATATAAGCATATGAGTGTTTCGATGCTTGAGGCGTTCCGGCTACGTTCTCTTCTAACTCTTACAGAGAGAGTAGCCGGAGAGATTAAATTGGAAGAGGTTAGAAAAAGCATTTTTGAGACAATAAAAAACAGTTATAAAGAAGTTCGAACCGTTTTTTTACTTAAAGAAGGGAATGAGTATCATGTAACAGAAGAAGATGGAAGGAGATATTCCAGGGCTTTAAGAAAAAGTATAATTGCTTTAGCCCTTGAAAAGAATATTTCTCTTTGCAAAGCAGACCTATCCAAAGAAATAAAAAGACCTATTTTATTTCCGGAAGAGAGAGATTTTGAGGCGAAGTCTTTATTGTTTTCGCCTTTCAAGGGTGATGTGAAAGGAGGAATACTGGTTCTTTCAAAAAATAAGGATAGTTTCGACAAGAACGATCTAATGATTTTAAACCTTATTACCGATATAGCCGCTTCTTCTGTAGAAAAAGCTATTTTATATCGACTTGAAGAGGAAAAAGCCATGAGAGACGGGTTGACTGAGGCTTATAATCACCGCTTTTTTCAGGAAATATTGGATAACAAAATTGCCGAATCCGAACGTAATGACGAACCTATCGCTTTACTTATGATTGATCTTGATAACTTTAAGTTAATAAATGATCAATTTGGACATCAGAATGGAGATATGATTCTGCGAGAAGTTGGGATAATAATGAAGGATAGAATCAGATCTTCTGATATCCTGGCCAGATATGGAGGGGAAGAATTTGCCATCATCTTGCCAAAAACCGCGTCATTAGAAGGCTATAAACTTGCGGAAAACTTACGTAGTTCTATAGAAAGTAAAGAGTTTATTTTTCCGGATGGAGTTAAGTTTAACGTTACAATTTCAACAGGTGTTTCTGAGCTTCTAAAACACGCGCATAATAAACGGGATCTCATAGCAGCTGCTGACAGGGCTCTATACATTGCAAAAAAAGAAGGCAAAAACTGTACTATTATAGCAGAATGTTAAATACATAGATTCTTCAAATCTGAGTTGAGTAGTTAAATTGTTGAATCGTTGAATTGGAAAAAAAGCAAAAACTACAGTATCTACATGTTCTACATGTAGAAAAATCAGTGGTAATCAGTGTAATCTCGTGGATAAAAAGGGGTAGTGGGGTAGGGTATAGAACTCTTGACTTAGTTTTTATTTTTATTATATTCTTTTTTACCTATGTTTACTTTTGGAGATCAGTCTAATCTAATTGATAAAGCCCGAAGGGTAGCATCAAAAGGCGAGTCTCTTAAAGCAGTTCAAATTTTGCAAAATGCTTTAAGAAATCACAATTCAGATCTTCCCCTGATTCTTGAAATTATGCACACATATCACGCTATAGATAAATTAAATGAAGTAATTATCTGGGCGGAAAAAGGAGCTGCTCTTTCTGCTGAAGCCAAGAATAAAGTTGTGGGAGAAGTAGAGGATTTATTTTATGGCAGGGGTAAGCCGGATCGTCTCGCGGAATATCTTATGGAAAAATGGGCAGAAAAAACGGATTTTGAAGGAGTTTTCGATCTTTTCAGAGAAATGAGTGAAGAAAGCAAGAAAGCTTTTATTAAGAGGGAAGAACAGGTTGTTAACAATATTCTTACGAACAAAGAAGATTTCAGTCCGAGAGATTTTACGCATTTTTATTTATTTGCAATAACAAATGAGGGTAGGAATAGCGAAGAGTCGTTAAAAATGTTTAGAAAGATATTGGAAAAAAAACCAAAAGAATTACAAAATATTGCGCTTGAATTAAGAAGAGCAGAAAGAGAAAAATACGGAGACGCTTACCTCAAATTAGGTTTGGGAGAATTTTTGCTTAAAGATAAGCATTTTACAGAAGGAGTTTCCAAATTACGTGAAGCTGTAAACACGAATCCAAAATTACAAGAAGAAGTAATTTCAATTCTGTCCCTTTATGGTAAGAAATCTAAAGATATTATTGA
>Ga0315549_1005470_pt1 | contig 10344 bp, 6 predicted proteins | sample SalMarSW160200MG_FD_203101 | JGI IMG/M metagenome (GOLD analysis project Ga0315549, IMG submission 203101) | Salt marsh sediment microbial communities from the Plum Island Ecosystem LTER, Massachusetts, United States - Salt Marsh Sediment SW1601-200 ... | reverse complement strand
TTTGTTTCATATCGAGGTAATTCATTTGATAAAATTCTAAGGTTTTTCGCTAGATTTCTTATATAATCAAAATATATTTCTTTAGCATATCTAGTTATACCATTTAATTGAATAATTGAAATTGCAGCACTTATATTTTTAAAACATAATATATTTAGGAGTAGAGCATGTTCAAATGCAAACTTAAGAATTCCCTTTTTTTTGGGTAATAATGCATAAAGACCATAACTTTTAAAATTCATATTGTCTTGAATTTTTTGAATTTCAGATGCATTTAGTTTAGTAATTTCTTTATTTGGATCAATATTTAAATCATTCAACTTAGTCTTAATTATAATATCGCTTTCTCCACCTATTCCCTTAATAAATGGTAAGATGCTTAGTTTTAATCCATTTTTTATAGAATTATGCATATTTCCAAATAACAGTAATCCTTCTTTCTCTTCAAAAATTTTTTCATTTAATAATTCTTGATAAATTTCTTTATTAAAAGATTTAAGTTCATTCATTGGTTTTAGAGAGTCTCCAGCAATTCCAATAATAGTTGGCCATCCTTGATTAATGATTTGAGGTTTTAATCTTTTAGCAAACATATAAGCTAAGGTTGCTCCTGCTATATGATCAAGTCCATCAAATCCATACAAAGTTGGATTAATAAAAGTAAGGTTTTCTGGATATTCATCTTTATCTATATTACTATCAACTTCATGATGATCAAGAATAAAAAATTCTTCTTTTCTATTTTTAATTATTGGAACTAATTCTGTAAGATTTGAACCTACATCTGTAAAGATATAAGCAATTTTATTTGTATTCCTCTTCGCAAGTATTCCTTTTAGATAATTATCCCATGAAACAGATCTATTATAAATAAAATAATCATAACTTAAATTCATTCTATATAATAAATTTTGTATGAGGTATAGACAACTAATACCATCAGCATCGTTATGAGAAATTGCAATAACTTCATTAAAGTTATTAGATAGATCACTAAAGGTATTTACACCATTATTAAGATCCTCTAAAAATTTACTTCGATCTGGTTCATTTTCCATTTATATCATTTTCTTAATTTAAAATACCTTTTATATCTCAATAAACATAAAATAACACTAATATACACATAAAATTATTATTTAGAATATTCAATTTTTAAGAAAGGTTCAATTGCTTATATTATTAATAATTTATAACTCTTACAAATATAATCATAATAATAATATATGGTTATTTTAATTTTTATCTATTAAGATATAAGATTTCATTACAGAAAATGAAAATTAAAATTATATGAAAGATTAGAAAAATTAATTTTAATTTTTAGTATTAAAAAATTAGAAGTAATTTATTGGTTCAAAAATGAGAAAAAATAAAAATAGATTAATGATTTTATTTGGAATTATTTTAATTTTTACTATTTTCATAAGTAGCTTTTCACCTCTCAATGTTTCAAGTAAGAATAATGGTGATACAGTAATTAATGATGTTGATATTAATCAAAATAATAAGAATTTAAATACTCAGGGATTTACTGAAGATGATTATACTTCTATTCTGAAAGAAGAATTAAGTAGTTTGGGAAATATAACTGTTCTCAATGCATCTTATCATAACGAAGGTTATTTTAAAAAAGGAGATTACCCTCATTTAAATGAAGATTATGAGAGTTATGCTCTAAATAGTACATACTACAATACGACATTTATCGAGTCAATTGAACACGCATCGGTAAATTACTTAAAAAAAGAATATTTTGAGAATGATGATATGTATGTTAAATTAAATGATAGTGTTGTTTTTGAATATAATAATACTCTAGCTGGGGGTATAGGTGGATTAAAAGGATTTATAGTATATCATCCGAAATTAGTAGTAGAGGAAGTTTTGGAAATATATATTAACAACACTAAAATTGATGAGGATCAATATTCAATTTTAAGCTATAATTTTCTATATTTCAATTATTATGAATATAATGATAATAGAAACAATGATACATTTACATTAGACTTTATCTATTCTCATAAAATCGAGGTAAAAAATTGGGAGATATCTCAAAATGATATTGATGATTTAATCGCTTATAATTCTAATTCCAATCTCGAAGCAGATTATAATTACTTTTTTGAAATTCGTAGTGATCAATATAAAGGAGCAAATCTTGGTAGTTCTACCGAAAATTCTAATTTAACTGTAAGTTTAAATGTTAGTCTATATGAGAGAGGTAATTTAGTTAATTTTAATTTAGCATTAAATGATCAGGAAGTAGATGATATAGTAAATTATGTAGATATGAATAATAATATTATAATCCCTCTATCAGATAATTTTACTTGCGATAATCATGAATTTTCATTGAATTTCACAAGTAATTTTGAAATTGAGTTTTTAGAAACAGTTGGTGGAAGTTGGGCTATAGATCGATTAATAGCTTCCAGAGACATAAGAGAAAGAATATACTTCCCATCAGTTATTTCAGGTCCAGAACATTTATTAATTAAATTCTCATTTTATGAATCCTCAATTTATATAGAACAATTTAAAGATTGTTATTCGCTTTTTGATAGAGAAGTTGATGTAATAGAAGCTAATAAATCAGATGATGAATCAATTCCAAGAGGTTTAAAAATAAAAACACCTTCTCTAATCATTGGAGAAAATGCATGTCCTTTTATGATAAAATATCAGACAAATAAAACAGTCAGAATAATTATAACGGATAATATTAATATGCCTGTTTGGGATTTAGATGTTGATTTATATTATTACAGTGCATCCTATGGAACATATGTTTCAAAAAATATAACTCAACCAGTAGCTCCTTTAATTGCAAATGAGAATGGTGAAATTGTCTTAAGAAATATTCCTCTTGGAGAATATACATTTCGTATATATCGAGAGGGTAGTTTTATTAAAGAAAAGACTATACATATAACAACGTTAGAACCTGAGATCTTTTATATTCATACAAATATCCCTCATTTCCCAAGTATTATTCTAGTATTTAGCCTTATGAGTGCCTTATTATTTTTTGTTGGATTTATTGCATATGTTAAAAATAAAAAAAAGAAATAAGTAAAATTTGATTGTAATTTTCATTGATGACATAGAAGATTTTGTTCAATTTCTGGATAAACGTATAATGAATGAGATTTTTTTCGAATTCAGGAAAAAAAGTAAAACAGGTGATCTATCAAATGAAGTTGAGTTTGAAATATTTCTTCATTTTTTATCTAAAGTAGAAGAATCTATGGTCTTATATGAAACAAAAATTAACATTACTGACTTAAGTACTTCCTTAAATGAAGAGGAAGTAAAAACTAAAATACAAGAAATTTTAAGTAAGGTTAATCCTTCTCTTAAATTAATAAAAGGGAAGATCCGTGAGATTTTTCTTTCGTATTCTTTTTAATTTATTCTCTTTCCATAACCAATTAGACGATATCTTCGATTTATGATCCTTGAGATAGCAAAAATAAAATTATCAGGTATGCAAACAGGAGGATTTAATTGTATAACATAAGTATCTTTTAAAATTTTTTTTACAATTCCGGCGGTCTTTTCAGTTCCTACAACCATAAGTAATCTTTCTCCATGTTTTAAATTATGGATTTTTATCATCTCTTCGGAACCAATAACTCTATCTAAAAGATGAACTTCTAGTTCTACTTCCTTAATTATTTCTGGCAAATTATCTAATTTCCCTGCTAAATGACCGATTAATGCATCACCTTTAGTTAATGCGGGATCTAGTTGTGTTCCAATCCCTATAAGCCCTCCTGGCTTAGCTTCAGTAAGAAAATTACTTCCTTGACTTAAACTTGTGATGATAGATTTTATTGGAATATAATCATCTTTTATTTTTAATCCTGGGCGTATTTCTATTTGTTCTCTTAAACTTATTTTTCCTTTTAATACAGATCCTCCAACAACACCGCCAACTAGTTTCTCAATTTCAGTTCCAGGTTTATTTACATCAAAAGAACGAGCTATTAAAAATTGAAATTCTTCACTTTCATCAACCTCAGGAGTAGGAATAAATTCATCAAATGCTCTCACAATAAGCTCAATATTAGCTCCAAAAACAGCAGAGATAGGAATTATTGGTGCATTTTCAGCTACCGTTCCTTTTATAAAATCTTTAATTTCTTTATAATTTTCAAGAGCTTCTTCTTTATTAACAGCATCAATTTTATTTTGAATAATTATTATATTTTCTATTCCTGCGATATTTAATGCAGCTAAATGTTCTCTTGTTTGAGGTTGAGGACAAACCTCATCAGCAGCAATTAATAAACAAGCTCCATCCATAAGAGATGCTCCACTTAACATTGTCGCCATCAATATTTCATGTCCAGGAGCATCAACGAAGGAGATATTTCTTTTAAATTTCATTTGTCCTTGACAGTTAGGACATTTATATCGAGGTTCTCCTTTCTTTCTTGAACTTTCTATCATATGTAATGTTGCATATTCATCACATTCTGGACAATATAAAATTGTTGCATTTGAATATCCTAATTTTATAGAAATTCCTCTTTCTTGTTCTTCTGAGTGCCTATCGGTCCAATCTCCTGTTAAAGCTTTGACTAATGTGGTCTATATGGGAAATGCTGAAATAATCATCTCATACCATGATCCACATGTCCTACCAACCCAATGTTGCATTCTGCTTGTTTTATAATTATTTTTTGCATTTTTTTAGCAGAAATATCATCTTTTTTAGGTTTTTTAGAGATTAGTTTTGTTTCAACTTCAATTTTTTCTAAATGCTCTGTAACTTCTTCAAGTTCTTCTTCAATTTCTATTAAATCTTTTTTTGTATCTATTAAATCTCCTATTGTATCTTCTAAATCTTCTTCTGAATTCTGTAATAATTTTTTTGCATCCTCTATATATCTTAATGCTGTAGATTCGCCGATACCTTTAACATTTAATAATTCTCCTAACTTTATATTGGCTATTTTTTCTACGGAATCTATTCCTATAGCTCTCATACGTTCCGCTGTAGTAGTACCTATACCTTTTATTCTTTCTAACTCCATAATATTACTTTAAATTTACTATTTCAATCTATTTCAATATTACAATAAAACATGTAAATTATTATTAAGAATGCATTATGAATAATAAAACTATTCCAAATTACTTTATGATATCTAAAAAACCGTTATGAGGAACAAGAGTAAAAATTGATAAAATCTATCAAATTAATAAGGAAAGATGATATTTTTACAACAAGTTAGTATTTGTCTTTCCAAATATCCAATTATTTTTTTAATTCTTAATGATAAAATCTTGGTTAATTAAGATGTAAAATTCCATTTTAAAAATTAACTTTATTTAAATAATAACTACTTACTGAAATAACTATATTAATTTATAATAGTTTTATCTTGAATAATTTTAGAAAAAGCATCTAAATAAAGATAAAAATAAAAAGAATTTTGACCTTTTTTCTAAACTGAGTTTATGAATCTGATTTAAGTGTTTCAATCGTTTTTATTGCGCCAGGTTTTTTTTCTGGTTCAATATAAGAAACCCCAAGTTGACTATCTAAAAAGAAAGTCGATGTTTTTCCACAAGTATCTTCATTATGATGAATATAAACAGGAGAGGGATATTTACTATTATCAATATCATCCTTATTTACTCTAAAGACAATTTTTTGACTACAATGGGGACAAACATTAAATTTAAGTGGCATTTGCTTTTTAAATCAATACATTCTTTCTTAAAATAAGAAAATTCTTATTTTTAAATTCTTATTTAATTAAATATAAAATTTATATTTTCATATTGAACTGAAATGTTTTTGAAAAAAAGGAAAGAGAGAAATCTTATAATCTTTTTAATTTTATTCTTATGTCCTATTATATTTGGGAATTATTCTATAAACCTTACTCAAAATCAGATTTATTCTACTCAAATTAACACTTCAGCTAGTATTGCTGAAATAGATTTCTCTCATTTACCTGAAATCGATTATGATGCTTTAAATAAGAGTTGGTATAAACCTAAAATAGAAATGTTGATCATTGCTCCAGAAGGAAGAGGGGATTTCATACTTGAATTAGAGCCATTAGTGGAATGGAAAAATCAAAAAGGTGTAAAAACAATAATTTTAGATAATTATTCCTTATATGGAGGGAGAGATCCTCAAGAAAGTATACGAAATATGATCAAATCCTTTTATGAATCAGACGGAATTCGATGGGTTTTATTAGCTGGAGATGCTCAAGATAATTTACTTCCAATCAGATATGTATATAATCCTGATACAAGAGATATAGGTAGTTCTGAAATTGTAGGTAATCTTGTTTCTAAACCAACAGATTATTATTACGCGGACCTCACAGGAGATTGGGATGAGGATGAAGATAATTTATTTGGAGAATCTCAAGAATATAATTCTCATGGTGTTGATGAAATTGATTGGATCCCTGAAGTATATGTTGGTAGACTACCAGCTAATAATGCAATAGAATTAGCTAAAATGGTACAAAAAACACTTAAATATGAGAAGAATCCTGATGGGGGAGAATGGATGAATAGAATGTTATTAGCTGGAGGGATATCAGATACAATATCTGAAGAACCACCTGATGGTGAAGATGAATCTGTTTTAACAACTTATATATGGCAAAATTATGTGCAAGATGAAATGAATTTTACTCACCTTTGGAGATCCACATCAGCATACACACCTCCCGATCCAAAAGAACCTCTTAATCAAACTAGTTTTATAGATAATTTTAATGAGGGTTATTCTACAATGATGTTCGCGGGCCATGGTGCTCCTTTTTTATATAATGATAAATCAGGGACAATCTATACGAACACAAACGCTCAAAATTGCAACAATACGAATAATCCATCACTTATATATGCTGATGCTTGTTCAACCTCTACATATGATATTGTTTCAGGTACAGGTAATGATAATAGTATTGGAGAAATATTAATTAATCAATCTAATAAAGGAGCAATTGGTTATGTAGGTGCTCTTAGAGTTACATGGTATTATACTGATGATTATGATTTGGAAAGGTTAAATCGTGCAAATGCAAAATTATTTTGGAGAGAATTTTTTGAAGAAAAAAAATTCCAACAAGGAAGAACATTATATGACTCAAAGGTAACCTATATGAATACAGATTATTATAAATATGAAAGAATTCTCCCCGCCCATAGAGAAGCAGATCGTAAAAATCTCTTAACATATTGTCTCTTGGGTGATCCTGAGGTGGATATATACACAGGGATACCAAGTGAGGTAGACAATCCTTTTGAACCAAATTACTACGAAGGACAATTACTTAATATTACTATAAAAGACAATCTTGATAGAATTAGTCCATATCCTAGAGTTCATCTGAAAACAGATGATGGTATATACCATACGGAATATGGAGATAAAAATGGAAATCTGCTTATTCGCCTGCCTCCTGGAGCTGGAAAAATATATAACGTCTCAATTTCAGGGCACAATCTTATAATCTCAAATTTTAGCTTTACAACTATAGCAGACACAGAAAGTCCAGAGATATTATATCATAGTTTAACACCAAGAAATCCCACATTACAATCTCATTTAAATTTTACAGTTATATCCCAAGATAATGAATCAGGTATAGAAGGTGTTTTTGTACTCATTTCAAAAGATAATTTTAATAGTTATTTCTATCAAAGATATCCCTATGATTGTCATAAAGATGAGACCGAATTTAATTGTATAACCAATCGTTTTGAACCAGGAGATTATAGTTATCTCTATTTCATTCGAGACTATTTGAATCATACAGACATTGTCTATGAATCTACTTTTAAATTTTCTATTCCAACACCTGTAACGTATTATTTACTTATCGGTAGTGTAGTTGGTATTGGAATAATAACAATTATTTCAATGTATACTGTATATTGGAGTATAAAAAAAAAAAAGAAAGATTAGGTGGAAAATATTTAATTCATGATATTTATTTTTCCTTATATTATTTCATACTACAATTCATATTTATAAAAAAAATAATAATATCTAATTTCAAGTAGCTATTTCAATAACACATTTAAATTTAACGGTTAATATCAGTAAAGTTTAATTAGTACGTATAATTAATTCTATTCAATTTAGACCATTATATTTTAAGTTATCATTTCATTGAAATCGAGACACTTAAATATTAAATATGGTTGTTTTAGCCATATAAAAAGATAGCATTAAGCTATAACGCTGGAAGTTAAACTTGAAAGCGTTGACAATAGTACTTCTGTTATTATCAGTGGGAAATGTCAAACTGTGAGTTCGCTTACGGTCATAGTCTTCAAGGAAAATACCCGGACCCATCCGAATGGCTTTCTAAATTATAGAATCTCCGGGAACCCGGAAACGTTTCTTATATGGCTGAATATATTATTTTTTTTATTATCTTAATTTATAATTTGTAGTTGAAATTCTAAAGATTGAATCTTGATAAATAAATCTTTCAAGAATCGTATTAAAATTGCTTTTTTTTTCTTTCAATGAGGTTTTGATTCATTTTTAACCTTCTTATTATATCTTAATTTTTAATAACCTACTACTTAAAATTTTTACCAGATCCTTTTAAATATCAAAAAATCAGTTTTTTACTTAAAACCAATGAGAGAGTATTAAATGAGATCGAATAAAAAATTACCAATAGTAATTGCAATTTTAATTATCTTTACGCTTCCTGCTTTTTCTAATGTTTCTACTGCACAGGTTACTGTTGCTAATAATTCTCGTTATCAAACAGTTAGAAATACCGGATATTGGAAATTACGATTTTATGGACCAAATCCATGGGATCCAAATCCAGTTTTTAGTTATGCTCTAATGTACGAGACATTATTTGGAATGAATCAAGTAGAAGATCCACCAGAATTAATTCTTGTTATAGGAGAATCTATGACATGGAGCCCTACTGGGGATGCTATAACAGTTACCCTTAATGATGGCGCAGAATGGAACACGGGAGATCCTGTAACTGCTTCAGATGTAAAAGCCAGTTACGAAACAGCAGCGAATCAAACAAGATGGTCACAAGATATGGGTGATAGAATTGCTAGTATTGTTGCTAACGATGTTGCTGGTACTGTAGTCTTTAACTTAAATCCTGGATTTGAATACAGTCAAAAAATGGTTGAATTAATGACCATGGATGTTCCAATCATGAATGAGGATATGTTAAACACTCTTAAAACAAATCTAGAAGGAACTGGTGATTATGATCCTATGGATGGTGATCTATCAGCTTGGAGTCCTAACTTTTGGTCTGCATCCACTCCTTCAGCCTATAAGGTCTATTCCGGTCCATATGCACCATATTATCTAGATGGGACCGAAAGACAAGAAATTGTAAAGTTGAGAAGTGACTGGTGGGGATTTGGTGAAATTTACCAAGACTTACCTAATAAACCATCATCATCTGATAGTCCAAGATATGTAGAAAAGCAAGAATTTACCAGCAATGTTGCTCAAGATACTGCTATCCTAACGGATGTTGTAGATTTACACTCTGGATATTATGAAGATGTATGGACCGCTTTACAATACAACTATAAGCTTGGTACATACTATGAAAGAGATGGATTAACAGGCGGTGGATTTTACAGAGCATTAGGTTCTGTAATTACTCTTGTTCCAAATCAATTGAGATATCCATTTAATGAAACTTGGGTTAGACAAGCTATGGCTTATGGTCTTAATTATGGTGATTATCCTGGCGTTGCTGCCAGCGGATATTGGACCAGAGCAAGCCAAGGATTCTTATCTCCTGATAGTCCCTCCCATACCAATGAATATAATGCAACTGTTCAAGCTAAATATGGAATCTCTTATGATTATGCTAAAGCTGTAAGTATAATGGAAAAGCATTGTACTGGAAATGCTACTATTGGATGGGTTACAAGAGCAAACCAAAGTGTTCCACTTGTTAATGTAGGGCCTTATGAAATTCTTACTATTACAGGATGGACTGATGTAAATATCGCTACAGATTTAATGGATAGTGATTTATCCACTCTTGGAATTCAATGCTCTAGAGTAGCAATTTCCCAAGGTGATTGGGGTAATGTAGTTGATGCTCAAGACTTTAATTTAGTTCAACAAAATCAGGGTCCACACTTACTTAATCCATCATTTAGAGTATTTGGTGGATATAGAGGAGAACAACTATTCAATCAAAATGCATCTTCTTGGAATGGTCCAATGGCCGATGCATATGAAGCTTTTTATGAAGACCTTGAAGGTACTGCAGCTAATGCTACTGAAGCATTTTTAGTTGCTTCTGATATGCAAGAGATTTTAGCTACAGAAAT
>Ga0315549_1005469_pt1 | contig 10346 bp, 9 predicted proteins | sample SalMarSW160200MG_FD_203101 | JGI IMG/M metagenome (GOLD analysis project Ga0315549, IMG submission 203101) | Salt marsh sediment microbial communities from the Plum Island Ecosystem LTER, Massachusetts, United States - Salt Marsh Sediment SW1601-200 ... | reverse complement strand
TAAAGCGTCGTATTTTTCCCCGAACCGGTTGGGCCCGTCACCAGCACTATGCCGTTCGGAGATTGTATTACCTGCCTGAAAAGTTTAAGGTTTTCGTAGGTAAAGCCGAGCGATTCAAGATTGAAAAGCACTTTCTGTGGGTCGATGATTCTGATGACTACTTTTTCGCCAAAGTTGCCTGGCATAATCGACACTCTCAAATCAATTGGCCTTGCCTCCACCAAAACGTGAATGCCACCATCCTGCGGCAGACGCCGTTGTGCGATGTCGAGCTCGGCCATAATCTTGACACGCGAAACAATTGCAGAATGCATTTGATAAGGCGGGCATATCTTTTCATACAAACGACCGTCAACCCTGTATCTAACACGCAGTTTTTTGTCGTCAGGCTCAATATGAATATCACTGGCGTTATCCCGCACGGCGTTATAAATCAGGTAGTTGACAAGCTTTACAACCGGCGATTGACCGGCAATCTCTTCCAGATTGCTTATATCCTGTGTGATATTTTCTATGAGAGTAAAGTCTCCCAGGCCATCATCATCGATAATATCATCAATGACAAAGACATTTGCCGCCGGCAAATACGTCTGCAGCGTTGCCTTAATATCTTTAGCCGTCGAACATACTACCTGAACCTTACAGCCGCTGATACGTTCTATCTCATCCATCAAAAATACATTTGTCGGCTCGCTCACCGCCACCGTAAGCACATCATAGACCCTGAACAACGGCAAAACGATATACTCCTCAAGAAATTCTCTTGGCAAAATCTCAATCGCCTTCGGGTCGCATATTTTGGGACTGATCTGAGCATAAGGCACACCATAGGCCTCTGCCAGGGCTGAAGCTATCTGGTTTTCCGAACAATAGCCCATCTCGACCAGAAGCTCACCAAGCAGCTTGTTGTGGCCCTTTTCTTTTTGTTCGGCCAGAGCGCGGTCAATTTGCTCGTTCGTCACGATACCACGCGCCAGCAACAGCTGCCCAAGCTGCATCTTGTTTTCTACTGCTATTTGCGCCATACTATAAGGACCAAAATTTTTTCTATGCAAAACTTTTTACCGCTTCGGCAAGCTCCGCATAGCGTTCGAACTCACTTCCAAGACGAGTAACCTCTAAAATTTTCGCACAATTCTCATCGAGGCCGGCCAATCTGAACTCACGCTTGTTCTCATTGCAATAGTCCCTCGCCCACAATAATAATTCCAAACCCTGGCTGTCAATAAATCCCACAGCGCTCATATCAACCACGATACCGGCTCTGCCTCTGGCGATTATTTCTGTGATTGCATTTTTAAACAGCTCGGCAAAATCAACATCCAATTCGCCCTGCAGTTCCACAACCGTAACGTCGTTATAATCCTGTATTTTAAGCTTCATTTTATTAATGTCCCCACAGCAGCGGTCCCATACTCAGCAAAATCACTTTTCCCATAAATCCCACCCAAATCAGAGATATTTTTCATAATTATATCCCAGAGCAAAAAGACATCGCTGTTTATAAAAATCCTTCCGATTTTTTCATCGAATTGCGTTCCCAATCCTTTTTCGATTTCCTCGATTGCCTGCTCTATCGTTCTTGCACTTCTATAAGTTCGCTTTGACGTCATAGCATCAAAGCTGTCCGCCAGACCGATTATCTTTCCTATAAGAGGTATCTCGTCACCAACTAAACCATTGGGATATCCCTTGCCGTCAATTCGTTCATGGTGATATAACACACCAGGTATAATATCGCGCATCTGCTTCATTTCACGCAAAATACCCGCTCCAATCAAGGGATGCTTTTTTATACAGTCCATTTCTTCTTCAGTAAGCTTACCCTGTTTGCGTAATACAGACTCATCTATTCCGATTTTTCCTATGTCGTGGAGCAAACCTGCCAGATAAATCTTATGCAATTGCTCCTCTTCCAGGGGCTGCTCCTCACTGATTCTCTCTGCAATCCATCTCGCAACAAATGCAACCCTTTCAGAATGGCCGTGTGTATATTTATCCTTGGCATCGATACTCCTCGTGAGCGCTTTTAACGAACCTATGAATAATTCCTCAAGGTCCTTGAACAATCTGCCGTTTTCAATAAACACGGCACAGCTATTGGCCACAGAATTAAATAACTTTACATCAGTACTGTCGAAATCACCCTTGTCGATTCTGTTTATCGCAACCAACATTCCAATTATATAGCTGCCGTCTTTAGTCTTTTCTGTGAAAGGAGATTCTGATTTATCAGAACTATATAAAGGTACCGCAATAATACTTTTGACGTTGTCCTGCCATTCGTATTTGAATGGCGAATCCACTTCGCTATCTAACAGCGCTTCTTTGCCGCTGTTTATTTCATCATCCAGCCGGCTATGTAAAATACCCGCCATTCGCTCGTTTATATCTATTAACCCCGACCCGGCAGCCACCACCAACTGCTTTCCACCATCTACAGGCCTTTCCATCAATATCGCTATACCCTCGACACTGACAATCTCGGTTAAGCTGTCACAAGCCATTTGCAAAAAGTTAGTATCTGCCTCGGTAACTTTCATATTTGTGCTGAGCTTGTGAAGCAGCACAAGTTCCTCATACGTTTGCGCCAGCTCAGTACTAACCATTTCTATCTGCTCTTCAGCTTTTGCCTCGGCCCAAAAACTCTTTGCTAAAAACCGAAGCATCTCCATAAGATATTCGATATTGACCTGGGTGGACGCATTAAACACTTCTGCGAGCTGCCCATACGGCTCTGCCCGCCCAGAGCCGGTTTTACTGTCTGCTACCGACCAAGGCCCCAAGTCAATTAAGGCAACCAATCCCGCAGGTCCTGATTTTACCCCTTGAGACTCCTGCACGGCAATCCCTGCGGGACTACTAAGAACAGCAGCCAAAACCTGACCGTGCTCACCAAATCGGTAAACCTGCGTCTCCCTTCCAACGCGACTTATTTCCTCAGCTTCGTGATTTAAAGCATGACGGGCACTCTCCACCAATTGTTGGTCGTCCGACTTAAATCTGCCACTCTCACGCGACAAGAGTATATTGCCATCGGCATTGATAACCGCAAAATCAACGCCGAATTTACTTATCCTGTCGCCGAACCGCTCCAAATCACGCCGTTGTGAGAGATTTAAACTTCTCCTTACCATTCCTAACAAAGATTCATTCATTTGAATATCCCTTAGACTCTATCTCCTAATTCATCATTCCTACCTATATCGTCCCCCAATTATTAATTATCAGCTACCAATTGTCTCTGGTATAAAATATCTTCAATGTTCTCCAATAACTCCTTGGGACTGAACGGCTTGCTGAGACACTGAGATATCCCTAAACCTTTCTTTTGCTCATCCTCAATAGCGAAGTTTCTTGCTGTCAGCATAACCACCGGAATATCTCTCGTTGCTTCGTTGCTGCGAAGTTTCTCTACGAATTCCATTCCTGACATAACCGGCATTTGATAATCGGTAACAATAATGTCTGGCTTTTCTTCGCACGCCAGCTCAAAAGCCTCAGCACCGTTACCTGCCGTCAGAACCTCGTAACCATTATTACGAAGTTTTATCGCAACTACGTGAACAATGTGTATCTCATCATCAACAACCAGCACTTTTTTCCCCGACATTACTTTACCTCCTCGTAAATTCTCTCTTGTGTACTTTAATTCACACCCGGACCGTTTCCGACTTTGCCAAAGGCAATTCGAATCCAAAAGCACTTCCTACGCCAACCTCACTCGTAACAAATACTCGGCCATTGTGAACTTTTTCAACTATTTGTTTAACAAGATTAAGTCCAAGACCTGTGCCTTTTGCCCGTTTTTTGTTGGCACTAACCCTGTAAAATTTATCAAAAACATGTTCTACCTCATCTTCGGGAATGCCAACTCCCGTATCAATTACGCTAACCCGTGCCAGGCCTGCGATTTCATCAACCTCGGTTTTAATCTTTATCGAACCCCCGGCGGGAGTGTACTTAACAGCATTGCTTAGCAGATTAACAATAACCTGTGAAATCATATCCTTGTCCGCATATACTTGGTCAAAGACAATTGGCTTTGGAGTAGCAATTTCGATATTTTTTTCATTAGCAGCGCTTTTTATCATCTGCAGCTGTTCTTCCATAAGTATTGTCAGACTTACAGGTTTCTTTTCCACTTTTATCAGGCCGGATTCAATGCGCGAAATATTCAGAATATCTTCGATGAGTCGATTCAATCTTGTTGCCTGGTTTTGAATTATCAAACAAAACTCTTTTAGCGTCTTCTCATCCCCAGCTTCACCATCAGCAAGCATCTCAGAATAAGCGGTGATAGAAGCAAGAGGCGTTTTTAACTCATGGGAAACATGACTTACAAAGTCATTTTTCATCTGCTGAATTTCTTTCTCGCGCGTTATATCATGCAATGCAGCCACAGTACCACAGACCTGCTGTCTTTCGTCGTAAACGCATGAAATAATGCAGTCGTAAGTCTTTGGTTCCGTGTTTTTTAGAAATTCAATCTCCTTCTTTGTAGCCCCTGCCCTGTTTCTCCTACTTTGTTTTAGAAAATCTACAAATTCACTTTTACCCGGTCCTATCAATTCAGAAATCGGCTTATGCTGGGAACTGTTAAAATCAAAATTGAATAGTCTGCCGGCCGCCTCGTTTGCCATCAACAGCTTGTCAAACTCATCAACGACGATAACAGCATCTCTGATACTATATATAATCGCCTCGGTGTTTTTCCCGCGTCTTTGTGAAAGCTGGATTTGGATTTGCAAATTTTCAATCTGCTTTTCTAATTCAGCAATACGGTCGGCATCTTTGTTAGCGCGCTCGTTAATCGCCTCACTCAAGGCACATATGCCCTGAACCGGTTTACCCTGCTTGAGCTGTACGGCTATGGACGTGATTGCCCCAGCGAGTTTTTGCCAACGCCAACCGAGCCAAACCACGCCCACAGCCGAAACAATGTAGCATACCTGCACAACAGGCCTCAAACCCTCTTCCGTACCAGAGTACTGCCTCTCGGCGAGGCCCCCAACAATTAAACCGCAAAGCACAATCCCTGTGACCACTATGTTTAAGTTTCTTCCAAGTTTCAAAACAATTCACCCTAATCTATTGATTATCTTCTGCTGCTTACCCTTAACAATTTTTCCTGTCATCAATAATCAACTGTTTATCTCCTTATCCATTTTTCAGATTCCTTCCTGTCAATATTTTCCAGCATAATCCTTTCCATTTCATCAACGGCATCAGGGTCGGTTTCTGTGATGATTCTTTCTTTCAGCCGAATCGCCTCAAGATACGCCGGACGAAGTGTAAGCACGTAATCAAGCTCCCTCATTGCTGCACTGGTATCACCTTCCTGGTAGTACTCTACAGCCCTTGCATACCGGTCTTCAGCCAGTCTTGCTCTGCTTGTCCACTGCACTTCATCCTTCGACCCAAATCTCTTGCGGCGGATATCATCTGCCCTGGCATTTCCGTCCAGCTCGCTCGGCTCGTCTATGATATGAGGCGTGAGCAAAACTATAACTTCCTGTCGCGTGGTTGTGTCAGAAGTACCTCTGAACGCTGCACCTACGATTGGCAAGTCTCCAAGTAAAGGTATCTGGCTCCTACTGGTAACAACGACATCCCTGAACAGACCGCCGATAACGATGGTCTGGCCGTCTTTGACCATAATATTGGTTGCCAGCTCTGTTGAGGTTTCGTCCGGTATATTATTGGCTTTTAAAGTACCGGAACTATCCTTCGGATGAATATCCATTCTGATGTAGCCATCGTCGCCTATATATGGCCTGAAAGAAAGTTTTGTACCGGTATCAAGGAACTGGACCGCCTGAGTTGTTGAAGTCTGCGTCTGTGTAGTTTGAGAAAGATAGCCAATCTTAGTACCGATATAGACCTGACCAAGCTGCTTGTTGACAGCCAAAATCTTTGGATTTGCAAGAACCGTGGTGTCAGTAACAGTCTCCAAGGCAGTGATAATTACCGCCAGGTCACCCGTTGTAACACCGATTCTCAGGCCGCTTCCGCCAACGGTTGCAAAACCGGAAGTTTCTATTGGCGTGCCAGCTGTAATTAAACCACCGCCCAATTGCCCAATAGGAGTCGTTGCAGTATCTACCAATTCGAGAGCATCGCCACTACCACTATAGTAAGGAGTCGTCGTTGTAGAACCATCCAAATGGAAACCGGCCATAAAGTTCAGGTCAACGCCGAGTTTCGTGCCTTCAGTTAAAGTGCAGGCCAGAATCGTTGCCTCGACCAGCACCTGCTTGGGCCGAACGTCCAGCTCTTTAAGCAGCTTCTCTGCGGCCTTTATATTCTCAGGGTAGTCAAGGACAACAATGTGGTCATTCAAGGCCATTGTATCGCCTCCGGCGGCTCCTCCGGTGATAGACTCCCCAGTAGTTGCAATTGTCTCAGGCGGGGTGCTGCCCTGAATTATGCCGGCGCCACTGAGTACAGGATTGATGAGCTTCATTGCCTCGGCTGCGCTTATGTAATAGAGCGTAAAAACTTTAGTCATCATCCGCTCTTTATCCGCCATAAGCTTTTTGTATTCGTCCTTTGTATACACTTTAATCAGGTTTCCCTCCTGGATATACCTGAAGTTATCTCCCAGAATCGCATCAATAGCTTCCTCAAAAGTCACGTTAGAAAGACTCCTGAATGCCAACATACCATCGACGCTTGGGGTAGGCACAATGTTCTTCTGGTACATACTTCCCAATATCGCCAGGGCCTTACGAATGCTGAAATTCTCCTCAAATTTAAATGACTGAATCGGCTCGCCTATAGAAGCACGTCCTTCGCCGCCCGCACCTGCATTAGCTGCTATAACAACCTGAGGTGTATCAGGCGACCCCACGCCAACATCCGCAAGCGCAATTGCCGCCATTACCACCAATATAAAGCCCCATACGAACAAATCCTTTAAAACCTTGCTTCTGTTATTTGAATTTTTATCTTCATACATAATTTATCTCCTTCTTTACAATAAGCCGTCTTGTAATGCATTGTAAGACAGCTACCAATCAGGGAACAAATCCTTACATCTCAATCAATTACTCCAACTGTTTTAGTCTTAATGTTATTCGTGCTCCTTGACTTTCGATTAAAACAGCGCTTTCTTCGATTTTAACTACTTCACATTCATACGTATCAACTCCGTCACCAATGAGTAATTTGTCCCCCACACCGAGCATCTTATTATTTATAAAGGCCTGGGGATTCCCGCTTAATCCTATTGCCTCCAGTCTTAATTTCTCTGCAATCCGTCTGGCTAATTCTTCACTGCTTCCCTCTGAAACACTTACTTCTCCGATACCGGTTGATTTACTTCCTTCGCCAAAATTCCGCCATTTATCCGAATCAAAAAAATCTCTGGTAATTATGTCATTCCGACCCGCAACTTCCGGCAACTCCACAAAAGATATCCTCAATTTCGAATTTGACCCGGATACATCAGAATTCACCTGTTGCGTTACTAACGACGCATCAGCGGCCTGGGGTGTTTTTTTACCAAGCACCCTGGCCCACATCAGGACCATTACTGCTATTAAACACAGCGCAAAGACAGTCTTTTTCTTTTCAGCAGTCAGATGTCTAACAATTTTATTAGGACCGTTAACGGTATTTTTCATATCTTGCTTCATAATTTCCTATCCCTGCCCGACTTTATCTCTGTAATAAATGACCGCCTTTGTTTGCATACTCACTTCACCGCTGAAATTATTGTCGTTCACAAGCTCCACCCTCTCGATACGAATCAATCTATCCAATCCCTGCAGCTGTTTATAAAATTCAAAGACCTGAACTAATTTACCTTTACATTGCATATCTATTGGTATGCACTTTAACTCATCGACCTGCATCTCTTTACCGGGTGCCAACACCTGCTCTTTTAGACTGTGCTCATTCATCAAATCAGCTATTTTGCCTAAAAAGATACCGATGTCCCTTTGCACGGGCACATTTGCCTGGTAATTCGCAACCCTGGCTTGCAGATTTGATAACTGCTCTTCGAAAATCGGCAATTGCTTACTCTCAGCCGACGCTCTAGCAATAGTCAATGTCTGAGCAGCTCTGGCCTGTTCGACCGCCTTTACTCTTTTCCGCAAAGGGATGTACCGAAACAGTATAAAACCGCCTATTACCGCACCAGCCAAAATACATATAACTATTTGTTTTCTTTCCAAAAGTAACATTTTGCTTTTGCTCTTCTTTCGCTACCGCTCTAAATAATTCGCCAGATAGCAGCTTATCTCGAACTCACTTACGCGTAAGTTTTCCTGCGTCTGCGAAACGCCCTTTTTCTGGTTATAGTCGCCCATCACAGGATTAGTCTCTCGTTGTATCTGTTTGTTTCGTGAAAACAACGGTATCACGTTACAAAAATATGGCGAGTCTTCCAACTCGCAAACGAAAGCTGCCACATCACTCGCATCAGCCGCTACTCCACTTATCACAATCTTAAATCGCACGTCACCGACAGATTGTGCTTCTTTATTACCAATCTTAACCTCAGCCAATCTTACAGCAGAGACGATATTTGATTTGCCGTTCTGTTCGTCCGCAAACTTCTCGGCAATAAACTGGACTTTGCTAAGTACTATCCTTTCATCAATTAAAAAACTCATCTCAGCCAAAACGCCTGCAACATCAATTTTGGATTCAATTTTTTCTATAGACTCGACTTTTCTCCGCAAGCTCGCCACTTCCTTTTTGACCCTGGCCAGTTTTGCTGATGTGCTTTCGGCATCTGTCCGGCTGACCGACATCCGATTAATCCCTGCTTTGACTCTCGAAATCGAATAGGCGGCGGTAAAATTCCATACGAGCATCACCACAAATATGCCGGCTAAAGCAATGTACTGCGTGCGATAACCAAACTCTCGCCGCCTGCTGCTCTTATACCATTCTGGAAGAAAATCAATTTCCTTCATAATTGACTCGCATCTTTCATCCTGCTTTTGGCTTTACCATCGGCGATTTTCGTTCCGTTGCTGCTTTTAAGACCAAGTCCGACAGCTACTGCCCATTCACAAAGCAAACCGCGCCGGTCGCTATCAAAATTTATACTCGCCCTTTCGCTTGACAAATCAAAACCTCTTAACGGCTGTGCTATTTCAATTTCAACTGTCAATTGCCTTTTCAAAATATTAATCAAAATACTTTCGTATGCCCCTCCTCCGGAGAAAACTGCCTGCTCCACACGCCTGCCTCTGAACGTGACCGTATAATACCTGAAACACAGTGATATCTCCCTTGCCAGCTCCTCAGCAACCGCACTTATAGCATCAACCATTGTCTGTCTTGTCGAAGCATCAATCTCCTGCTTATCGCTTGCGGCATCCTTGTCATCCAGGTCTGACCGCGACACTGCAAGGCCGCTGTTCGGCCGAAGCAATTTTCTCAGTGTCTGAGCTTCGCTAACACTAATACCCAACCTTGCAGCAACCTCCTGGTTAAACTTTTCTCCACCAATCTGAATCTGCTTAACAAAGCTGATTTCTCCTTTACGTCCAAACACTACGGTCGTGAATCGGCTTCCTACATCCACGAAAACAACCGTCCGCTGTCTATCCGCCTGACGTCTCATTGACCTTTCAAAGCTCCTGAATAATGCACATGGAACAGCATCTATCGCTACAGGCCTAAGCCCGGCTTGTTCAAGCATATCAATGTGACTTTTTAGTGTTTCATCATCCGCTGCAAACAATACCAGCTCACTCTTAATTTCGTCACCCTGTCGAACATTTCCCGCAACAACAAAGTTAATTGTGTCTTTGTCTGGCTCTAATCCGAAACGCTGGGCGGCTTCTTTTTTCAGGGCCTGCTCAATTTCGCCGGTCTCCGCCTCAGATAATCGTAAACTCGTGATTCTCAATTTATCGTTCGGCAAACACGAAACTACATCTTTACCCCTGAAGTTACCCTTCGCCAGCATTTGCTTTATCGCCGAAAGAACAAAGTTTCTTCTTTTCTCTTCATCGCCATTTATACCTGGTTCAATGCGAACTTTATCTGCTGCAAGAACACTTGTATGGCTGCCATTGCTTATCAATTGAATCATCTTGACAGAATGATGACCTATGTCTAATCCTATCGGCTGTAAACCACGTGTTTTCAATATCCAACTTATCATCTATATCTCTCTCTGCTCAATCGGTAATAGAGATATATCCTGTGACAGGCTCTACGGTAACCGTCATACTTGTTCCGCCCGCCTGCAGATTGATAATGCCGCTGTTCAAGGGATTACCTGACCCGTTGTAAGGACTTCCGAGGTAATCAAACCTAACCTCATTAGTCGAATCAAAATCAACATCGACAATATCGACTTTATTAAGTCTGCCATC
>Ga0315549_1005466_pt1 | contig 10348 bp, 7 predicted proteins | sample SalMarSW160200MG_FD_203101 | JGI IMG/M metagenome (GOLD analysis project Ga0315549, IMG submission 203101) | Salt marsh sediment microbial communities from the Plum Island Ecosystem LTER, Massachusetts, United States - Salt Marsh Sediment SW1601-200 ... | reverse complement strand
ACTTTGTCATGTCAAATGAACAATATTTGGTCATTGAAGATTTCATCAAGAATCGCGAACCACTCATAGAGGTTATATGACCGTCCTTGATGACCTCTTTGTCCATTATATCAAGAGTGATGAATATACCTGTATGCACAAGGGAATAATAGAGAGAATTTGGTGAATATTTATCATGAACTTAAAGCGCTGATAACAAAGTTGATAGGTATTAATGAGAATAGGTGAAAGATAAAATTACACCCTTATTAGAGTTCTATCAATCAGCTTACGGTACCTTACGGCCGTAAGCTCATCTTAGTTTATTGCCGTATCTGTCCTCAGAGTCAACATTAACAGCTGAGAACCAGGCTCCTTCGTCAATTTTGCCACCGGCAACGAGTATATAATACTTACAGGTGAATGTTGATCTGCCGATAAGCAAGGTTCTTTTACCCCCAAAGGTGGTTCCGCTATTAAGCCTGATCCAGTTAATATTATCAGTAGAACCGAAAAGATATACACCTAAGGGATATTATTCATTGTCGTTTATATATCCTTCCATTAGGGTTCTTTCTATCTTTTTGAAGGCATTTGCTGATACTTTCAATGGACGTGTTTCTATATGCACAGGAACAAGATCTAAAAAATCCTCTTCATTGAGGTCTGATTGATAGTATGTCGTATCCTCAGTGTGTAAAATATCGAAAGACTTTCGAGTAATTTAATTTTACTATTTATTGTACCGTTAACTAAAAAACATTGATTATTGTTGACTTTTAATTTCTCATGATCTAACTTTGATATTCTGTTTTGATTTCTACTGTATTGATCATCTTCCGTAAGGTATCTAGAAGAGTTCAAGATTACTTAATGATGAAAACAATGATCAATAAAGTAACATTAAACACAACATTTATTTGTTCAATAATCTTTTTTTCAACCTTAACATGTCAGAAGAATAGTTCACTACAATTTAATGCATTCTTCCCAACTTTAGAGGATAGTCCAGTTTGGACTGTATCAGTGATTTACTCAAATCCTGAACAGAAAGATTTTACTTTAGTTTACAAATATGCATATGATACTTCATTTTGTAATCATCCATATATTAAAGTCATAGTCGAAAGTAATAATGTTATAAGACATCTATGCTACATTAGAGTCGATGATGTTGAAAATGAGGTTTATATTCGGAAAAATAACAATTGCAATGATGATGAATATTTATTATACAATTTTAAGATAGGAGAAGGTCAATCTGTTATTTGCGGTTTTAATCTTGACAATGTTTTTCCAGATGTTGAAATAGAATTCAAGGTAATTCAAATTGATAGTATTTATATTGATGCTTTTCATAGAAGGGAAATTCGGATGGAATATTTTTATAATCCAGATGATTTGCAATCGAAGAGGGAAATGACTTGGGTCGAAGGAATTGGATCATTAGAGGATCCTTTTTACTCAGTTACTCTTTCAAAAGCCCCTGGGGCAGGAATACATCAACTTAATTCTTTCAAAATAAGGAATAAAGAGTTATTAAAATATTAATTTACCTTTAATGCAATGAATTATATAGTTATAAAAATTAAAGCAAAGCTTTTATTAATTAGGACTTGGTGGAAAAGAATGGAGTAAAGATACGTTGTGAGACTTCTTTTGATAATCTTATCTATATCATTTTCAACGCAAAGACAATTAGTGTTGACTTATCCTGAGGCAACTATGTGAGCATCATTTTTATTTATCTCACAGAAGTATTTAAATATTCCTACCTGTTCAATCTTACTTTTGTCTGACGAAGTTACCTAAGATCTGCCTTTCAGGCAGATAGTCGGCGGTTCGACTCCGTCATCGCCCACAGTTGATTAAATCAACAAATCCCCAAGAAAGAATGGATTTTTTCTTTAATATGTTGGTATCTTTAAGAAATATTTTATATGTATCCTATAATTCTATATCATTCTGTAAATGCGGCAATTGAAAATCATCGAGCAGGTTACCACCAGGGAGAGCCCATCCACGGATAAATACCTGCATGAGATAGGTAAGATTAAGCTGATAGATGCAGAAGAAGAAGTTGACCTTGCCAGAAGGATACATAAGGGGGATCTGGATGCACGTGATTGTTTGATAAATGCAAATCTCAGATTTGTTATATCTGTTGCAAAGCAATATCAGAACCTGGGCTTGAGTCTTGCGGATTTGATCAATGAGGGGAATCTTGGTTTGATCGAAGCAGCACAAAGATTTGACGAAACGAGGGGCTTTAAGTTCATATCCTACGCAGTTTGGTGGATCAGACAGGCTATTATCCTGGCACTGGCTAACCAGACACGAATTGTACGGCTTCCACCAAACAAAATGAGTCTTATCAATAGTATAAAAAAACTCCTTATTGAACTGGAGCAAAAGTATGAAAGAGAGCCCAGTATTGTTGAGATATCACAAACATTAAAGCAGTCTATTACTGATGTGACAGTTGCCATAAAAAACGCCAGGTGGCATATTTCAATGGATGCCCCGCTTGTACAAGGTGAAGAAGAGAACATGTATGATGTTTTATCAAGCGAAGATGGTTCCTGCCCTGATAAAGAATTGCTAATGGATTCACTAAGGAAAGAAATTGATAGAACCCTTAATACCTTGACCCGGAAAGAAGCTAATATTATCAGATGTTATTATGGATTAAACGGAATGCATCCCCACTCACTCGCGGAAATTGCTGAGAAATTTAATCTGACAAATGAAAGGATCAGACAGATCAAAGAAAAGGCAATCAAAAGGTTAAAGCATACTCCGATATGTAGAATATTAAAACCCTACCTTGGTTAACTAAGTGGGAATTAAGAAGATTACAGATCCCGGAATTTTATTATTTTAATTTGAAGAAATACTTTCTTATTTTTCTTTTACCATAATAAGGTATTTCAATTTTGTCCAAAATTTCCAAGCCCGTTTTTTTGAATAATAAGTAAAGTGAATGTTCAGTAAAAGGTTTATAAATTTGACAATTTATATCAAAGTTGATAAGAGCATAAATTTCAGTTTTAACTAATTCTTTGATATTAGCATCAGGATTGGGAAAATGTTCGATAACATAAACTGATCTCGCCACTCTTCGAGCTTCAATTAATACGGACTCAGGATCTTCACAATGGTGTAATGTTTCATTTAATAATGAAACGTCAAATTCTTCATTATCGAATGGTAAAGTCTTGCCATCGTAAATCACAAACGGTAACTTTTTTCTTTTCCTTATATCGACAATATCTACTGTATTATATTTAACCTCAGGAAAAATCTCAGCAAAAATATGGATAGGTAGTGAAGTTCCGGTTCCAACGTCAAGTACAGAACCAATACTTTCAATATGAGGTCTGAATAATTCAATGAGGTCAAATATTATATCTTCTAATGATTTATTCACAACCGTAAGTCGTATTAAAATGCATTTAAAGTTATATCAAATTAGAGAAATTATCATCTTTCTTATTAAGGGAGGAAAGCAATGAGACTATAATACCTTGCTATTACAGATCATCTCATCAACCAAATTTTTCTCCCCGGATAGTTTAAACCGGACGTAATTTAAGTATGCTATTAAAGAATTGGAAAGTATTGTGATAAAGCTATAACGGCCTGCACTTCAGCCACAAAAGGAGCGTGTTGACTGGCAGTGTTTCTTGAATGGCAAATACCTATCAGAGAGATATCTTAGAACAATGCTCTGAGGGTTTCTCACTCACTCGATGATCTCATTGTTGCAGTATTCTTTCACTGCAACTGGCAATTTCTTTCAGGCAAAACCTGATGCAGTTCAAATTTAAACCATTTTTTTATAAATTGTTGAAAAAAAGTCTGTTAATCAGGGTAACAATTTGATGCCAATCCTTATTAAACTCTGTAATTACACTTAACCGTTATAACAATTCTGGTAGAAACGGTTGATTTTATTCACCTTGTCGGTTTCCAAAAAATGGGATTGACGAGGCGTAAGCATGTTTGATATTGACATACGATCAAAGGAATAATAAGATTATTCGAATGAGTGATACAAGAGTTTTAAAATCTGCTGGCTATCAGGGAAAGTGTTTCAGTGACGATGCGTTGGATTCTTTTATATGATTTTAAGTCGTTCGAGAAAAGAAGTTCGGAAGGGTGAATTAATGAACAAGTACGAACTCTTCAACGAAAAAACAGCCGAGTTTCTTGGTTCTTATTCAAGTGATAAGATGCTTGAAAAGGGTGATGTTTTGACTTTTCAAGGAGACAAATACTTTGTAGTTAATTTAATGATCCCATCAGAGCGTATACTTAGGATTGCTGTATGGCCTGCAAAAATTAATCTCCCCGGGGATATTGAGGATCTTAGATTGCTGCATTGGATTCAGCAAAATATTATAGGCTTGAAAATCAGAATATCAAATAACAAAAATAGTATCGAAGGAGAAGTTATCAGTTATTGGCCGGGGATAAGGTTCGTACCATCAGATAACCTTAAATCAAATGAAAGGCCTGAGACTTACTATGCTGAAGAATATCCTAGCAGACTGGAGATTTTATCCATTGAACCTAATAATCCGACAATGATTGACCTGCTTAGTTTTTCTATTATCGAAATTTTGGGTAATTAAAAAATCTTTTTATAGCTGTAATAGGACTATGTGTACAAAACACTATTAAGTAATAAGCCATTCAAAAACATAACAATATGAAAATAATACTATTATTTTTTGCAATAACATTGGTCAATACTCTGGCATCCGGACAAACAATATATGGATTTAAAAGATTTGATGATTCTAAACTTAAGCCCTGGCTTACTGATCAGATCGAGGAATATCAATATTTATATTATTTTGGATTTTCAAAGTTGCAGTCATCTTTAATTTTAATTATAGACAGTAATTCCTGCTATGTCCAGATCAAATATGGGGAATGGGTAAAAAAAGGTAAAAAACGTGATTGGGTCTGGAATTATAAAACTTTGAAAAATGTTAGAATACAAGGAAATAAATTCTATACTGACAAAACGAATGGAGAGTTTGTTATTTATGATAATACTAAAGGATTAGTTCTTTACAATAATTCCTGGAGACATGTTGGGAAGAAAGGTGAATATGAACTTGGATTTGTTTGTGCATCAATCGACAGCTATTATTACGGGAAATTTTCTTATGTATCTTTCAGACAATTAAACAAAGATGAATTAATAGAAATGACACTGGAAGATCTGAAAATGATGCGTAGCGAGATTTATGCACGATATGGATACATTTTCAATCCAGGTAGTGAAATGGGTACATATTTTAAAATGCAAGGTTGGTATAAAGGACAGCATAGGGATGTAAACGCCTGCCTGACCGACCTGGAAAAAAGGAATATTAGATTGATTCAAATGATTGAAAATAATAAAAACGGTTTATAACAATCGTCCTTATGCAATTTGCTTGTAATACTTTACGCGTTTTCGCTCCTCAACTCCCCATCATCTATATCATTCTGGATATCAAACATATAGCATACATCTAACACCTCATTTAAGGCCATTTCCAGGCCCTTAGAGCTGCGATATCTCTAACTGCAATAAACCTTTGATTAGATAATCATCAAAGTGTCTTAAAACGCATATTAATAGCATTTTAGGGTATTTGTCATAGTTGAACTATACCTTAACTAATTATCTAGCAGCATATTAAATTTGCAACTATATAGCCTGGGACTTCGGTACCTTGATTCAATAGAACATATTGAAGGGTCTAAGCTCAGACTATTGAAAACATATTAAGCAAATTCAATACCCAAATTCCCCGATTTTGCGTAACTTGTATTGCTATAAGAAAAGAGAGTTGAATGTCAGACGTAAGCATTGTAGATAATGATAAATAAATAAATTGAAGGCATATGCTTATGTGACTGACGGGGCAGTGCTTTAATAATTTGAAAATATCAGGTAACTTAAATCTACAGAATGATAAAAGTATGATATCCCTTTAATCTCAGATTAATCATATCTGACAGTGGGAAGAGGTCTATATTAGTTTTTATTCTTTTATAAACGAGTTATGGTTAATTCGTTGGCTCCGTGACAGTTAGACAACTCTTAAAAAACTAACCATAACAGAAAAAGCAATGTCACTTTAGCAAGACAGCTCCTTCTCATCTACTAAAATGTGTCGCCTTCACAAATTTTTCATAGCATGACAACTCCTGCCCATCTACCAGGATTAGTTACCTTCACAAATTATTGTATAACATGACAACACCTACCCATTTACCAGGATTAATTATAAAATAAACACCGCAACGATGAGACGATTGACGATTTGCTTATTGGCTTTTGGATTACTGACTTGTAAATCACATCTACAAAATAACCAACCAAAGGATCTAGATGAAGCTATAGAATATTTTGAGACCTCATGGAGCAAAATTGAAAAGGAAAATTTCAAAGCTTTACCAGAAAATGAAGCAGTTACTAATTCTCATTTTGGAGTCGGACTTTGGATCAGAAATAATTGGATTCATGGGAATAGAGACACCTCACTTATAAGCTATTTTCATAAACTCGGAATCTTTCATCCAGACGATATTTCTTCAATTATATTAACTTCATTGCATCGCGATTTAAACGAAATTGATATTGACTTATCTGGCCAGGTAGAGCACTATAAGGCATATTGGAAACCAATTATAGAAAATCAAGAAAAAGAGAGAAAATTAGCTGTTGATATATTTAATAATTACAAAATTGGTGATCGAGTAATAATTCTAATGGAGGTTGATACGTCAGATGGAATGACGAATGCAAGGCCTTTTATCATGTCGGAAGTATTTGATCCAAACTCAGATTTAAAAATCTCAGGTATTATTAAAGACAAGTTTAATATAAACGACAGCTCAAACGTGTTCTTTAAAGTTCAAATCACAGGACTGAATCTTGATAGCACACCGATACTTATGAAAAGTGTTAAAGTCGGTGACATAATGGATTTTTCATTAAGAGGAATAAGATTAGAAAAATAATCAAGAACTATAACCGGAATAATAAGGTCACTTTATTTATTTAATTAATACTAATGTACTTTTGATGGCCAAATTAAATACGACAGAAATCGGAGACAGATTTGAATCTAAATCTTTAGAGATAATTAAAAAAGTTATTGAAGAGGAACAACTTGGCCATTTAACTGAATATATTAAAATATTTCAAAAAAAAGAGTATTATTCAATCTACCGAAAAAAAAGCATAAAATTTGATCTCACAATTGAAGTATGGCCACCTGGAGCAACCAGATATGTTTTACTATATATAATTGAATGTAAAGATTACAACAAACGGGTCCCTGTGAGTAAAGTTGAGGACTTCCATAGTAAAATATTACAAGTGGCTGGAGTTAACGTTAAAGGAATTTTCATTTCAAATTCTCCGCTACAAGAGGCCGCTTTTAATATTGCTGAATCTACTGGTATGATGGTTATTCAGGGAGAATCTAGCACCGACTACAATATTATTTTGCATAAAAAATCTAAACAGGTTAGTTCAGATAAGATTCCATTCATTAGTGAGACTATTGATGTAAGTTTGATTGACACAGGGATTGAACATATTGAACGACTTATTGATAAAAAAATTCTGAATGCTTTTCAATTGATATCTGAAGATTCTAAAATAAGCTATAACATCGATAAATTATCGAAGGAAGATATAGAATTTATTGCAAGTCAAGAGTTAAACAATCTCAATCCCCGAATTTTATCAGAAGCACATTTACTTAGTGTTAAGAAGCTTATTGATTATTTAAATAATGAATTCAGGATAGAATTTATTGATATAGTTGGTGAATCAAAGCCTCTTGGATTTTGTGATATAAAAGAAAACCTAATTGGTATTAATAAATCTATTAAAGGTACAAATAGAGAGATATTTATTATTGCTCACGAATTTGGACATTATACATTACATCAAAAGCTTTCCATTGGACAAACTCTCTATGATCTATTTGAGGATTCAGAATATAATTTTCAAACTAATAAGCACGATTTGAAAAACCCAAAACAATGGATTGAATGGCAGGCAAACTATTTTTCATCCTCATTTGTATTGCCCAAAGCTCCTTTTTTAGTCCGGCTTTGGAAATGTCAAGATCAGCTAAATAGACCCCGAGGTAAAATATATCTTGATGATCAACAGGATAACATTAAATATTTCAATGACTTAACCAAAAAACTTGCATATCAATTCAGTGTTTCAAAAACATCAGTTATCTATAAACTTAAAGAAATGGATTTAATTAATAACCGATCTCGTTTAAAATCCATTGGACAGATTATTTCTGACTATCAGGACGAATTATTTTTCTAAAACAGTCTTCTTATTTTAAATTATTTTAATAAAAATTAACCATAACACGGATGGTATGGGTAATTGCCTTCATCAGCCCGGACAACTTCGTAATCAGCTCCAAAAGTCTATGAGAGAAACCTCCTTACAACTTATAAAACTTTTTGTACCATGACTACTCCTGCTGCCGAGACAAAGTCAATAGGGCTGCTGGCCGACGCGCTGTTGTCATGGTTTTTGCAACGCCACTTATACAGTTTTATCATGACGGGAAAAATCCTGCCCCTCTATCGGGACTCAGTCATCTGGACAACTTCATCATGACACGAAAACTCTCGTCCACCTACCGGGACTTTGCAAAAACTCATGCCAACCCTGACACAGACGGCAACTGCCCATACCACCGGGCCGTCAGACTGTGCAAAAACTCAAGTTTTTTGTTTATAAGATTAGTGCCAAATAATTGCCTAAAAAGCTGTATTTCTGTAACTTGTTATAAAAAACAAAAATGGCACATAGAATTGGGAGCGACAGAAATCAAATGCTTTTACTTCCACCCAGTCTTGATGAGTATATCGATGAAAATAATCCTGTAAAGGTTATCGATGTATTTGTTGATTCTCTGGATTTGAATGAGACAGGTTTCAAAAACAGTATTCCCCTTAAGAAAGGTTGTCCTCCATATAATCCGGGCGACTTGTTAAAACTTTACCTTTATGGCTACCTGAACAGGATAAGATCCACCCGTAAACTGGAAAAGGAGTGCACGCGCAATATTGAAGTTATCTGGTTATTGAACCAGCTTCGTCCCAGGTACAGGACAATAGCTTATTTCAGAGAACATAACAGTAAAGCCATAAAAAGTGTTTTTCGCCAGTTTGTTGTAATGATGAAGAAATGGGATCTTATAGCTGGAGATCTTCTGGCTGTTGATGGAAGTAAATTCCGCGCTGTGAATTCCAAAAAGAACAACTATAACCAGCAAAAAATTCAGCGTCACCTGAACTATATCGACCAGAAAGTAGATGAGTATTTAAAAGAGCTTGATGAGAATGATAATAAAGAACAGGGAGAACGCAAATTAAAGGTAAAAGAATGCCTTCAGCAGTTAGAACAAAGAAGGCAAAAGTATATTGACCTGGAAAGACAACTCAGAGAAACAGGTCAGGACCAGGTATCAACCACCGACCCTGATGCCAGACAATTAATAATAAGGGGAGATATTGCCGAAGTAGCCTATAATGCCCAGACAACCGTTGATAGCAAACACAACCTCGTTATAGATACTAAAGTAATAAATACCAATGACCGGAAGATATTATCTACCATGGGATTGCAGGCCAAAGAGATACTAAATAAAGATAGCTTTGAACTTCTTGCCGATAAGGGGTATCATAATGGAGAAGAGTTACAGAAATGTGACTTAATGAATATTAAAACCTATGTGGCTCCGCAAGAGAGTCACTCGGGTAACAAAATACCTACACAAGAGTATCTGGGAGATAAATTTGAATACAACTCTCAGGTTGACTGCTATACTTGCCCTGAAGGACAAAGATTAATAAGTAATGGAAGATGGTATAAAAAATTCTACAGAACTCATATGACCCTGGTTAAACAATACAAAACAAAGTCATGCAGGGAATGTCCAAAGCGAAGTTTGTGTACCAGTTCTCCTGTTGAAAGAGGAAGAGTGATTGAACGATCACAATATCAGGACTCTGTTGATGCAAATAATCTGAGGGTCAGAAATAAAAAAGAAAAATACAGACTCCGGCAGACAATGACAGAACATCCCTTCGGGGTTGTTAAACGACAATGGGGATACGATCATTTAATGATGAAGGGGCTTCAGAAAACTGATTCGGAAATCAGTCTGATATTTTTATGCTATAATCTGAAAAGGGTAATGAACATTCTGGGTATAAATGGTATTCTGGCAGCAATTAAGGCCTTCTCACAATGTTTTGGTCCATTTTTGAATTGCTTTTCAGCATTTTTTAAGGTTAATACCTCATGTTC
>Ga0315549_1005463_pt1 | contig 10354 bp, 10 predicted proteins | sample SalMarSW160200MG_FD_203101 | JGI IMG/M metagenome (GOLD analysis project Ga0315549, IMG submission 203101) | Salt marsh sediment microbial communities from the Plum Island Ecosystem LTER, Massachusetts, United States - Salt Marsh Sediment SW1601-200 ... | reverse complement strand
TATAGTATGATGCGCCTGAATTGTCAACACGGTGACGCAGGATCAACATTAGAAGAACGGAGACTACAGTGTCATTTTGCCCGCTCGGGGAGCCCACCACTGGGTGGTTACAGCTCCTGCTGAACAATCGGGCGGATTGTTCAACAAAATCTCTGCCTTTCATCAATCAATTCACATATCGTGTTCAATTATTCTCTTGTATTCTGTTCCAGTCGGTAGTAAGGTATTGTTGGTAAGTAGGGTTTGTCTAGAATCTGCCGATAAATGCGAGGAGGCAAGAAACATGTCGGAAAAGCAAAAACCCCGAATAACACTTGATGATTCACATGGGGAACATTTGTACTTGTATAGGAAACTTATTGAAACTATAGAGGAACGTTGTATCGTCACAGTGTTGAAAAAAAAGCCTTTAGACTTAACATTACTGATTAACAATGATATATATATGATTATCGATCCAGATAAGTCATGGAAGGAAGGGGAAATAGAGATAATACGCGGGTATTTGGAAAACCGCGGTGGTATTTTAATCACCATAGCAAATTATGGCTATTCACACCGAAAAAGCCTGCCCCAGCTATCCGCACCGTTTGGGATTGTCTTTCCCAGTCACTTTTCTTATGATATAGTGGACGATAAATATTTCTTGCGGGAAGACCTGGGTGAATCGCCATTACTTGACGGTGTAAAATCACTTACCGCCACGAAGACCTGGTCTGGTACCTCTAGTACCGGAATGGCTGTACCAGACCGGGCCGAAGTATTATTGAAATACAAGGATAAGATTCTTGGAGTAAAGCTGTCGTTAGGGAAGGGCGCCGTTTATTTTTTCTCTTGTATGCCTGTCTTTGAAAATAGTCAGATGGAAGAGGTGGGAAATCGAAGGTTTGTTGAGAACCTGTTAACATCTCTGGGGGCGCCATCATTGGCAGAACTACAAGAGGCAGTTATCAAGGGTGAAAATGTACCGGAGAAGGACACATCGACACCTCAAGCGTACGAAATCTATTTTAAGAACCCGCTTCCAGAAGTAACCGGTGGGTCTAAGGGCGAACAAAAGTGGGACCAGGCGTATTCGGGAAAAATCTCATGGAGCGAAGATGGTTTGGACATCGAGGGTTCACCACGACTCTCCGCCCCCGAAAGAGCATTGGGTGGACATATACTTACCAGCTCTTTCTTTCAATCGCTACATAAGGAAAGGGAAGAACATATTGCCACCAGTGAAATCGTTAAGGTTGTCATTGCGCCGTCGTCGCAGTCATCCAATGTCGGCATTGTGCACATCCTTACGGAAAAATCTGACGGGACCCGGGACATTTACTGCTTGGAGTTTCGTAAACCTACGAAGCCTGAGGCTTCTCGGCCACCATTATGGCTGTTTCAGGGATGGCTGACTAAGAGTCTGCCAGCTGACAAATTGGAAATCCGAAGTTAGGAGCATGATAGGCTCAAATTGCCGTCCCTGATGTAAGCGGAGAATGCCTTCGGAACGAACTGAATAATCTGCTAGGTAATTGCCGGTTACACAATGTAGCGAATTGTGACTTTGATAAAAAGGTTCATTACTATAACTAGGCATCTAAGCCCATTTTGCCAGCTTTACTAGTTGGGGCATAGTTAAGGAGTGACTTAAACTAGCAAAGGTGGCTTTTTATTTAATAACCAAAAATTCAGCACCATCGGCTCAATTTGACAGCGGTGATGGCGCAACAATAAAATTAGATAAATGATGCGCTTGCTGTGTAACGGGAGGGGTTGACTATGATAGCATACGGGTTAGCTTGATGAATTATCAGCGGGTGGTGATTTTGAAGGAGAAGGTGGCTGACTGTTATCTGCCTAAGGACTAATTATGATATTGTTCTCGACTTCGGACACGCCTGGTGCGGCCCAGGCCGCCCACTGGGCTTCTGCTCTCTCTGCCCAGGAGCGCACACTGCCGCTGAGAATCACCTTACCACCGCGAGTTTCTATCGTGACTCGCCGTGCATCAAGCAGGGCGTTCCGCCGAAATGCGCTTTCAATTTTGCCCTTTAAAGCCAGCGGTTTGACAGCTGGCTTGACCGTAATGTTGTTGCTAACCAATAATACGCCCACGAGTTTGCGCACGGCGTCCTCGGCAGCGTTCTTCTGGTACCACCAGTCTACCTCGCCACTAAGAGTAACCAGCCCGTCCTGCACCTGCACTTTAACGCGGTCATAGGGCACTGCGACATTCCACTCCAGAGCATTTGCCACCGCCCCACCGATGTCCTCATCTGACCGCTTGAGAGAGCCGGGCAACCTGACCTGGATTTCCTCCGCCACCGCTTTGACTCCGAAGACTCGCGCGGCGGCACGCTCGGCAGTCCACTTCTTCCAGAAGCTATCGACATAGCCACTCAGTGTCACCACGCCGTCTGTAACGCCGACCCCAATCTCCGCCGCTTTAAGAGTTGGCTCCCATTTAAGCTCATCCATAATATCCTGCTGTAGTTCTGCATCGGTCTTCATGGTAATTTTGCCTCCCCTTGCTTGCTAATTTCCCACTGTCGAGGCTTCGTTTATAAAGGTATGGGTCAGGATAGTGAGTTTTACTGGGGTTTGTTTACCGGGGCCAACCCATACCTTGCCACCAGGTGTAGCCGAACAAAGTTACGCCAAGAGCCGCAAGAATAATGTAGACAATCGCACCGATGAATGCGGCAATCATAGAACATTTGCCAACATCTTCTAGCTCATTCTGCCTTCCAGAAAAAACCCAGAATGTAACAAAGCCGAATGGAGGAATAAAGAAAGACACGATATATACCAACCACTTGACCCAGCCCATAGTGCACCTCCTTCAATATTTATTTTTCAGTCGACATTAAAACATAGCCTAATTATCTTTTAAAGAGTGCGCGGTCTCAGCAATATTGACCTTATTCTAATAGTGTGACAGACCTCTGGTGTTAGGCTAGAGGTTTGCTAAGAACTCTTTCCACGGCGTTGCTGGTAATGTTTCGGTTGTCGAATGCCCGTAGGCGCGGATAATCATGGCTGCTTTCTCGACCTTTTTCGGGTCATCTGCCTCAACAATGTCCAAAAAGTCAAAGCGCCCCATAGTTGCATAACTCTCCTTCCAGACGACGCTAGGACAGTCACTTTTAATCTTTGCGGTCACCGCATCGGCTGCCTTCTTAAAGTCCTTGTAATCTCGGAATGCCTCTGGAGAAACTCGACTAAGAATTATATAAGTTGACATGTCACACCTCCTCTTTTATTGAACAAAAAAGGCACCAGCCACCGTCATATCTAACGGTTCCAGTGCCCTTGCATCATCTCCCTTACCCCTATACCAGCACTATTATTCTATTCTCAAGTCTGTTTCATATGTTGGGGCTTTAGTGTAGTCTTTACTATGAATGCTGTCAATACCCTAAATCTGGGCGTTCGGAATGTAGTTACAACATTGGAAAGGGAAGTGGTGCTGGGGAGGCGTTAGGTAACAAAACGCTATATTGTGCAACTGGTTGAAGGGATTTTTATCCACTGCTTATGGAACTTTTTGACCTTGGGTGAAACAACCGCCAGTGAGGGTAGCAGTTGCCAATATTAGGTATTACCTATAATCAGCCATGGTGCCCCAGTTTTCGACTTCATTAGACCTTTTATCAGTAGATTGAAAATGGATAAACACCGGCGTTTTATCAAGTTTCGGGTTCTGCCTAAACAGAGCTCTGTCACCATACCTGACGGCTTCTAAAACAAGCGGCAATTCATGGCGAAAGATACTATATCGCCACTTAGCCATGCCGAAAACAAATCCTCCGCTTACATGGCAGTATACCCTGAATATGAGATTATCTCCATCATCGGAAAGTTCAGCAAGGGCTTCATCTCTCATCAATTTGGTATATAACTTGGAAATTTGCGGCGTGTTATACTGATTACCTATCGACAGAAAAAGCTCTCCTGTTCTATCGGAGTGAGTGAGGGTATAGCGTCTGGGCAATATTAACCCGCCCGGAGTAGTGCCCGTTAAACACGTGACATGGAGTTTATTTGGGTTCAATCGCTTCATATTAATCTATAAGAGTAATAATTAAGCCGATTGGAACAACGCCACCCAGCCGTTAGCGAAATCCGCTCTATAATCAGGATGACATCAACACCGGGAAGAACACTTGCCAGGCTAGCAGCGCCTTGGCGGTAAGACTGAGAAGGATATATACCTTTTCGCCATACAGGTAATTCCGCCAGGGTCCCACTTTCTTGTACTGCAATACCATGTTTATAGCAAAGCAGTTAAAGAAAATGAACAGCGAGACAATGATCCCATAGACGAAGGCGGGCGGTGACACCTTAAGCCCGGGTGCCCATACGTAAATCGCGATGGCGAGCCAAGGGATAGCGCCGGCAAAGCTGCCGAACCAGAATGGCAGCCAGCTGGGCTTGCCCGGTTTTTCATATTTCTCCTGTAGCGCTCCGAACAGAATCATACAGGCGTTGATCCCGAAGATGGCCAGTAAGGCGGCAATATCGCTGATGCCGGTGATTTGAGCGATTAACACGATCATGATAGAGGAACTGAAAAAATATTCTATCCAGCGCCCGTAGTTACGGTTCTGTAGCAGGTTACGCTTGTACCAGGGGAATACTAGAGGCGAGGCAATTATCAACAGGGCAGCGGCTGAGATTGCGAGGAAGGTAAAAACGCCCCAACCAGTGGCGATATCAAACAGATGGTGAAGCTCCGGGGCGGTGCCGGGAGGTCCGCTCATGAAAGTAGCCGTCACCGGGAGAGAAAAATTGTTAGTGAGTACTGCCATCATGACCGCTTGTACCGCGAGAGTGAGTCCGACGGCGATATTCCAGATACGTAGCCGACCAAGTCGCTGTTCGATAGCTTTGTCAGTAACCATTGTTCACCTCCTTTATTGTGTTGTCCCCACCAGCGCCCAACTTTTCGTAACCTTAGGTAGTCAACAACAATGATAATAGGCAGACAGTAAAGAAATCATAAAATGATGGGGGTAAAAGTTACAAAAGAATGACATTTTTAGTGGCGATTGTGTGATAGGGAATCATTCAGCACCCACTACCAAGGGAATTTTCGTTAAATCTGGTGATATTACACAAATCGTCATTTTGTGCAATCAGTTAACAAAACAGGCTTTAGTTACCTCGACTATACGTTCCGCACTATTGACTGATTCTGAACCCAGACCGCGATTGCGAGAGAGTCTGGTGCCGATGAGGGCAAGGGGCTAAACCTCCAATAAACAACATACCAGGAAGCCCACTGCGATAAACAGAATAAAGGGCAATCTGAAAAAGAGAAGGGGACCCCCCCCCGAAGGAGTCCCCTTTCTCTCTCCCTGCGACTAAATATTCCGGTCAAGGCAGCATAAGCCGAGCTTGCTGTCTCTATTCCCCAAACCTGAACGTACTCGAATAGGTGGCTGTTGCTATATTGTTATATATTTTATACTCTAAATGTGAGGTGCCGCGCAGGTTAGCCAGTTCGCCCGTACCCCTGATGATTGTCTCTTCAGCTGCGCACCAACCGGATTCTGCCGTTGGACTTGTAAACTGGCCACTACCAACTGTATCGTAAATAAAACTACCCGATTTTCCCTTCACCTTTCCCGTGAAAGTCCCCACTCCATCAATAGTAAATTTTCCATTCATGGTGTCGGCTACCATCGTATAGTCGATAACGTACGTACCTTCCAGGCTGCCATGAATATCCCAATAATCAGTGATTCTCCCGGTCCATTCGAAATTTTCAATCTTCGGGTTGGGGTCCGTAATCGACTTAATCATTTCCATAGTGCCGCTCACCTCAAACTCTGAAGGTGGTTCGGCTACAGCCGGTGTTGTTGCTGCCTCAGCTGGTGTTGTTGCTGCCTCAGCTGGTGTTGTTACTTCCTCAGCTGGTGTTGTTACTTCCTCAGCCGGTGGTTTTGGGCAGCCTAACCCGGCCGGCACAATAACCGCCAGCAACACGGCTACGACCAATACTGTGATTATTTTTTTCATTTTTTACCTCCTTTTTTTATTAAAGCCGTTCCAAAATCCCTTTTTAGTCTATTTGCACCTCCCTACTGTTTTTTGGTTATTTGTCCCGGTAGAGGCCACCGAAATTAACTCAAGTCCCAGGTCGGACAGCCTGTCCAGCAGACCGCGCAGCGCCGCCTGGTCACGGACGGAGCCGGCTAAGACCGTTTCACCCCGCTCGGTATGGGTAATGGTCAGACCTCCGCACCAGTCCGACCAGTCCTGGTCAATCTGCCCCCTGACTCGAATCTCAATCTGCTGCATAAGTCTGCTTCCATCAACACGGCGCTTTCCTGGTAAGCTCATGCTATCAACAAAGGATATTAAGTGTAATCAATCAAAGGATTGATTAGGGGGTTGATTTAAAAGAAGGGGTAACTATGGCTGGGGATGAGTTTCGGGCTAGAGCAGCTTAAGTTCTCTGCCTAGAGCAATTGCCTGAGCGCGGTTTTTAGCATTCAGCTTCTCAAGGATGTTGTGGACGTGGGTCTTAGCGGTACTCAGGCTGACGATTAATTTTTGGGCAATCTGCCGGTTCGAGGCACCGGCTGCCAGGAGGTGTAAAACCTCGAGTTCACGCTCGCTGAGGAGTTCGGAGGTTCGAGAGGGGAGTGTTCCTTTCCTCCGTTTTTCGGCCTCGATAATGGTGAGCAGCTTGCCCGTATATTCCGGGGTAATGCCCTGAGACAAAGCCTTGCGGAGCAGAGGCGCCAGCAACCCGCCTTCATCGATGAAAATACGGATGTAGCCTTCGGGCTGGGCCAGTTTAAGCGCCTCGGCCAGGAAGGTGAGAGCCTCCTCGGGTGTGGGTGCTGACAGGGCCTGATAGATACGTGCGGTAATTAACCAGTATTGCCATTCAGAGGACAGGTATTCAGCCTGAACACTCTCATAGAAGGCCCGGATTTGTTCCGGCACGGCGGCTTTCTGTCCCCGGGCAATAAGAAGAGGCATCAGAAGGTGGCGAAGATAGCAAGGTACCATATCACCATACTCCGAGACCCGGCTACCCAAGTGTACGGCCTGGGCCAGATCATTCTGTGCCAGAGCCAACTGGAGGTGGTAACCGGCCTGGCGTGCCCGGGCAACCGGCGAACTATCGTTCATGACCAGCTGGTCTATCTTCTCTATTGTCTCCAGGGCACCAGCCTGGTCACCCTGAGCCAGCCTGGTACGCATCAGATAGAAATAGACTATCTCCTGTGCCTCCGAACTTACCAGGAGCCGGTTTAATTCGAGAGCTTTCTCCAGGTGAGAGACGGCTGCTTCCAGGTCGTTCCACTCGTACAAAATAACACTGAGAAAGAAATGAGGCGCCGCCGCCGCTGGGGATTGCTCGGCTAACCCGATAGCCTGCTGGCAAAGCTCTGCCGCCTGGTGCAGCTTGCCGCGGTAGGCGATGATACTGCTCAAAAAAGCCAGCGCTATTTGGGCAATCCAGTAATTCCCAGTCTGCCGTCCTATATCACCAGCTTCCCTTAACAGTGGCTCAGCTTCCTTGAAAAGACCCCTCTCCCATTGAATCCTCCCCAGATTCACGCTCAGGCTGCTGCGTATATCAAGGTCAGCCGGGGAAAGCAATGGCAGCGCCTTTTTAGATAGCTCTATAGCCCTTGGTATATCACGGCGCAAAATAGCGATTAAGGCCCGGCAGGCAGTGATTTTACCCAGCACAGCGGTATCCTCACTGGCCACTGGTTCCAGGTATCTTAAAACGGCTTCGGCGGCATCGAGTTGACCGGTAAATAATAAGGCTGCACTATAATTGATACAGAGTTGGGGGCGGGTCAGTAGTGCTTCCTTGGGCACAACCTGCAGCCAGTTAAGCAGAGTGGACATTTCCCCGGTCTTCTTTTGCAGCTCGCTAACCTCAGATAGAAGGCTCACAGCCTTTTCCCAGTCCCGGGCGGCCAGTGCGTGATTTATGGCGTCATCCAGAAAGCCATTGTCCTGATACCACTGGCTGGCCTGCTGATGTAACCCCGCAACGGCTCTGGTTCCGGAGGCTATTTCTAACTGGTGGCACAGGAGCTCGGCGAAGAGGTGTTCGTAGCGGTACCATTCCCTTGATTCATCCAGCGGGACTATGAATAAGTTAGCGTGCTCAAGGTTGAGCAGCATATCATGGCTATCCGTTCTTCCGGTTAGGGCATCACATAAGGAAGCAGTGAGCCTACCCAATACCGAGGTCTTTAACAGAAAATCCTGTACCTCTTTGGGCTGTTGCTGTAGTACCTCTTCAATCAGGTAGTCCATAATATAGCGCTGGCTGCCGGTAAAGGCGGCAATAAACCCCGGGATATCTTGCTGTCGGCGCAGGGAAAGAGCCGCCATTTTCAGCCCAACCGCCCAGCCTTCCGTGCGCGCATTCAGGGCGCTGACATCCTCAGCGGAGAGTTCCGGGCCCTCCAACTCCTTAAGCAGACTAGCCGCTTCGTCCAAGGTGAAGCGCAAATCATCAGCGCCTATCTCCAGCACCGTTCCCCGACCCCGGAAGTGCGCCAGAGGCAATGGTGGATCCGCCCGGGTGGCAATAACCAGATGCATCCGCGGCGGCAGATGGTCAAGCAGAAAATTGATGCCAGCGTGTATGTGGGGAGACTTGATAAAGTGATAGTCATCAAGGACGACGGTAAAGTCACTTGGAATCGCTGCGATGTCGTTGATTAAGGTCATCAGCACCGGCTCAATGGGTGGTGGCTGGGGGGAATGAAGCAGAGCCAAGGCATTATCGCCAGCAGCCGGTTGTAGTGTTTTTAGGGCTGCGATGAAGTAGTCCCAAAAGCGAACCGGGTCATTATCACCTTCATCAAGGGAAACCCAGGCCACACCTATCTGCGGCTGGCTGCAGCGAGCCCATTCACTTAAGATTGTCGTCTTACCGAAGCCGGCCGGAGCGGAGACGAGTGCCAGATTAAAACTCAGGCCTGCCTGCAATCGCTCAATCAGGCGCTGGCGCAGCACCAAACTTGGTCGGGCCGGAGGAACATTAATTTTGGTTATCAATAATGACGTTTCCACTTCAGCCCCCTGCCCTTTACCACCCAACTTATGTCAAGGTTCGAAGTATGGCCATTATAGCACAAAATTTGTTGCCGGCATTGAATTGAATCAGATTACACAAATAGCCAAGATGTGCAATGCTCAGTCAATACAGTGGAATAGTTGCTTTAAAAAAGGTCCGCTAACTCTCAAAGCTAAGTCGTCGAAGCTGTAATTGAAGGGCAAAAAAGGAACCTTTGTATCACCGGTGTAACAACCCGCTAGAAGATTAAATTGCCCCCGTCTGTACGATTGCACGTCTGTCAGTTCAGTTCAACAGAAGCATAATAGAGTGATACCAAGACCTATTAGACGAAATAGTAATTTTATAGTAAATTACTTTTGATATAGTATCCTGTTAATCCAATAGGTAACAAAAAGCTAGTTTGTTACCTGCAAATATATTTGTGACCTTTCATAACGAAAGCCCATACTTCCCACAATCTTGCACCTTCTACTTTCTTTATTATTCTAACTCTTTCAAGCCCGTCATCCTCTGCTTCTCTGGCAATACTCTCCGCCGCCTTCCTGCTTTTTACAGTTGATATTACTTTGTAAGTCTTACCTAACGCCATTCTGTATTTAACTCCGTTCAACCTGAATTCTAGGGGCTAGGATTGAATAGTGTCGAGATAATTATCAGCGGTTGTTATGTATTGTCAAGGGTTATCGCCACCAAATAATCATGCAATGCATCATACGATTAAAATAACTTTGTAAGAATTCATACCGTCATTCTTCGGCTATTATCGGCAACTCGACAAAGAATGTGGTCCCTTTGCCCGGTTTGCTCTTGGCGTATATCCTGCCGCCATGCTCGGTTATAATGCCATGACAGACGCTAAGCCCCAGCCCGGTGCCACCCTTTTCTCCCTTGGTGGTGAAAAAGGGGTCGAAGATGCTGTCGAGGTGTTCAGCAGGAATTCCCGGACCGTCATCAGTAAAAGTGGCCCTGACATATCTCTTATTTTCCTCGGTCTTGATAGTGAGCTTTCCGCCACTGTTTGCCTCGGTCATGGCCTGTTCGGCATTCAGAATGAGGTTTAAAAATACCTCCTGTATCTGATGGAAATCGAGTATTATCTTTGGCAGGCTGGGAGCTAGGTTGGTTATAACTTCAATATTGCTGGCTTTCAGTTCATAAGCCCTCAATTCCAGAGCGCTTTGTACAATATTATTTACGTCCGAATATTCCTTCTTGGGCTGGCGGCGGCGGGCGAAGGTGAGGAGGTTTTGCACTATCTTAGTGGCTCTTTCGGCTTCGGTGTAGATTCTTTTCATGTCC
>Ga0315549_1005461_pt1 | contig 10361 bp, 8 predicted proteins | sample SalMarSW160200MG_FD_203101 | JGI IMG/M metagenome (GOLD analysis project Ga0315549, IMG submission 203101) | Salt marsh sediment microbial communities from the Plum Island Ecosystem LTER, Massachusetts, United States - Salt Marsh Sediment SW1601-200 ... | reverse complement strand
TGCCATGGATGTGCCCCCCCAGGATGTGATCACCAGGGATAACGTCTCAGTCAAGGTGAATGCAGTGATCTACTTCAGGGTCATGGAGCCGAACAAGGCAGTCATCGAGGTGGAGAACTACCTTTTTGCGACTTCCCAAATGGCCCAGACAACCCTGAGAAGTGTGTGTGGACAGGTGGAACTGGATGAGCTCTTATCAGAGCGGGATAAGATCAATGCCAGGTTGCAAGCGATACTCGATAAGCATACCGATCCCTGGGGGATCAAGGTTTCCAATGTGGAAGTAAAACACATTGATCTTCCCCAGGAGATGCAGCGGGCCATGGCAAAGCAGGCAGAGGCGGAGAGGGACAGAAGGGCAAAGGTCATCAATGCCGAGGGAGAGTTTCAGGCCGCCACCAGGCTGGCAGAGGCAGCCCAGAAGATGCAGGGTTTTCCCTATGCCCTCCAGCTGCGGTATCTTCAAACCCTGAGGGAGGTTTCAGCTGAAAACAATTCCACTACCCTCTTTCCAATTCCAATCGACCTGTTTGAGGCCTTTTTTAAGAAAAAATAATGGAGGGGAACCCCGGGTGGAGCTGATCCTCTTGCCCATGCAAACGCGTCATCTCCGCTTTCTGTTTTTACGGCCTACCTTCTATTCTCTCCTTCACAAGTCGAGAGCGAAGGACATACAGCTGCATATGTGATACCATATAATAACAATAGAAACCTGCTCTGATACCGTGAAAGGAGTATCTTGAGTCGAAAGGATCTAATCGAACTGGAAGGCGTAGTGGCCAGGGTTCTGGGTTACGGGACCGTGGAGGTTGAATGTGAGAATAACGTTGTTGTCAGGGGTGTACTTTGCGGGCGGATGAAAAAGAGGAAGATTAAGGTGATAAAAGGTGATCGAGTCCAGGTAAGAGTCTCCCCCTATGATCCCTCGCATGGGATAATTACCTGGCGCCTTCGGTGAAAAAGGAATAGTGAGAACGGTGGCTTGAGGTTCACGTTGTTCTGAAGGGACCCTGCATTACTCTGCTAAGATGAGTGATGTACAAGAAATATCTAAAAACGGTCTCAAAGATAGCAAGGAAATAGAGCTGAATGCTGATACCAATAGTAGTAGAACAAACCCCCAGGGGTGAGAGGGCATATGATATTTACTCACGCCTTTTAAAGGATAGAATTATCTTTATGGGTGAGCAAGTCACCGATGATATGGCAAATATTATAATTGCCCAGTTTCTGTTCCTGGAATCTGAAGATCCGGATAAGGATATAAATCTCTATATTAACTCCCCTGGGGGCTCGCTTACAGCAGGGCTCGCTATCTATGATACGATGCAATATGTAAAACCTGACCTCACTACAATCTGCGCCGGACAGGCCAGCAGCATGGCAGCTCTTCTATTGGCTTCTGGCAGTAAAGGAAAGCGGTTTGTGCTGCCACATTCCAGGATTATGATACATCAACCGATGGGGCTAACCCAGGGACAGGCCACAGATATAGATATACAGGCTAGGGAAATAATGAGGCTTAAAGGGACCATCAATGAACTCTTTGCTATTCACACGGGGCAGGATAAGAACAGGATAGAAAAGGATACTGAAAGGGACTTTTTCATGAGCGGCCAGGAGGCGCTGGAATATGGCATTGTAGATAAGGTGATTACAAAAAGGGAAATGGTAAGCATGGGAAGAGATAATAAAATCAGGAACATCCGCTCTGTTGACTGAGAAGGCCAGATCTATTGAGTCCTGCTTGTCTTTCCTTTCTTGCCTTTTGATTAGTTTCACCCTTTGGTCTCTGCTGCATGCATCCTCCAGATATATATGCTGGATTTGAAACCAGTCATCCTGCTTTGCCATGATAATGTTATTCAATCACCATCAATTCATAAATCTTTGATATTTCGTAACATTTTAGCTCTTTGAAAACGACGACCGGCCATTGTGCGTAAGGACGCATAATGACCCTTGGTGAGACTAATGGGCATGGAGGTGTCTTTTTCCCCATCATACCCTCTAATAGGGGCGTCAGCGTGCCGCTTCAAACCATGCACACAGGTATTCGGAGGTTATCCCTCCTGATATTTAACGTGTAAGAAACTTTGAGAGAGGATGCGTCCGCCGAAATTTTCTAAATTTTCATTTCTTCTGCTACCATCAAGCCTCTCCTGACCATCTTAGTATCCACTTCCCTGCTGGTAAGAGTGCCCATACCTAGCCATCGTGTTCCCGCCACAACATCATGTGGCTAAATCTTGCTTGACATACAAGGGGTAATTTCCTTATACTCCATCGACAAAAAATGAGTTCTACCAATATCAATCAGAACCCGCCAAGCTTATGGGGATTCGTTCTGAAGGGATGGTGTTGGCGGCAGTGGAGCAGGAAGATGGGGCCGGGGCAGTACTGGCGCGTCCCATGCCGCCGGGAACCCGTCTGAAAGAGGACACATCTGTGCATCATGGCTGCTTTTCACAAGCGCAAAACCGTTAACAGCCAGGTCAAAAATCAAAGCGCTGCCTGGCGGAAATACCAGTTTCGGCTCCGACAGAAATCCGCGGCCCAGCAAGCCCTCCGGCAGCTTCCGATATATGTGCTTGCCCTGTGCATGGGTCTGCTGGTGATCAAGGGCGGATTTTTTGTGCTTGACTGGCTGCAGTCCTGCCCCCGGGGACAAAGCGTTGCAACCATGCCGGAAATCGAGCGCATCAGCCGCAGTCAGCTCCGGGAGCTTATCGATCCGGATGATTTGATCAATCCTCAGACCCCGGTGATTCACAAACAACTGCCAAAGAGGGGCTGCACCCTTTATACTACCCTGAATGAACATCTGCAAAATGCGGCAGTCGCCATGATGGATCAGCGATATGCCCGGCAGATCGGCATCGTGGTTATGGACGCCCAAACTGGAAAAATCCTGGTCATGGCCACACATGACCGCAATAATCCAAAGGTCAACAACTGTTTGAACACCTCCTTTCCCGCAGCCAGCCTGTTTAAAATCGTTAGTGCCGCAGCCGCCCTGGAGGTTTGTGACTTTTCCCCGGACACCCGGCTGGCCTTTAACGGTGGCAAGTATACCCTGTACCGGTCCCAGCTGAAAGACACGATCAATCGATACACCAACTACGTCACCCTGGAAAAGGCTTTTGCCGAATCCATTAACCCGGTGTTCGGCAAAATCGGACAACTCCACCTGGACAAACCCGGGCTGGAGCAATACGCAAACGCATTCGGATTCAACCGGGAAATGGACTTTGACCTGCCAATGAATACCAGTATTGCTGCCATATCGGAAAAACCGTACAACTGGGCGGAAATCGCCTGCGGTTTCAACAAAACCACACGAATCTCGGCCGTGCATGCTGCCATGCTGGCTGCCGCGGTCATCCACAACGGAGCCATGATGCAGCCCTATCTCATTGATCGGGCCGCGTTCAAGGACCGGCTGGTTTTTCGGCAGGCTCCGAAAATGATGGTACAAGCCATCCACCCGGAAACGGCCCGGCAGATGCAGTCTCTGATGAACGCATCGGTCACAAGGGGAACGGCTCGAAGCAGCTTCCGCTGTGCCCAAGGCGCTGCCATTCTTAAACATTTTGACGTGGGGGGCAAAACTGCCTCCATCAACGACAATCCCGAGCAGGTCAAGTATGACTGGTTTACCGGATACGCCCGGCACCGGAACAGCGGGAAAGCCATTGCAGCGGCCGTAATCGTGGCCCACAAGGACTATATCGGCGTCCGGGCCATGCAATATTTCCGCAAGATTGTCTATGAGTACATGCATCACCCGCTTAATGCATCCAAAGCAGCACAGGATTCTGAAAATGAGAACACCTAAGTGCCCTGGCATTCAAACCTCCCTGCAGTTTCTGCTGAACGAATGGATACCCTCCATCCTCTAACCGGACGAATCATCAAAGAAGTATAGGAAGAACTGGGCAAGAGTGATACTATTAATACAATACAATAAATAATAGGAGATCTCCGTTGGAACTCATTGAAGCTATTCTATCCAGAAGGTCAATAAGGGCATTTAAGTCTAATCCAGTTCCTAAACAGCTTATAATCAAACTTTTAGAGATAGCGACTCATGCGCCTTCTGCCGTTAATCTCCAGCCATGGGAATTTTTTATATTACGAGGAGATATCTTAAAAAATGTAAAGGCAGCCTATCTAAAAGACTATCGCCTTAGAAAATTACCAAATCCTGATGTGCCTGTAGGACAAACAAGGGATATTGCACCAGTGCTTGAAGGTGTGTATAAAGAACGACAAGTAGCCCTTGCAAAACAGATATTCGAAATATTGCACATAAACAGAAAAAACAAGAAAAAAAACTGGAGTGAAAAAATGGTCCAGTTTTACGATGCGCCTGCTGTCATTGTCTTGGTTGTCGATAAAATACTTCAAAGTGATTGGCCGATTTTAGACATAGGCCTTGTTACTGAGAATATTGCCCTTGCCGCACCAGAGCTGGATTTAGGAACTTGCATTATGCGCGCCATTGTTGACTACCCGGAGCATCTTAGAAAAATTGCAGGCATTCCTGAATCGAAACGCATTATCATTGGGTTGGCCGTAGGATATCCGGACTGGGATTATCCAATTGCCCGCATAAAGACTGCCCGTGAAAAAATAGAAAACATCGTTACCTTTGTAGGATAAATGCCTACCCCTTTTTTTATTACTGGAAAAAAGAATAAACTGTGAAATACAAAGAGTAACTTGCTCCGAGCGGTTTTTAAAAGCCATATGGCGCACGACCGGTGAATGCCATTTTCGGTGGTCGAGAACTGCTGCGAAAAACCGAGGTGAAGGCCAAAGTTCGGGACTGTTGTCAACGGCAAGAACGTTGGAGTAGCTGATGCTAGCTGCAATGCGGGGGACACAATACTAAAATACATGGTAATGAGGGGCAACTTAGTCAACCGAGAGAAGACCGATAAGGTGTTCCTTGCTGCGAGAGTACTCTGACTGTAATAATAAGGGGCACTGTTCTAGCCTTACCTCACCGCTGCGCAGAGCAGCGGCAAAGGCAAGACATGTGGGATAGCCACACTTCATGCAATGAGTCCGGGGGAGCAATTTGTAGATATCATATACCGTTGGAAGTTTGCGTTCTCTTAAACTGGGCGTGATATGATCACGCTCTTTCCATGTTTGATTGACCAAATCTACTGCCTCTCTGGAAATATCGGACACGTTGGATCGGTCGGCAATCACGGCAACATGGATTTCGTGGGGACGAAAGGCATATCGTATTTCGTTTCTGGAGCCGATTAAGACATGACTCTTGTGATCATACCAAGGATCATCAAGCACAGTGTTAAGATATGGGAAAATGCCACTGATATCACCCGGTACTATTACACGCACACTGTAATTTCCGCTGCCGGGGTGATGATGGTCTTCTACTAATTCGAATTGGTAGTCAGTGATCAGTTTGCTGGTAGTCATTACCTCTCCATAATAATAAGAAGCTACCAAAATATTAACCATTCTATTTACTAGGCGGTGGCCCCGTTGTTTTTCCGTGATAACCTTTGTGATTGAAATGGTGCGATCACTTATTTAAAATAATGGGCAAAAGGATTATTAAATGCTTTATTCTTCTCTACTGGTTTATCCTTGGCCTGCTGCGCCTTTTTCCCTGATGATTTTTTCTTTTTGGCTTTATCCCTATTGGTGTTAGTCTTCATGGAAAGGGAGATCCTATCTCGTGCAAGATCAACATCGATGACTGTTACCGATACCTTCTGGTTTACCTTTACAACTGCGGTAGGGTCCTTTACATAGGTGTCTGACAACTCGCTTATATGAACCAGTCCGTCCAGATGAACCCCTATATCAACAAAGGCTCCGAAAGCAGTAACATTGGTCACTATGCCCGGAAGCATCATTCCGGATTTTACGTCTTCTATCTTTTCTATACCATTTTCAAAGGCAAATGCCTCTATCCCTTTTCTCGGATCACGCCCTGGCTTTGCCAGTTCCTCAATGATATCCTCCAAGGTGGGGAGACCCACAGTATCAGTGACATAATGTGAGACATCGATTTTTTTCCGAAGTTCACTTTCCTTCATAAGATCTGCAACAGTGCAATCAAGATCAGCCGCCATCTTTTCCACAATATGATACGATTCAGGATGTACTGCGCTTGCATCGAGCGGATTCTCCCCGTTGTTTATTCTGAGAAAACCAGCTGATTGCTCAAACGCTTTTGGGCCGAGGCGCGGAATTTTCTTAAGCTTTTTTCTAGAGCTAAAAGGTCCGTTTTCATTTCTGTAGGCCACGATATTTTTTGCCACTTGAGGTCCTAAACCCGAAACATAGGTGAGAAGTTGCATACTTGCACTGTTGATATCGACCCCTACCATGTTGACGCAGCTTGTAACCACATCGTCGAGCGCTGCTTTTAAGGCTGATTGGTCCACATCGTGCTGGTACTGGCCGACCCCGATCGATTTTGGATCTATTTTTACGAGTTCGGATAGCGGATCCATCAGGCGTCTTCCTATTGAAATAGCACCCCTGAATGTAAGGTCAAGATCCGGGAACTCTTCTCTTGCGCTCTCTGAGGCCGAATATATTGACGCACCACTTTCGTTGACCATAATTACCTGGATGCCTTGCGAAAATGGAAGGTTTTTAATGTAGGCCTCGGTCTCTCTCCCAGCGGTTCCGTTTCCTATTGCAACAGCCTCTATCTCACATTTTTCATACAGGCTTTTAATAATTCCGGCAGCTTCGGTCTCTTTTTTTTCAGACATGTGCAGATAAAGCGTATCATGATGTAGGAGATTACCCTGCTGGTCGAGACATACCACTTTGCATCCGGTCCTGAATCCGGGATCTATAGCCATTATCTTTTTGGGGCCAAGGGGTGAAGCTAAAAGGACCTGTCGCAGGTTTTCCGCAAAGACCTGTATTGCTTTGGCTTCAGCCTTCTCCTTTGTTGCAACCCTGAGTTCAATCTCCATTGCTCCGGAAAGGAGTCTTTTATAAGAATCTCTGATTGCTACTTTAACCTGTTTTGAATCATCGTTATTTCCATGTACAAACAGAGATTCGAGTATTTCAAGCGCTTCGTCTTCATCAGGGACCATACTTAGATTCAATATATCTTCTTTTTCCCCGCGACGCATTGCGAGTATACGATGAGACGGTGCATCGGCAGCAGGTTCTTTCCAGTCAAAATAGTCCCGGTATTTTGAACCTGCTTCCTCCCTATTTGATGCAACCTTGCTGGTAAGCATACCTTTTGCAGCGAATAAATCACGAAGTCTGGCACGTGCATTTTGATCTTCGTTTATTATTTCGGCGATAATATCCCGTGCGCCTGTAAGTGCTTGGTCGATCGATTCGACCCCCTTTTCAGGATTTAAAAATGCAGCACCTTCTGCTGCCGGATCTATACCCTTTTGATCAAAAATAAGGAGAGCAAGGGGTTCAAGCCCTTTTTCCTTTGCTATGCTTGCTTTTGTGCGGCGCTTGGGCCTGTACGGCAGGTAGATATCCTCTAAAACCGAAAGAGTTTCAGCCTCTATCACTTTTTCCTTTAACTCATCGGTAAGATGGCCGTGCTCCTCAAGCGATTTTAAGATCGTTTCCCGGCGCGAATCAAGCGCTTTAAGCTGAAGCAGTCTGTCCCGTATCGAGGTTACCGCGACTTCATCAAGACTTCCGGTTGCTTCCTTTCGGTATCGGGCGATAAAGGGTATTGTTGCATCCTCTTCAAGGAGTGCATAGACAGCCTGGACCTGGCTATGTTTAAGTTTTAGTTCTTCTGATATTTTTATTGTGTGGTTTCCGTTCATAAGTACCTTAAAATATTTATGATTGTTTTTGTTGCGTGTGTAGCGTATCTGAATTTCCGCCTTCTACTATGTTTCGTACCAAGAAGAAAGGATGAATCGTAATAGCTCTAGTGGACAATTTCGCCAGCTAACGACAACGCAGTTATCACAACGTACGTTTTTCCTTAGACACTCCTCCGAGCCAAACTCAGGACCCGGGATGTAACCAAAAAGGCTCTTGGTACGACTATATAGTATAGGAGCGGGTCCAGAAAGGACTATTATTTTGGGGTCATTGGACGTGCCTGGGTAGCCGGTTGGAGACCATCACTGCCAGAAGCTGGGCCTGCGTGGCTGCATTGAAGATTCCAAAATGAGAAAGGAGATATGTGGTGAAACTGCGATTTACCCTAGATTTTTGTATGCTTATGGCATTGACGGCTTTTGGACTGGGATTCGTTCCAGGACCTATCGTCGATGCCGGTGAGGCAGCCCCAGTGCCACAAGAAGATGTTCACGTGCTTGCCTCTGGTCCTATACATGAGGCATTTGCTGAGGCTGTGGCATTGGATCCTGAGCCGGGAATCGTGGCGCCCAAGGCACCGCCGGCCCTCATCGAGGAGATTCCGCCCAATCAGAAGCCTGAAGGAGACGTTCAGTGGGTTTCCGGTTACTGGGCCTGGGATGATGAAAGGAACGAATATATCTGGGTCAGTGGGATCTGGCGAGTACCGCCGCCGGACCGGCAGTGGGTACCCGGTTATTGGAACCTTGTAACAAATGGATATCAGTGGGTTTCCGGTTACTGGACGAGTGTAAAAGATAAAGTGACGGAATACCTGCCCGAGCCGCCTGAATCGGTAGAAGTCGGACCCAGCAGCAATGCGCCTTCGCCTGATTACATCTGGATCCCCGGCTGCTGGCTATGGCACTATGGGCGCTATGCCTGGGGGCCCGGCTATTGGGCCGCTGTTCGCCCGGATTGGGTCTGGGTGCCTGCCCATTATAACTGGACGCCTCGTGGATATATCTTTGTGGGTGGGTACTGGGACTACACCATCATCCATCGGGGAATTTTGTTCGCTCCGGTTTTTTTCCCGTCACGGGTTCGCCTTGGGTTTACCTTTTCGTTCTCACCCGGTTTTGTAATCGATCTGAACATCTTTAATGACGCCCTGTTTCTGCGCCCCAGGTATTGTCATTATTATTATGGTGATTATTACGCGCCCAAGTATTACAGAAGGGGGATATATCCATGGTTTTCGCTGCATGCGAGACGCGTTGTCTATGATCCCCTTTACGCCCATCAACGCTGGAATCATCGGAACGATCATGAGTGGGAGAACCGTTTGCATTCAAAATTTCGTGAGCGTCGAGAACACGAAGGATCACGACCGCCCCGGAGCTTTGATCACCGCACAGGGCCTGACAAGGCAGGCAGATCATCAGGACCTGCCTGGCCCGACTCTGTCATGCCGCTCGACCAGGACGGGAAAAACAAGGCCGGGGCCTACCGCTTCCGGCCCCTGAAGGAAAAAGAGCGAATGGACTTCATGCAACGGGAGAAAGAGGTTCGCACCTATCAAAAGGAACGTCAGAGTCGAGAGACCCGACGGCAGAATATGCCGGGGGATAAGGCTTCAAAAAGATCAGATCCGAACAAAGAAGAATTTTCCAGATCACCGATTATGGACAGGTCAAACGAAAAAGCGGATAGAAAAATCCCGCCTGCTCTGTTCCAGGCACCGAAACCAAACCCCCATGTTGAGCCCCTCCAGAGACGAAATGGTTTGTCACGCTCGTGGGACAGGCCTCATATGTCCAAAGATGGTGAAGAGGAGTCTAAGATCAACCGCCAGCGGTCAATCGATACAATTCAGAAATCAGGGAACAGAGGAGGGCTGCTGGAGTATCGCATGCGGGAATCTTATACCGGGCAAGAGAGAGGGAATGACGGACGGAAGAGGTTGAATGAAAGATAAGGGCCGGCCTGAGCAGTGACCCTGATCAGGTATACGGAGGTGTTCACTTCGACCTGGGAGAGTTGACTAAGGATGTCCGCTTTAGGCCCAGCATGGAGGTCGGGTTCTATGATGACCGGAAACTCGGACAGATGCTGGCTGAGCTGCATTACCTCTTCTCGATGTTCCAGACATGGGAGCCATATCTCGGGGGCGGATTGGGACTAACCTATGTCGACTACGATAATGGTCACCGCAAAGATGGCAGCAATATCGGGGGTTCCCAAAACGCGATCGCAGGAATTGAAAGCGAGATAACAGAAAGGATGAGGCTTTTTTTTGAGTTCAAACTAGGTCTGGCTCACGAAGATCCTGACATAAAGTTCGGGATAGGACTAAGCTGGAAATAGGCCACATATCAAAAATATCTCTCCGTGGGTGTGATTTTGGCTCAACTACTGGCGCTTAAAACACACCCGCGGCACCTCCCGAAAAGCTGTTTGACGGTTTTTTGAGATTTGCAGGTGAAGGCATATATGAACTTAAGCGTTTCAGGGGATGTAACTCATCCGGTTACTTTCGTCAAGCGACTGTGGTACATGTT
>Ga0315549_1005460_pt1 | contig 10366 bp, 8 predicted proteins | sample SalMarSW160200MG_FD_203101 | JGI IMG/M metagenome (GOLD analysis project Ga0315549, IMG submission 203101) | Salt marsh sediment microbial communities from the Plum Island Ecosystem LTER, Massachusetts, United States - Salt Marsh Sediment SW1601-200 ... | reverse complement strand
TACCAGAGCCATTTTCAATACCCTGCCTGAGAGGCTTAAACGCATAGGCGAACTACTGGTCAACGGCGAGAGGCTAAACACCGCTGACAAGTGTTACCTGTCAAGGCAGAGAGGCAAACTTTTACAGGATTACAACTACCACGTTGGTGACACCGAGGCGAAACGGATAAAGCATCTTTGGGAACAAGGATTATCCAGGTGCAAGATAGCCAGAGCACTCGGTAGAAGCCATACCACAATCAGCAAGTATCTCAAGAAGATGGCTCTTCCGTAAACCAGCACTATTGAAAGAGCAGGAAAGCCCGGGGAAATCCCCGGGCTTTTTTTATGTCTAATTTTCCTCCTATCTATTGGACATCGCATGAGCCTTATCGGTAAACTACAAATATGGTTACGCCAAACCGCCATAAACCAGCCCTTGTAGGTACATACAAGACTACTCTTGATGACCAGACTGTATCTTATACCGTCAAACGCAGTTCCAGGGCAAAGCATGCCCGGCTTGAGGTGCGAGTAGAAACTGGGCTTATCGTAGTGATTCCAGGTTCCTATAACATAAACGATATACCTGACCTGCTGAAGAAGAAGGGGCGGTGGATTCTAGACAAGCTCGCAAAGTATGCCAGAGGACATCCGATTACTAAGGGGAAAGAACTCAAGAGCGGGGATTTCATTCCGTATCTCGGTCGGCATTTGAAGGTGGTAGAACGGCACAACCATAGCAAGGCTATCAGCATAAGGTTGGAGAAAAACCGGTTGCTAGTAGACCTCAATTCTCGGAACGGCCAGTTGAATCTGGCAGTGGAATGGTGGTACCGGCAGCAGGCAGGAAAGGTTATTAAGAAAAGAGCCGACGAGCTATGCCCCCGACTGGGAGTTGCCTACAGCCGGCTGACCGTAAGAGGGGCAAAGACTCGTTGGGGTAGTTGCTCACAAAAAGGCAATCTAAACTTCAATTGGAAACTCATGATGGCGCCGGAACCTGTTATTGACTATGTTATCATCCATGAGCTTGCCCATTTGAAAGAGATGAACCATTCGAAGAATTTCTGGAAGCTTGTAGCTGAACACTGCCCGAAATGGCGAAACCACAGAAAATGGCTTAAGGGTCACGAGGCCGAACTTGCTGCTAAACCACTCAATTAACAGTAAGGTAGGAAGTAAGCCCCTCGTCTTTTCTCGATATCAAACAAGGTAAGGTTTCGTGTCCATTATTGCCATCCGACCCCAAGGAGACTCTCCTGAAATCTACATAATTGCGCTATGAGAATCATAGCGTTACATCATAAGCATCAGGCGGGGGTTCAATGCCCAAGAACTCCTTATAAATCCGATCCTTATATTCACGCCCAATCTCGTTTACAGCCTCAATAAAAGCTTTGTAAGTACCAAGTCCCCCAATCTTTTCCCAAAACTCTTCGCCGATTAGAACGACCTTATCTTCTTTCATGTTGAACCACCGTGCCGGGAAGCTCCAGCTATAATTCTCTCGGGTGCCATACGGATTATATGGAAGAGCGTAATATGCCTCGTCAATTTGGCAAGGCTTCATGCTATACAGTTTAAGGATTTTCTCTTTGCTCACCTTTGTCTGGTCGCTGTTAGGAAGCGGTGCCTTTAATTCAAAAGCATATCTTTTCCTATTCTCGACATCTTCAGCAAATACGTCGCAGATAACCGATACCGGGATATTTTCTCCATCTCCGGCCAGTATGTAGGCCAGTTCAGTATCCCAATCCGGCTGGATTTTTTTCGTACCCTTTTCTGAGTGTTCAAGCCTATTAAGAATCTCTGTTATTCGTCTGAGCCGCTCTGACTTAACCGCTCCATCGATTCTGTAGGTAACTATTCCACGACCAAGACCAGCATTTGCAGCTACTACTGCCAGGCTTTGCCAAGCATTACCAAACGGAGTCACAAATCTTCGCTCAAAATGCGACCCTTTAAATATCTCGTCGGGTACGAGAGCAGCATACAGAGGTCTCTTTGCCCTATGTTCTTCTTCAATAAAGGGGTCACTAACTAACACTTTCTCCATAATCCTATCCATCATCACCTTGATGACTTCCTGGATAGCCGTTTTCATGTCTTGTTTCTTATCCATTAAAATTCCTACATGTGGATTATAGAATTATACTTTTCGCCAGATAAAAATAGATTCATAGAATTCAGAAGAACGTCTTCCCGTACGGCGATTCACATGCCGGTTTATGACAGCTACCTCTTCTACCCCACATAGAGAAGCTATTTCCGGATAGAGACTAGACGAATCATGAACAACGACGATGAGCCATCCCCCTTGTACCATTGCTTTTACAGCCCTACGGAAGACCCTCGCTATATCTAACTGGTATTGTCTCTTTGCCATTTTGCCAGAGCCATTTACAGCCGGTCCAATCTCAGCAACTCGCCTATCTTTCAGCCCCAGGAGGTGATAGGCATAGGCATGCTGGTCATGGTAGTTGATTAAACCGACATAGGGTGGACTTGTTATGACCCCGTGAATTGTCGGGAAACTAGCCCTGCGGCTATCGGAGTGACGAACTTCTACGTACGCGTTGGTACGTAATCCGTCAAATTCCTCTATTCTACGTAAGGTGTCCAAACTGTAACGGTTAATAAACTTAAATGCCTCCCTTGTCGGTGAGCACGTTCGCGAGTGTTTGTAGCACCAATAAGGTTCGTTTTGGGGTTTCTTTGGGAAATCCAGATCGTAGTGTGTAGTGAGACGGGCTGATCTAGCCGAGCGTGAAAGAATGATTTTGAGCAAATCCTGATAGAAATAGCCCTCGCTCTGAATTAAATAGCGATATGTTAGAAGTTCACCAAGAGCTTTGGGGTCATACCATGCCTGAAGAAACTCATTGTCGGTTTCGGGCATATGGAGCTCCGCAGCTCGTTCTTGCCATAATCCTAATTGGGTTCTCGTTTGCGTGAGCCGTCGTAATTTGTCTAGAGCATCCGATATTTCTTTACGGGCTTTGTCTATATCGTATTTTCGAACCTTCGCTCGGCCAAGCAATACGTTAAATGCCGATATGTCATACCCAATTGAATTGATACCTAATTCGTTGGCTTGAACGAGTGTGGTCCCACAACCACAAAACGGATCCAAGACCGTTTGCCTTGGCTGAAAATACTTGCGGAGGAATATCTCAACCAGCTGCGGTATAAATTTACCTAGATACGGATGTAATCGGTGTACGTGTTTTGTGCGCTCTTTTTCTGGCAAGTCTTTTTCTCGCCAGTTCAGGTTGAGTTTCTCGAGTAAGGTATCTTGGGTGACTGTGCCTGGGATTGTGGGTTCCGCCGTGTCAGAGTATATGGATACCCTTCTCTCTTCCGCGGTGAACTCCGTTTTCTTCTCAAATAGGTTGATAGTCGGCTCTGCCATTTCTCTATAGTTTACACCAGATATGAGGAAAACTAAAGCGTGGATACTTGTTGTAAAGTCACATCCCGTCATTTTGTGCAGTATCCAAGCGGCTGCTACCCGATGTCCTCACAGGAATTGACTATGGGTTTTACCTACTACTGAAAAAGCATCCTCGGATATTTCAGAACCTGCTGGTAGCACTAGGCAGAAATACTCCCGGCAGTGTTTCGGGGCTTTCGTGATCTACAAAAGGGGATGCTATTGGTGTAAAATAGATTTGGTTAAATACGAGATCGCATCTCTCCATAATAGTTGACAGGGAGGCCATACGTGATAGTCTTACATGCCCTCTGGAACGACATCGCCACCGGTGGACTTTACCTTTGGGCGGAGTCTTCCATCCTGCCAGCTATCACCCCCAAGACTCGAGGGCGGCAATCACGAAAGCCGTTAAGGCACCATTTCGCCTTGGCCACTGATTCGCTCAAGGAAGCAGTCGGCAGCCTTTCCGGGAGCTTAATTGGGGAGAGCGCAACTTCGGCGGTTCTGCCGATCCTTCTGCCATCTACCCGAAAGGGGCCGCTGCCTTCTCCGTGGTTGATTCGAGAAGAGAGGATCGAAGATACGGATGAAATCACGCTGACCCCCTGGGACATCGATACTCTGGCTCTCTATCCGGATGATGCTCTGGATTTCCTGGTCTCCCTGCCAAGTCAATCTCCCCACGGATTTGCCTTTGGTAGCTCACTGCGTTTCTGGGTCGAAGTGGCTAAGTTCTCGCTTGAGTTAATTGCCAAACAATGCTTTATACCGACAATTACTAAAGACAAGGGATCTTTTCAGGCTGCTTGGGAGGCGGTCATCAACGACGAAGACTCCGAACGAGTCCAGCTACTATCAAACTCGATGCCCCCGAGTTGTCGAGCATTCCTGCCTCAAGAAGAGGGGAGAGCGCCGTCACCATCCGAGTTGCTTTCGAGTTTCATCGATCGAACCGTTGATGCCTTTGTCCGAAGCAGCCTCTCTTCGATATCGCTTCTCCCGACCCGCCGCGGCCGACGGGTTATTCCCCTATCGGAGCAATGGCTGCAGGCACTTTCATCTGATGACCCCCAACTCGAAGCATCTACCGAGGAACTGAAATCCTTTTCCAAAGAAATAAAACCCTGGCTCAGCCAGATTCAGCCTACCCCTTCAGATACACCGTTTCGCACCTGCTTCAGGCTTGACTCACCGGATGATGATGCGCAAGAGTGGAAAGTCAGTTTTCATCTCCAGGCCAGCGATGACCGCAGCCTGCTGGTTCCGGCGAAGAAGGTTTGGGGCACAAGGTCGGGTGTTATCACCTTCCTGAAGCGCAGGTTTGAAAACCCGCAGGAACGGCTGCTTGCTGACCTTGGCAGGTCTTCACGAGTGTTCCCGGCTATCGAGGAGAGTCTGAAAACGGCACGCCCCGTAGGAGTGAGCTTGGGCACCGAGCAAGCCTACTCCTTCCTGCGCCAGTCTGCCCCACTCCTGGAACAGAGCGGATTCGGAGTTCTCCTTCCGCCCTGGTGGCAGAAACCATCGGCTCGCCTCAGTGCCAAGTTGAGACTGAAGCCAAAAGCAGAGGCTAAAGTCGGCTCAGGACTCATGGGACTGGACAGCATTGTGGCCTACGATTGGGAAATCGCCCTAGGTGAGGAAACCCTTTCCCCGGCGGAATTCGAGAAGCTTGCCAACTTGAAGGTGCCCCTGGTCAAGGTAAGGGGACAGTGGGTAGAGCTCAGACCAGAGGAGATTGAAGCAGCTGTCGCCTTCTTTCAGAAGAAGCATGATGGCAGCGAGATGGGGCTGGGCGAGGCGCTTCGGATCGGGCTGGGGCAGGAAGTTTCCGAGGTAGGGCTGCCGGTGACAGGAATGGAGGCCGAGGGATGGGTTAGAGACCTCTTCGACAAACTCAGTAGCGGCGCTAAGATTGCCGAGGTCGAACCACCTCAAAGCTTTAATGGTCAGATGCGCCCTTATCAGATCAAAGGGCTTTCCTGGCTCGTTTTCCTCAAGCAGTTCGGGTTCGGGGCTTGTTTGGCAGATGACATGGGATTGGGAAAGACAATCGAGTTCATCGCCTTCATGCTCCACGAGCGCGTTGGTCGGCGAAAAAAGTCGTGGCCCGGCCCGACGCTGCTAATTTGCCCGATGTCGGTTGTCGGTAATTGGAAAAAGGAAGTCGAGCGCTTTGGGTTGCTGCTCAAGGTCATGGTGCACCACGGTGCTGACAGGCTCTCGGGCAGGGCATTTGAAAGGGAAGCTAAAAAGCACGACCTTGTCATCAGCACCTATGCCCTGGCGCACCGGGATGAAGAACTTTTCTCCGTGGTTCACTGGGAGTGTGTTGTGCTGGATGAGGCCCAGAATATCAAAAACCCCTCCGCCAAACAGACGCAGGCAATCCGAAAGCTCAATGCCAATCACCGAGTCACCCTGACCGGCACTCCGGTGGAAAACCGGCTGTCCGAACTCTGGTCGATTATGGATTTTCTTAATCCCGGATACCTTAAATCCGCTAAGGATTTCCACCGCAATTTCGTCATCCCTATCGAGAAGTATCGCAATCCCACCCGTGCGGAAATGCTCAAACACCTGATTCAGCCGTTTGTATTACGTCGAACAAAAACGGATCCGGCTATCATCAAAGATCTGCCCAAAAAGATGGAGATGAAGGTCTTCTGCAACCTTAGCCAAGAGCAGGCAACGCTTTACGAGGCGGTAGTCAAGGAGATGCTGGAGAAGATTGAAGACTCCGGGGGAATCAAGCGTAAGGGACTGGTGCTGTCTACGCTGTTGAAGCTCAAGCAAGTCTGCAATCACCCGGCACATTTTCTTCAGGATGGCAGCAAGCTGCCCGGGCGCTCCGGTAAGCTTGTCCGTTTGGAGGAGATGCTGGAGGAACTTCTGGCTGAAGGCGACAAGGCATTGATTTTCACCCAGTTTGCCGAGATGGGGGGTATGCTCCGAAATCATCTCCGGGAGACCTTTGGATGTGAGACGCTCTTCCTCTGCGGCGGCACGACCAAGAAACAGCGCGATGCCATGATTCAACGCTTTCAAGACGATCGCAGGGGGCCACCTCTCTTTATTCTCTCGCTTAAGGCTGGTGGATTGGGTATCAATCTGACGGCCGCTAATCATGTTTTCCACTTCGATCGTTGGTGGAACCCGGCAGTGGAGAATCAGGCTACCGACCGGGCTTTCCGCATCGGACAAAAGAAGAATGTCCAGGTGCATAAGTTTGTTTGCCTCGGCACGCTGGAAGAGCGCATTGACGAGATGATCGAGCGGAAGAAAGAGTTGACGGAAAGCATCGTCGGCACCGGTGAGGCCTGGCTTACCGAGATGTCAACCGAGCAGCTCAAGGAGATATTCGCTTTGAGCCGCGAGGCGGTGAGAGAGGAGTAATATGGGGCGATGGAGTGATTGGGGTTACTATGAACCGGCCCGGCCAAAGCCGGTAAAAGATGGCATTAAAACCAAAAGCCAGCGGGGAGAGATCGGCGAGACCTGGTGGTCCAAACGCTGGATAGGAGTGCTCCACTCTTTCGGTATGGGGGCAAGGCTGGATCGCGGCCGCTCCTACGCCCGCAAAGGGCAAGTAGTCTCCATTGATGTCCAGAAGGGTGTTGTCGCTGCTAAGGTTCAGGGCACACGGGCAAGGCCCTATTCAGTCAAGATCGAGTTGAAACCGCTTTCGGAAAAGGATTGGGATAAGGTAACAGATGCCATGGCATCACAGGCTGTATTCGCCGCCAGGTTGCTTTCCGGCGAAATGCCACCGAATATCGAGGAGGCTTTTGCTGAAGCGAAAGTCTCACTCTTCCCAGCCTCAGAGAAGGAACTTGACACCGACTGCTCTTGCCCGGACTGGGCCAATCCCTGCAAGCATATTGCCGCCGTCTATTACCTGCTGGCGGAAAGGTTTGATGAGGACCCGTTTTTGATTTTCAAATTGCGCGGTCAAACTAAGGAAGAGATTATCGGGATGCTTCGGGAGAAGCGGACCCAAACACTACCAGAAGAGAAGGCTTCCACACTCATTGAAGCTGACCTTTCCCAAGAGAGTGCCGCTATCCCTCTGGAAGAATGCTTGGATACGTTTTGGCAGGTAGGAGAGGCATTGGATTCCTTTACCGTGAACCCGACACTCCCTGAGGTCGACAATGCTATTCTTAAGAGACTGGGAGACGCTCCTTCCACAGTTAGGAAACACAACGTCGCCGCTTTATTATCCAAAGCCTACACTGTTGCCAGTAGAGCCGCATTGCAAAAGGCACTGGGTGAACCACAAGAAGGATAAGCACAGTTTCTGAACTAAGGGCCTGGCGTGAAATAACTGTCGCAGTTCCTGACCTGTGCCTCTCTTGAGATTGGGCAACGTAGCGCAGGGCTTTAGCCTCGCTATGGGGCGACCCTTCAGGGTCGCCCCATAATATTCCTCTTTGATAGGGGCAATATCAAAGGACATAGGTTGATATACTTATTTGTGGCAGTCACTAAGGGGGTAGAAGTGGATCTTTCTGGAAAATGGCAGGTAGCTGAGATTCCGGACCTCAACGAAGATTACCTCGACCTAACCCCAGACCCTCACGTGATGTTAGAAGTGAGGGCACGAGGCGAGATCGACGGCACCTATCAGTTTGGTGCCGAAAGCGGAGAACTTGATGGGCGTCTTGGCCAGCTTGCAGATGGTCGTAAGCGGCTGAGTTTCACATTTGAAGGTGAGGCTGAACTTGACTCTGTTCATGGTTACGGGGAAGCCATCCTTGTTGATGAGAACACACTGGGCGGATACATGCGCTATCATCAAGGGGATACATATCGCTTCATCTGGAAGCGCATCCTAGATTAGAGTGGACAAAAAGCCAGATTGTTCACATCTTCCTAATGCTTTTGGCAACCAAACAGGGACATCATTATTGGTCATCTAAAAGCCCGATGTGCACCGACTGGTTAGGCGGTGGTCCCTCTGCTCCCCCTCTCGTGGACTTATTCTCCACCCCTTCCCATTTCCCGAAGATAGTGCTGAACCTCCGCTTCGGTGGGAATCTTAACATTCGTTACATAGTAATTCTCATCAAGAAAATTGCAAAATGTATTACACTCGTCAATCCCACCCTCGATAATTTCCGCTACAGCTACATCCATCGGAATCAGCACCTTCATTGTCACATAATATTGGTGCTCTTGAATTTCTTCAAGGATTGAATCAAACTTGCTGCAAATGTATGAGAAGCCTCGCTCAATGGTTTCTTTCTGGACACTTGTGAGGGCAGCATCACTTCTTGAGCGAATTATGAGGAAGTATCGCAACCTGTTATTTTCGCCGCCCAGTCCTGTCATCAGGATTCCAACATTTCGATCCGACAGAGAACTTTCAAGAAACATCCGGCATTCTTGCAATGCCAATACACCCCAGGTCTCCAACGTTTGTTCTGCTGTCTCCAAGAACCTCTCAATGGTCCTATAGGCTTCCAGTGTGCCTCGGTGAGCCAAAACAGCAAGGGTCTCCTTCTTGTCTTCAAGAGAAGCACTTGGGCTAAACAAGCTATGACTTCTCACCGAAATGTCTTCCTCTGAATATTGGCCGAAATCGAGGTCCTCTGTATATTCCAAGTATTCTTGCTGCGCGGAGGAATCAACCCCATCCTCAGCTAGTGTTAATCGCTCAGGGATATCATCAAGTATGTCCCGAATTTGGTCATCGCTCTCGTTATTCGTCATGCTTCTCCCTCAGTATCCAATCGCGGTGCGCCGCCGTCTAACGGAAACACGGTCGGCTGGACGTATGGCTGCTGTTTTACTGAAACCTCGGACTCCGTGATAACCCCCGTCCCGTTACTCTAAGACGAAGTATGTGAAACCTAACAAGTAATGATAATTCGGGTTAAGCGGGTTCATAGCTGAGGGCTTCCAGATCAGCATTATCACTCTTCACTAAAGTTCTCCCACAAGAGCGGGGTACAGGAGCAATCTAAGGTAAATGGTACCACAGCGGAGACCTCTTGAGCCAGTATGAGTACCTTTTTATCTTCTTGTTACCCACTCTTATCTTCCCGCTTCATTTCTTCCGCTCGTCGTTCTCCTTCATCCCAAAACTTCTTATCTTTATCGTAAAAAGCCTTCCTGGTTACCTCGTAATCTACATTGATACTTCTGGTGTCCATTCTTTTACAGCAAAATTGAAATATCGGTCTATGAACAAGGCAATGGAATAGTTGTTCCAGGTCTCCATAATATTCCCTCATGGTCGTTTTCTCTCCATCCCTGTTGATCTTAATACGGGGAAATGGAATTGGGGGCACTAAATACCCGCATACTTCCTCAATTAAACGGTCCAAAGCAAACACCCAAAAAGGTGCAAAATCGATGTTTATAGAAGCCGTTTTATGATAGCTATTAAATCCATATTCTATTTTCCTCATGATTTTCCCCTCCGGATAAGCGGTTATCGGACGCTCAGCTGGGTAAAACATTTTGCCGATCCACCAAAAGTTAAATAAAACCGCCTATCTATTCTATACCATCTATGGCGTTCCTGCAGAAAGGTCAAAACGGGGCGATTTACTGCCTTTCCCCGAAGCTAAATTAGGGAGCAAATTGGCCGAAAATCTGGTTTTCACAGTGCCACCATCTATACTATTAACCTATACTTACTATTCAACGAATCTATACGTTCGAACAAGAACAATACAGCCCCTGGAATACAGATAGGTTTAACCTCCTTGCAACATTGCCTCGGATGGTGGCCCGGGTCGGGCAGCAATGAAGGCATATCGAGCGCAGGTGGTGACCCCCTCCCATACTACATACGACCCCCTATAATCTCCTGCCTGCATAGCTAAACGATACAGGAAACTGCATGGATTGGAGTAGCTCCAGCACGAGTAATATGCAGTCAGATGGCAGAATATTTGCAGGAAAGGTGTGCCCCCTGATTGTGCAGGGCATTGACCG
>Ga0315549_1005457_pt1 | contig 10370 bp, 12 predicted proteins | sample SalMarSW160200MG_FD_203101 | JGI IMG/M metagenome (GOLD analysis project Ga0315549, IMG submission 203101) | Salt marsh sediment microbial communities from the Plum Island Ecosystem LTER, Massachusetts, United States - Salt Marsh Sediment SW1601-200 ... | reverse complement strand
CCCGAAAGTCATTGGCGGGCTGCTGCTCGCCCGGGGCCAGAGGTACATATAATTCGATGTGCCGGTACCGATACTGAAAATAGGCGAATATTTATAAGTACCACCGATTGTGCGAAAGTTCACCCACATCGTAAAGCTGCAATCCGTCAGCGAGCTGATAACCGAGCCGACTCCACTTGGCAACACTACATATGGGTTGGCAGGGTCAGAGGCGCTGCTAAGGCCGGCAAGTTCAATTGAAATGTTATCGGGATATAGCAGCAAGTCGTCGCCGTAAGTCGGACCAGCTACATAACCCGGATCTCCAAATGTGGTGCCGTGTAAGCCATTGCCTGAGGAATCATTCACATTCCCGTCGAACTTCCACCAGGCTAAAAGATCCGGGTCCTGAGCATTGGCTACATTGGGCAGAAGTAAACCAAGCACCATAATAAAACAAGATAAAGAAATTAATTTCCTACCCATAATAGTCCTCCTTAAAAACAAATTTACTATTATTGTGTTTGGGCCACACACCAAAACACCTGTTGTCTTCAACTTGCCCCGTTATAATTCTTCTTCTTTGGATGCTATATACTTATATAGAAAGCGTTCTACAGATTTTTTAAGGTTTCTAACAGTGCCAGTCTTGGACAACACTGCACAAAACATCAGATAATACTTTCCCCCTTCCGGAAAATCTTTTATTTAAGAAATAGAACCTTTTGTGACGTGGCTGTGCCTCCTTCCTTCGTAACTAAACACAAACTGTTAAAATACAAGAAATGTTGATTTTACAACAAGAACCAAGTCCTCTTCCAAAACAATGATTTTGGCCTTTTGCTAAGCCAATATCCACATATATAGTATTATATAATATTTGTACTAAATTAACCACCCCAATTTCAAGCATAATTTTCAATTATTCCGACATGCGCCCGACTACATACCAAAAATTATCAATTTAGCCTTTACTTAGCTAATTCTCAGCGGTATAGTATTTTTGTTGATAAGTAATTGCATGGAGGGCTGTAAAATGACCGAACAGAATAAACAAAAGAGTCCTTTAGCGGTAGCGCTGATTTCCGCGATAATAGTTGCTATTATAGTCGTCTGGGCCGTGGTTAAACCCAAATCAGCCAAACCTACATACGAGGAGCAACTACATAAGCACGAATCCAATCGGACTTTGAGCGATCAACCCGCTACTGCACCGTCAGCAGAAAACGCTGATGACTCTTCAAATATGCGTACCGGATTATTAACAGGGCTTAAGCCAAGTCTAAGAGATGTCATACAAGCAGCAAAGACCTGGGGACCCGCATTTGAATCCTGGTTTGGCAAACCGGCACCTGATTTTAGCTTGACCGACCTTACCGGCAAACAGCACACACTAAGCGATTACCAAGGCAAATATGTGGTTATTATCTTCTGGGCCACCTGGTGTGGGCCCTGCCGGATGGAGATACCACATTTAATCGAATTACGTAACACGATGGGCCAAAACAAATTAGCGATGCTGGCTATATCAAATGAAGGCCCGGCTTTGCTTAAGAAATACGTCGCCCAACAAAAAATCAATTATACGGTTTTTTCAAACCAGGAAATTATGCCGACGCCCTACAATCTGGTAAATTCCATTCCCTGCAGTTTCTTTATCGATCCGCAAGGCAAAATAAAATTAGCTACTATTGGTATGCTATCTTTGACGGATACAAAGGCCATACTGCAGGCAAAATAGGTATTTCGATTCTATTCTACTAAAATCTATAACTAACAAAGTCTTGTGCAGGTTAGGATTTTTTGGTATATTAAAGGAAAGTTCTGTTTTAGTCAGAAGGAGGCTTTATTGCGTATATGGAGGAAAATGGGAACAATGAAAACCAAAGCCTTCACTCTTATTGAATTGCTGGTAGTGATAGCAATTATCGCTCTCTTAATGGCTATCATTGTGCCGACACTGAATAGGGCCAGAGAGCTGGGCAGACGCGCGGTTTGTCTGAACAATGTTAAGCAGTTGGCCCTTGCCTGGAATTTATATGCCGACAACAACGACAACAAGATTGTCGTTGGTAATACACATCAAAATATGCAGCATTGTTGGGTGTACTGGGAGCAGGCTTTAGATGAAGAAGATAAAATAAAGGGCATCCTAAAGGGGTATCTATATCCATACTGCCCGGATATAAAACTTTATAGGTGCCCTACGGGTGTAAAAGGAGAAGTAGTAACATACTCAATAGTTGATTATATGAACGGCCATGATGAGGTTGAGGGAGCCACTATTGCCCCATTGAAAAATCGCCTGCAAATTCGCAATGCCTCCAGGCAGATTGTTTTTCTTGACGAAGGTCGGATGACACCCTCAAGCTGGACCGTTTACTATCTGCAGGAACGGTGGTGGGACCAGATTACGGCCAGACACGGCAACGGAACAACCTTTTCCTTTGCTGACGGCCATAGCGAATACTGGAAGTGGAAAGACCCGCGTACCATAAAGATAGGCAAAATGGATTATTCTGCCGCGATATCATCATTAAGCCCACCTATCGACGACACACATTGGGGGCAAGGCAATGAAGATTTACACCGTGTGCAAAGGGGTGTTTGGGGGGGTAAATTAGGTTATACGCCGTCTTCTTCTCCTTATTAAAAAGACATTATTTCGCCTTATTCATTGTTTTTTTGACTCATATTCCCAGAGCAAAACCACGACCGCAAGAGAGCTAAAGCATGTATGAAAAAAGCAAAATCACCCAAAAATTTCTGGACAAAATTAAGTGAGGCGATTAAAATCATTTTATCGAAGCTAAAAGAAGTGGAATTTTGTTAATAACTAAGGTACGTCACTATGGCACACAAAAAGGGACAAGGCTCGTCCAGGAACGGCAGAGACAGCAATGCTCAATATAGAGGTGTAAAGCTTTTCGGCGGCCAAGCGGTAAAAGCCGGCTCAATTATCGTTCGGCAGTGCGGAACTAAGTTCTTTCCCGGCTCTAATGTCGGCATGGGCAAGGACTACACCTTGTTTGCTACCGCAGATGGACAGGTTCGCTTTCAAGGCAGAAAAGTACACATAGTTTAACAAAAAGAATAAAACAACTAATAAAATAAAAAAGGATGGTAATTACCATCCTTTTTCTATATCGAGATACGAGCCACGAGATATGTTTATTGACGAGGCACAAATCTGGGTCAAGGCAGGGGATGGTGGTGACGGCTGTGTCAGCTTTCGGCGGGAAAAGTTTATCCCCAAGGGCGGGCCCGACGGCGGTGACGGCGGAAAAGGCGGCAGCGTCTATCTCCAAGCTGTCAAAAACCTCGATACTCTTATGGATTTTGCCGGCAAACACCACTGGCAGGCGGAAAACGCCCGGCCCGGCTCGGGAAGTAACAAGCATGGAGCAGATGGCCAAGACCTGATTATAAACGTCCCGCCCGGCACACTGATCTATGACGCGGACCTGAACCTGCTTTTGAAAGACCTCAGCGAGATCGGATTGAAAGTATGCATCTGCCGTGGCGGAAGAGGCGGTAAAGGAAATAAAGCCTTTGCTACGCCAATCAATCAGGCACCAAAATATGCCGAGCACGGCAAAAAGGGACAAGAGAGAAATATCAGACTCGAATTAAAGCTCATCGCTGATGTTGGGCTGGTCGGTATGCCCAACGCCGGCAAAAGCACGCTCATTTCCCGCTGCTCAGCGGCCAGGCCGAAAATCGCAGATTATCCCTTCACCACAACTGAGCCTGTCCTCGGCATCGTCGAATTAAGCGATTTCCGCCGATTTGTTATGGCCGACATCCCAGGCCTAATCGAAGGCGCCCACAAAGGATCAGGACTCGGCCACGAATTTTTAAGACACATAGAAAGGACAAAAATATTAGTGCACATCCTTGACATAATGCCTATTGATGGCTCCGACCCGGCTGAAAATTACTTTCAGATACGCCAGGAACTGGAATTATATAGCAAAGCCTTAGCCGGAAAAGATGAACTAATCGTCGCCAACAAAATAGACCTCGACCCAACTGGAAAATCAGTTGAATCCCTGCAAGAAAAATTGAACAAAACGGTGTATCCAATTTCAGCAGTATCCGGCTCCGGAATTAAAGAACTAATAGAATTTTTATGGCAAAAGGTTAAAGAGCTCAAGGGATAATTTCCATCGGATTCGACAAGCTCACCACAGGTTTTGGTTTGACACCGAGGCTGGATGAAAGTGGCTCGGTCAGGAGACTGGGCCACATAAGCAAACAGGGACCGAGTGTTGTTCGTTGGCTTGTTGTTGAGGCTGCCTGGCGTGCAATAAAGAAAAGTCCGGTACTTCGGCAATTCCACGAGCGTGTTATGTCCAGTCAGAAAGGCCGTAAAAAGATAGCTACGGTAGCAGTTGCTCGTAAGCTGTTAAGTATTATTCGGTCTATGCAGATGACAGGTGAATTGTTTAACGAGGAACTGGTTTGCAGGGAGTGTGGTTTTGACAGATTAGTGGTGAGGGCTTCGACTGAGCTCAGCCGAATGTCCTTGTCGAATCCATTAGCTAAGGTTACCAAATCGGCGTAGAATGTATTGAAGGTTGGCGGGATTACAGAAAGGACCCTGGCCGAAGCAATGCGAGCCTTTTGGCATTGCGTCTGAGAGAATAGGGCTTTTCAAGCGCAGGCAGTCTGATGTGCCGTCTTATTGATGAGCACGAATAGGAGTGTGGGCAGCCGACCCGAGATACTATCCCGTCGGCGTTGATGTTATGGTAAAAATAGTCATCGCATTTTTGCTTCTCGGCCCCTCATACTTTTGGCGAAGAGGCCTGCGAAGCAAAAATGCTCAGGCAAAAAAATGTTTGGGTAATATAAAAAGCAGTTGACAGGCTCCGGTTCATAGGATTTGCTTCTATCATCGGCTCATACGGCTGGGGCGGCAGAATGGTCGAGCAGCTAACAGGGCTGATACCAAACTTAAGGTTGAGCTTCTTGAGCCGGTGGTAGCAAAAGGCTATCCGAGAGACAACGATTTTGTCGCTTTGGATAAACTCGCTGATGCTATTCTGGCCAAACACCGAGAACTTAAAATCATTAAGTAAAACCCCGCAATAAACCAGTCCTGAGCGGAGTCGAAGGATTGCGGGGCTAAATATTCATCCGCCTTCGACTGATTTAATGAAAGGATTATATTATGGCTAAGAGATTGGAAGTATATAAGTGCTTGATCTGTGGCAATATTGTAGAGGTCCTACACGGTGGAGCCGGTGAGCTGGTTTGCTGTGGTCAGCCGATGGAGAACTTGGTCGCCAAGACAGCAGATGAGGGCAGAGAAAAGCATGTGCCTGTTATTGAGAAGCTCGATGGCGGTATCAAAGTAAGGATCGGAAGTGTTCCACATCCGATGGAAGAAAAACACCACATCGAGTGGATAGAGGTTATCGCCGACGGCAAGGCATACAGGCAGTTTCTTAATCCCGGCGATGCGCCTGAAGCGGTCTTTAATATTTCAGCAGATAAAGTAACCGTGCGGGAGCACTGTAACGTCCATGGACTATGGGAGGCTAACTGGTAATTGATAACTGGTAATTAGTAATTGAATTAAGCAATTACAATTTAACCAATCACCAGTGAAAGGAGTCTGACAATGGGTATCACTTTAAATGCAGATGAAATCTTTGAAGTAGCCGAGCAAATCGAAAGAAATGGAGCTAAATTCTACCGTGCCGCAGCAGAGAAGTTTTCAGTAGTTCGCCAAGTGCTGCTTGACCTTGCTGCTCAGGAAGATGAGCACCTGGAGACCTTTCAGACTATACGAGCGCAGCTTACCAGCAGGCAGCAGCAACCGGATGTGTTCGATCCTGACGGCCAGGCGCAGATGTACCTTCAGGCAATGGCAGATGGTCACATTTTTGATATCAAAGCCGACCCCGCTGAAAAACTCTCAGGCCAGCGGAACCCCGAGGACGTCTTGAAAATAGCTCTCGGTATTGAGAGAGACTCCATCGCATACTATGTCGGTTTGAAGGAATATGTCCCGGCCAGAGCCGGTAAGGACAAGGTCGAGGATATTATCAGGGAAGAAATGAAGCATATAGCCGTCTTGAACGAGAAGATGGCGGAGTTGACTCGTCTCGGTGGAGGCTCGCCGAGCCGGAGCGGGAAAAGCTGAATATAAGGAGCTGAACGATGAAGAAATATAAATGTATTATGTGCGGATATATTTACGACCCGGCTGTAGGTGACCCGGATAACGGCGTCCAAGCCGGCACCGCTTTTGAAGATTTGCCTGAAGATTGGGTTTGTCCGGAGTGTGGAGCCGACAAGAACCAATTCGAACCGGTTGAAGACTAATTATCATTGCGTAAAAAACTAAACACAGCCCCGCAATTAATTGCGGGGCTAAATATTTTACTCAAACTGACCGATTTTAGGCCGCGAGGAGTTTTTCCAAGCGGCGAATAACAGGTTTTTCATGACTATATTTAATAACATCTTGAACACTCTCCTGCCAGACTATCCGACGCATTCTATCCTTGAGTTTGCTAATCATCTCAAGTCGCAGCACTTTCTTGGATTTGTTTTGGCCTTGTGCACTATAGGCTTTAATTGCCACGTGGGTCAGGCAGGCATAGGCGCAATCAACCAGGTGCAGGTGTCTAACTACAGCCCGGTACCGTTTGACACGGTAATCGCCAAGCCCCAAATGCCGTTTCTCGTCTTTGATCAGCATCTCAATAGACCATCGTTTAAGATAGTCAGCTACAACAGTTCTCATCGAAGCACGCAAATTGTTAGTGACGATTGCTATATGTTTACTCTCTCCCTTACTGCGAGAGAAAACGATCTTGACCATGCCCAACTTATTCAACTTGCCGATTCGCTCAGCCAACCTGTATTTCTTAGTTTTACGCAGGCCGGCAATGTTGCACCAGATGCCATTATTTCGCAGAACATTCCTGCCATATTTAGCAAGCTTGCGTTTAACCGAACCAACCGTAAACCATCGATTAGACTTGCCTACGCTGGTGCGTGGGCCGGTCGATTTTTGTGCGTTACGCCGGTTGGCGAGTATTTGGGCTTCGGTAGCCATTATAAGTCCTCCGAATTTACCCCGTGAGATAGGCTGTAAATAGTAGGAATGACTTTATCTCATGGGGTGAACTTCTGTCCCCCGCCTTCTGTTTTCTGTCCTCTGTCTTCTGTTTTCTAACGGTATCTCTTTCGTCATTCTTTCTTACCTCTGCTGTTGTTGCTGAAGTTCATGCTTGCAAATTACAATTCAAAAAGGTAAAGGTGGACACCTTTAATTCTTTATGCGTTTTTTATTCATTATAATTTATGGATGTATATAAAAACAATACCTAAGATACTTAGGTATTGTGTCGATGCCAGTCCCTCAAAAAGTCAGCACATTTAATTTCCGTGTTCTATATAATACCTAAGATACTTAGGTACTTCTATTATCTTACGGCTTAATATTTAATTTTAGATACACCGTACTAAATATGGGAGTCTTGATGCCTAAGATACTTAGGTATTCTTTGAAAATCAATCAGCAAATCTTAAAAGTATTCAGTCCGCTGGGGGATGCCATACAGCACTGGGTTGGTGCGATTCTCGTGCTTCGTAGCGAAGCTAAATTCGCAGAGTAGATCATCACACCCTACCGGTTCCTCTGATCAGATGACAGAAAACAGATGGCAGTATTTGTTGCCACAGTTTTGCAGTTTTGTAGGATGGACTTTAGCCCATGCGGGTAACTTCAAGAACTCTTTGAAGTCGTTTGGTAGATGGATCGTAGCCATAAATAATTTGCCGCATTAGCTCAACGGCTTGCAGACGTTCGTAAGGCATCTTGGAAAGCCAATATGATTTATCATCTGATTGGTCAAAAAGCGATGCTACTGTAAACGCAGTTCTTTGTACCTTTGGAAAACTGAACTTGTCCATGATTTCACTATACCAGAAAAAGAAAGCTGTGTAAACAAAACTTCCGCTTGTATTTGTCCTGTCTTGCCACATCCACACAATAAAAATCCACAGCCGCTTTCGGATTGACATCAGCAAAAAAATAAGGTAAAAAGGCAAAAGTAAAAAGTGTTTAGCCCCGTGATCCTTCGACCCGGCTCAGGACGGGTTTATTCGCGGGGTCGGCAGGCCACGAATTATGAACATAATCGCGATAGATATTGGTAATACGAACATTTCTATCGGGCTTTTTCTCGATAGCCAAGAGCAGTTTATTAAATCCATGACTGGCAACAGCCGTGAGGAATTGACAAGCTGTCTTGAATCGGCCTGGCAAAAAATCCCCATAACCGAAAGCTCAAAAGACAAAAAACGCGACGGCGTCATCGTCGTCAGCAGTGTAAAAGCCTCCTGGACTAAACTCATTCAAAAAATAGTAAAGGATAATCTCGGTGAAAATGTGCACATGATAGGTAAAGACATACCTCTGCCGATGCCCTTATGGGTGGACGAACCTGACAAAGTCGGCACCGACAGAGTAGTTGCAGCAGCAGCAGCATACGCAGTTGTCGAAGACGCTGTGGTCATTGCGGATTTCGGCACCGCGGTCACTATCGACCTGGTTGATCAACACGGTGTCTTTCAGGGCGGCGTTATCTGCCCCGGCTTTGAAATCAGCGCAAAAGCCTTGAGAGAAAATACCGCTCAACTTCCGAATATCAAAGTCACCAAGCCACAAGGGCCTTACGGCAAAAACACAACCGAGGCCATAAATTGCGGATTGTATTATTCCATTATCGGAGCACTGGAAGAGGTGATTAGACGCTATGCTGAGCAAATCGGCAAATGGCCGCATACAGTAATTACCGGTGCCGGTGCAGAAACCATAAAGGACGACTGTAATTTCATAGATAATTTCGTACCTAATCTGGTCGTAAAAGGCATAGTCTTAGCCTATCAAAAATTCGTCGAAGAAAAAGCTGAGGTCGTCTGAGTTATGAGTGCCTCCATTCTCCGTAGTTCCAGCCTTCGCAGTCCCTTTAGGGAAGTAGGCACTACGAAGGATGAATTCGCTGCCGTAATGACCGGTAAGGCAACCGGTGCAATATCAACCATCCAGCTCTTCGGAGACTCAGCCGAAGACATCATCAAAAAAATATTCGAGCCTGCAAATACGAAAACACAGAAGTTTATGACCGGCAAAATCCTGCTCGGCACAATCAGCGATGCAGAAGAGCCTATCGACCAGGTGACAATCGGCTGCGAGGCCCCCAACAGTTTCGCCATACACTGTCACGGCAACCCGCTTATCGTAGAGATGATAATGCAACTGCTGCAACGCTGCGGTGCAAAGCTCGTAACCTCTGAACAATTATTAGCTAAAGCGCTGGATGCGCAAAAAAAACTCGGCACAATCGCGCTCGAAGCCAAGCTGGCCCAGTTGCAGGCTAAAACTATCCAGGGCGCCAAAATAATTAACAATCAGATCAAAGCCGGTTTGACTAAAAAGGTAGAAAAGTGGCTTCAAAGTATAAATGAAACACAACTTGACGAAATCTCTGATGAAGCTGAGCAGATACTTAAAGATAGCCAAATAGCGAGACTGATTATAGCCGGTTGCAAAGCAGCTATAATCGGCCCGCCGAACAGCGGCAAAAGCACATTATTAAATTATCTGGCCGGCAGAGAAAAAGCTATAGTCACCGATATTAAAGGCACCACCCGCGATTGGATCTCAGCTACATGTCGAATCGAGCCTCTTTCTGTAGAGTTTGTTGATACGGCCGGTTTAGATGAAAAAATTTCTGCACAAAATGATACTATCGAAAAAGCGGCACAGCAAAAAAGCGTAGAGATTTTAGAGCAGGCGGATTTGGTGCTGCTTGTTCTGGATAACAGCCAACCGGTGGAGCAGCTTAATGAGCACCTGCTTGAAAAAGTCGCTAATAAACGAGTCTTAACCGTGTTGAATAAATCCGACTTGCCCACCAAATTCAATACTACCGAACTGCCCACAAGTTTGGGTAGAACATTGCTAATAAGCGCCAAATTCGGCACTGGCATAGAAAACTTGATAGAAAAAATCCTGGAAATTTGTGGCGTCGCAGACTTTGATTTGCAGCAGCCGGTTTGTGTAAACCTCCGACAGGAAAACCTCTTAAAAAAGTTGAAAGGTGCTGAATCCAAACGGCAGGCAGCCTTCATCATAACAGAGATGTTAAACGACCAAGTGTAGGGTGGGCTGTGCCCACCAAAAAATGAACCACGGATTTCACGGATTTTTAGTTTTTAATTTTCTATTTCATCTATGTAATCCGTGGTGAAAAATAAATGGTGGGAAGATACCTGACTTTCTGCTAAAATAATAAATCAATCCAACATAATTTTTTGCTATTGGAACTATGAAAAAAGAATACGACTTTAGTAAAGGTATTAGA
>Ga0315549_1005453_pt1 | contig 10375 bp, 12 predicted proteins | sample SalMarSW160200MG_FD_203101 | JGI IMG/M metagenome (GOLD analysis project Ga0315549, IMG submission 203101) | Salt marsh sediment microbial communities from the Plum Island Ecosystem LTER, Massachusetts, United States - Salt Marsh Sediment SW1601-200 ... | reverse complement strand
GTATTGGATGGGGAACTTCCCTTAAATCTATAGCAGATTACCTGAATCTTAGAATGAAAGTGGATATAAAAGTAGTACCCTTGATTGGCGGTATTGGAAAAGTTGGTACCGGGATTCATACAAATTCAGTAGCCAGGACTTTAGCAAATAAATTTGGTGGTGTTAGTTATATGATTAATTCCCCTGCAATTTTAGATAGCAGTGAAGCAAAAGAAATTATACAAAATGATAGCAATACAAGAGAAATAACAGAGATGTCTGGTAGAGTTAGCACAGCTATGGTAGGTATGAGTGATATAGGTCCTCAGTCTACATTAATTAAAAATGGAAATTTCAAAGTTGAAGAATTCAATTATCTGGATAGTTTAGGAGTGGTAGGGGATATGAACCTTATTTTTATAGATGAAAATGGAAAATATATACAAAATGAAATAAATGAAAGGATTATAACTACCCCTATTGAAAGAATTAAAAAAATCGAAAATGTGATCGGGATAGGATTCGGAGATAGAAAATTGAAGGTTATTTTAGGTGCGCTACGTGGCAGAATTATAAATATTTTATTAACTGATGAAACTACAGCAAAAAGTATAATTAGCTCTTATTAAATAATTAAAGATAATTTAGAAGTATATTATGGATGCAAAATAATAGCTAAAAATTAAAGTTATGAACTGTTAAAAATATAATAAAATAAAAATTATTAAATAGTTTTTTAATTAGCGAGGTTTGAATGGGAAAGAATGTTGATAAAAAAAATCAGTACACAAATATAAGTGGATATAAAATAGAGAATAAATTCAAAGACTTAAATGAGAATATAAAAATTGAAATGTTAAGAAAAATGTACCAAATAAGGCATTTTGAAAATGAGGCCGAGCAATTCATCATAAGAGGGATGATACACGGTACATGCCATTTATATACCGGTGAGGAAGCAACTGCAGTCGGGGCTATTTATGCTATTGGAGGCGGCGATTATATCACTTCCACACACAGAGGTCACGGTCATTGTATTGCAAAGGGTGCTGACCTGAATGCAATGATGGCAGAACTGCTGGGAAAGAAAACGGGATACAGCAAGGGTAAAGGCGGATCAATGCATATAGCAGATGTTAAATCAGGAAACCTTGGGGCAAATGGAGTAGTAGGGGGAAGTATCGGTATTGCTACCGGTGCGGCGCTGACCTGTAAGATGAAAAAGAACGGAAAAATAGTGGTATGTTTCTTTGGAGACGGAGCAGCAAATCAGGGCATATTTCACAGCTCTATTAATATTGCTTCAATATGGGATCTACCGGTGATCTACCTCTGTGAAAATAATGTCTACGGGATGTCGACATCTATTAAGGATGCATTCAATATAGAAAAAATATCTGATAGAAAGTGCGCCTATGGGATAGAGGGATTGACCATTGACGGAAATGATTTGATTGAGGTATTCAATACTGTCTCATATTTTGCCGGCAGGTGCAGGGCCGGAAAAGGACCTGTACTGGTTGAAAGTCTGACTTACAGATGGAGCGGCCATTCAAAAAGTGATGCCCAGGTTTATAGAACAAGAGAAGAAATAAAGGAATGGAAAGAAAGAGATCCTATTAAAAGGTACAGAGAGGTCTTGATCGACGGTAAAATATTGACCGAAAAAGATGATAAGGATCTTGAAAAAGAAGTTATAAGTAAAATACAGGAAGCATCGGAATTTGCAAAAGAAAGTCCGTTTCCCGACCCTTCCGAAGTTGAGGATGATGTATATGCTTAAAAATAGTGCAAGACAATTAACATATCTCGAGGCAATAAGGGAAGCAATGCAACAGAAGATGAGAGCAGATAATGATGTATACCTGATTGGAGAAGATATTGCGGAATACGGAGGTGCCTTTGGTGTGACTGTCGGAATGCTGGAAGAATTTGGCAGGGAAAGGATAAGGAATACCCCCATTTCCGAAGAAGCCATAATAGGTGTTGCAGCCGGAAGTGCAATAACAGGAATGAGGCCCATAGCTGAGATAATGTTTTCTGATTTCATAACTATTGCCATGGATCAGATTGCCAATCAAGCAGCCAAAATAAGTTATATGTTTGGAGGGAAAGCCAGAGTACCAATGGTAATAAGGACCGCTGGCGGCGGCGGAACCGGTGCAGCGGCACAGCATTCCCAGAGTCTTGAAGCCGTTGTTGCACATATTCCCGGACTGAAGGTAGTTATGCCCTCCTGTCCGTATGATGCAAAGGGGCTTCTGATATCTTCGATAAATGACAATAACCCCGTAATTTTTATAGAACATAAGCTGCTTTATAAAAATAAAAAATATATTGACGATGTTCCGGAAGAAATGTATGAAATTCCGCTGGGGAAAGGTGATATTAAACAAGAGGGCAGAGATATCACTATAGTCGCAACATCTTATATGGTTCAAAAATCTCTGGAAGCTGCCGAAAAACTTTCACTGGAGAAGGGCATCAAATGCGAGGTAATAGACATACGAACATTGAGACCTCTTGATATCGATATTATACTGAACTCGATCAAGAAAACGGGTAAGCTTTTATGTGTAGAAGAAGCACCAATTTTTGGCGGATTTATGGGCGAGGTTGCGGCTCAGGTTTCCGAGAAAGGATTTGACTGGCTGGACGCTCCCATAAAAAGGGTTGCAGGAAGAAATTGCCCGGTTCCTTATAGTCGGGTGCTTGAACAGGAAATGATTCCCGGCGTGGCAAGGATCGAAAAGGGGATTTTAGATCTATTAGGATAAAGTCCATATATTTAATTGAATTTTGGTGTGTTATTATAAGTATTAATCGATAAAAAACAACTTTTTATTCGGCGGAGGACCGGGAGATGCATGAAGTCATAATGCCTAAGCTGGGGATCACAATGGAATCCGGCAGGATTGAAAAATGGCATAAGAAAGAAGGAGACAGGGTCGAAAAAGGCGAGGTATTGTTTGAGGTAATGACCGATAAAGTGACCATCGAAGTAGAGTCATATCAATCCGGTATTTTAAAGAAAATAGTGAAGGCGGAAGGAGAAGAAATCCCTGTAACCGGGGTGATAGCATACATAGGTGAAGAAGATGAAAAACTTCCTTTACCTAAACCAGATCAAAATGTAACGAAAAGAGTAACCGGCACAGAGACAAAGAAAGCAGCAGAAAAAATAAGAAGCATCAAAGAAGATACCAGAATCTCGGGAGATAGAATTAAAATATCGCCTCTTGCAAGAAAAATAGCTGAAGAGATGGGTATTGATTACAGCACAGGAAAAATCAAGGGTTCAGGACCAGGCGGGAGAATAGTGAAAGAAGATTTGATGGCTTTCTCCAGTCAAAAAAAGGGAACCGGGAAAAAAGAAACAGAACCTGAATCTGCCAGGATAGCTATAAAATCAACAGTCAGGCTTGAGGGGATAAAAAAGACAATAGCTGACCGGATGAGTTTTTCGGCGTTAAATATTCCTGAAATAGTCTTGAATTCAAAAGCTAATGCATCCCTGCTTATAGAATTAAAGGAAGAATTGAATGAAAAGAAGCTTAAAGAATCCGGCGTAAGAATAACTTATACCGACCTTTTAGTGAAGGCAGCCGCAAATGCGTTGCAGAATAACCTCGAATTAAATTCAACATTTTCTGATGGAAATTATATAATATACGATGATATAAATATCGGTCTTGCAGTTTCATCCGAGAAGGGACTTATGGTCCCTACTATATTCAACTGTGATAGGTTGAAAATTACAGATATTGCAAAAAAAAGAATCGAACTTATCAACAAAGTAAAGGAAGAAAAACTTAATCTGGAAGATATATCAAACGGGACATTTACGATTACCAATCTGGGCATGTATGGTATAAGGTCTTTTTCCCCCATAATAAATCCTCCCCAGGCAGCTATACTGGCTGTCGGTGAGATATATACGGAACCTGCCGTGATAGACGGGAAAATCAGACCGGAATCTTTTATTGATCTTACAGTTACATGTGATCACAGAATAATCGATGGAATGACAGGAGCAAAATTCCTGCGGGAATTAGTAGAATTTATAGAGAATCCCGCCGGACTAACCGGTTAAATTTAAATTTTTCTAAGGTATTTTTAAAAATGAAAGACAAAGAAGAAAAAATCATATTATTCTGTATTAATTGTAACAGAGAGTCACAGCATACGGTTTATTATATAGGTAACTATCTCCGGAGTGTTGTTTGCGATAACTGCAATAAAAGAATAGAAATAGACAGGCGTCATTTGAGGACTGTTTTTGCAGAGGATTTCATAAACAGGATTCTTACTAAACCACACAGAATGACTGAAGATATGAGGAAGGCATTTGCGACATTAATGCCTTTTCTCCCTAAAAGGTTATTCAAGGAACCACTTAAAGTAATAAAAGAAATATATGCAGTATTAAAAAAAGATAATGGCAATAACAACCCAAAGAAAGAGACCTAATCATTTTTAAAACTTTATAATTCCAGTCACTGGTATTTCGAAAACACTGCTGAAACTTTTAAGTATCTGCTCTTTGACATCATGAATCGGGATTTTTTTATTAGAGATTTTTTCCATTGAAGTCTGGAGATGATCTTTCAGGCCGCACGCTATTATATTATCGAAATATTTCAAATCGTTGTTTACATTTAATGAGAATCCGTGAAGTGTTATCCACTTCCTGACCCTTAGCCCGATGGATGCTATTTTAAAGCCGCCGGTAAATACTCCCCGATATTTATTTAGTCTCATTCCGCATATATTATAGCTGGCCAGTACATTTATTATAACCTCTTCAAGGTTATGGACAAAAAAAGATAAATCTTTTTTAAACCAGGTTAGATTTAAAATTGTATAACAGACGATTTGACCGGGAGAATGAAGGGTCATATCACCACCGCGATTGGATTGTACGAGTTCTATATTTTGCCTGCGGAGTTCTTCTATGCTTACCAGAAGACTATCTGTATTTTTATTGTTTCCTATGGTTATGACCGGATAATGTTCAAGAAGCAATAGAGCACCGGGACAGCCATTTGATTTTATCAGTTCAAAAATTTCTTCCTGGAGACTATAACCTGAGTCATAGGATATGAGACCAGGATCAAAACCCGGGATATTTTTTTGTGTGTCGTTGTTCTTTAAAGTTTTTATTACTTCATACTTTTTATTTATGAATTTTTGTCTTAAGATTTCCATGATTTTAATTATCGATTATGATTGATTTATTTTACCATATTAATACATATAATTATTTCTTGTTTTTGAATTAGCGGGAAAGGAGTTTTTATAAATATGAATATAAAAAAAGCTGATCTTGTTATACTTGGAGGGGGACCAGGAGGAAACGGAGCGTCCATGAGAGCATCAAAATCAGGACTTACGACCATAGTGATCGAAAAAGATAATATAGGGGGAGTTTGCTTGAATTGCGGCTGCATACCGACAAAAACTCTCTATCATATAGCACGAACCATTGACGACATAAAGAAAGCGGCAACTTCTGGGATAGATGTTTCATTGCCAAAACTTGATTTTAAAAAAGCGATGTCAAGAAAAGACCGGATAATCGAAATGCAGAGGAGAGCTCTGGAGTCTAATTATAAAAAAAATAATATAGAACTTATAAAAGGTTTTGGGGAAATAACTGCGAAAGGAAAAGTATTGGTAAAGACTTCCGGCGGGCAGGATATCGAAATCGAAACAAAAAATATAATCATTGCTACAGGATCGTCTGCTTCAACCGTGCAACCATTCGATCTATCGGAAGATGGAATAATGGAGAATTCCAGATTGCTATCTCTTGAAGAAGTACCGGAATCCTTATTGATCATAGGAGGAGGTGTCATAGGTATTGAAGTTGCAAATATTTTTTCCACCTTTGGATCCAATGTGGCAGTAATCGAGATACTTCCGAGGATACTATCAACGGAGGATGAAGAAATTTCAAAAATAATATTCGATATATTGAAGCAGAAGGGAATTGATATTTTTGTTGGTTCAAAAGTAGAAAACTTTAGAAAAAGTGGAAAAAGATTCATTTGTAACACAAACAGGGGAGACAAACTCACTGTAGATAAAATTTTAATGGCTGTTGGTAGAAAGCCTAATTCTACCGGTATCGGTATTGAAAATGTCGGAATAAATTTAGATAAGGATGGTTATATAAAAGTGAATTCACATCTTGAAACAAATGTAGAAGGAATATATGCAGTAGGAGATGTTATAGGCGGATTCCAATTGGCGCATGTAGCATCCGAGGAAGGGAAAATCGCTGCAGAAAATATTGCAGGAAAATTAAAAGAAATAAGTTATGATGTTATTCCATGGACAGTGTTTACAGCTCTTGAAATAGGAGCTGTTGGATTAAACGAAAAGCAGGCAAGGAAGAAAAATATAAAAATATGTACTGGCATGTTTCCATTTAGCTCAAGCGGCAAGGCTTACATCACAGGAGAAACCGTGGGTTTTGTAAAGATCATTTCTAACAGTGAAACCGGAGAGATAGTAGGTGCCCAGATGATAGGACCCCGGGCTTCCGATCTGATACATGAAGTAGCTGTGGCTATGAAAGGGGAACTGCTTATAGAGGATCTTGCTTCGACTGTTCATTCTCACCCTACATTTTCGGAAGCGGTTATGGAAGCTGCTGAAGATTGTATTGGAATCGCGACTTACAAATAGGTGACGGATATGATGAAGCTTATAGTAACTGATATAGACGGTACATTGCTTGATAATAATTCAAATCTCAGCGATTTGAACAAAAAAGCAATTTTTGAGAGTCGAAGGAGAGGGATTGAAGTGGTCCTCGCTACAGGAAAATCGATACGCTCAATATTATATCTTATAAAATTGTTCAGCCTGAGACTACCGCAAATAACTTTAAACGGAGCGGTTATAACTGACAAAAATCTTGAAATAATAAGTGCTATCAAAATAGAACCCCTCTATTATCTAAAAGCTATAAAAACCATAAAAAAGAAAGGGTATTCTCCCCTTGTGGCTCTGGTGAACGGTGAAATTTTTTACGAAAAATATCATCCTGATATGGAGCATATCATGAAGGTCGAGCAAATAATAATAAAAACAGAGGATATCGAGACCGAATATTTTTCGTCAAATGCCGCTAATATACATATAGCTATCAGGGAGACCGATCCGCTGGATAGTTATCTAAGAAAAAAGTTTTCAGGAAAAATAAACTTTATAAGATCGGGAAAATATTTTTTTGATATGTTGAATCCGGATGCCTCAAAAGGAAAGGCACTGGCATTTCTTTTAAAGACACTGAATATAAAAAAGGATGAAGTAGTTGTTTTTGGTGATAGTTACAATGATTTAAGTATGTTTAAGGAATCAGGGCTTAATATAGCGGTAAGGAATTCATATCCCGAAGTATTGAAACAGGCAGATATTATTACAGATGAGAATTATAGTTCGGGTCTGGGAAAAGCAATATATAAATATATTCTGAAAGAACCCATTTAATCCGGCTTATGATTTAAAATACTTTGACATAATATTAAGTTGTGTTAGAATAAGCTTTCTGAATCTGAAATATAATAGTTTTATTATAAAATATTTGAGATTTAATATCTTATGGATACTAACAGCTCGGTAATTTTAACCAAAAAAGTGACAATAACTTCATCAAGTCCTGTAACCAAAGAAGATTTTGTCAATAAAATAGGTGAAATAGCCAGCAATATTATCGATTTTCTTAAAAAAAACGGCTGCACTAAATTAGGCCATATGAAATTTATCTCAACTACAGATGGAGAAGATTACCTGCAATTAAGTGTTCAGGACATGGCCCAGGGACCAAAAATCAATGGTATCCTGAAAAAAACTTTTGAAAAAATCAAGCTGACTCTTAATATAATCGAGTTCGGGGTATGCAAGGAAGAAATCGATAGAAAAATCAATGAAGAGATAAAAAGTATACAATCTTATTTTGATAATAAGTAATTTACTTTTATCTTTATTCAAATTCAAAATCATATGGCAGGTACTTTAAATTAAGAAATTTCGAGATATTCCTGTAATCAATTTTTAATAAATCTTCCGGATCAAGATATTTACTGTCATATATTACACCAAAGTGGAGATGAGGCTGGAGATTTGAAGGATCGTCTTTGGCACCAATGGCAGCAATAATTTCTCCCTGTTTGACATAGGTCCCGGTAGTGACATAGATTTGCATCAGGTTAAGATAGGTGGTTCTAATTTTTTTATTGTGCTTTATTACAAGTGTCCTTCCGCCTATGGGTGAAAAACCGCAATAAGTGATAATCCCATTACCGGCTGCAGTGACTTTCTGTCCGTATTTTCCACTTATATCTATTCCTGTATGCTTAAGTTGTTTTTGTTCATCTTCATACCAGTAACTTTGTCTGAATACGGTCACAACCTCACCCTCAAGAGGTAATATAAAAGGGGATTTGATGTATGAATAGACCGGTGATGGAAAACCTGTAAATATCAGGATCGATAATAGTAGGAATAGCAAGAATTTTAGCGGATTGGTTCGTGTATTATGTTTCCACAGGGTATTCCACTGATTATTATTAAATCTATGGTTAGATGATCCGGTTTTCCTACTTCGAGGAAGCATAAAATATTCTTTTTTTGATTTATTGATATATTGAACAAGAAACATTATATATCAATTGTATATTTATGTAAATATATATTTGAATAATAGGTCAAAAGGTTTTAAGTGGATTTTACTATTTAAATATTAAACCCTATAATAAGAAAAGGAAACCCTGGAATTTCTTAATGAAGTATTAAAAGTCTATATGTAATATAAGAATAAACAAAATAAATTTGAAATCTGTAAAAATAATATAAATAAAGTGTATTAAAATTAACATAAAAAGTATATAATATTACCTGGTAATTGCATAAGAATTTATAAGTATATTTATTTAGTAAAACTTGTTATAAAAAATTTATAAAGTATTGTATTGTCAAATTTAAAATAAATAATATAATTGATTTAACAAAAGTATTTGTATTGGGCAAATATTGAGTACGAAAGCAATTATTTTTTATTTTGGAATATGAAAGGAGAAAAAGAATGAACAAAGCGGAATTAGTGGATGCCATTAGTAGTAAAACAAGTTTAACAAAGAAAGATGTTACCAGTGTTGTAGAAGTCATGCAGGAGGTAATAGCAGATGCACTGGTAAAAGGTAATAAAGTTTCTTTGGTAGGTTTTGGTACTTTCCAGGTATCAAAAAGAAAAGCAAGAACCGGCTTGAATCCCCGTACAAGAGAAACCATACATATTGCAGCATGCACCGTACCTAAATTTGTAGCAGGAAAGGGATTGAAAGAGAAAGTCAGATAAGTTTTCTGGTTTTAAATTAGAAATATATTCGATTATATAAAAAGGGCATTCGAAGAGAATGCCCTTTCTTATTTGTTTTTTTAAATTTTAAACTTTTCTTTTAACTCTTTTATTCTTGTGTAAGCACTATTTATTTCTACTTCTGCTATTTTCCCATCTCTTACTGCTTTTTTAATTGCTTCAAATGATTTTTGAGCGATATCCTCGTCATACCGGGAGCCATTATTTGAGAATATAAGTAAATTGCAACCTGCATTTATTGCTTTTACTATGGCTTCTTCGAATCCAAAATTAATGATAATCGCACCCATCTGCATATCATCTGAAACAATCACACCTTCATAATTTAGTTCACCTCTTAATATATCCTGTAAAAATTTGGATGATAGGGTAGCCGGATTACCGGGATCGATATCTGTATTCATGATATGAGCCGTCATAATAATGTCAGCTTTTCCATCTTCTATCAATTTCTTGTAAGGGAAAAGCTCTGCTTCCTGATTATAAGTATCTGTTATATCAACCAGTCCCAGGTGGCTGTCTTCGGTAGAACTTCCGTGCCGGGAAAATGTTTTATTGCTGTTATGATTTCGTATTTATGCATAGCATCGATAAAAGACCCTGCATGTTCATATACTTTCATCGGATCATCTGAAAAAGACCTTTCCAGATTTCCGATTACCGGATTGTTTTTATTTATATTAATATCGACTACCGGTGCAAAATTTAAATTAAATCCCAGAGAGTTTAGTTCCATCCCAAGTTTTGATGCTTCCAAAAAAAGTATCGCCGGGATCACTTTCTCCCATTACCTGCGCGCTTGCAATCTGCTCGAAACCATATTCCGCTTTCAGACGGTTTACGTAACCCCCTTCCGCGTCAATTGCTATAAGCAGATCATTGTGGGTGAATTTTTTTAAATCTTCGATTAGCTTCTTTGTTTGATACGGGTCAAGAATATTTCTGGGAAAGCTTTTCGACGGTACGTCATAATCAAAAAGTATGACCCCTCCGATATTATACTTATTA
>Ga0315549_1005446_pt1 | contig 10379 bp, 9 predicted proteins | sample SalMarSW160200MG_FD_203101 | JGI IMG/M metagenome (GOLD analysis project Ga0315549, IMG submission 203101) | Salt marsh sediment microbial communities from the Plum Island Ecosystem LTER, Massachusetts, United States - Salt Marsh Sediment SW1601-200 ... | reverse complement strand
AACTGACCAAATTGTCATCAAGAACAACATTCGTTCTCATTATTAAATCTCCCTGAATGTGTAATTTTTACATAATTATACACATTGAGGAAAAGCTATGCAAGAACAATTTATAAAAAATATAGAAATAAAAAGAGTGGAGCCCCACGGGCGTAGCCCGTGGCACCTCTCCATTCTCCGTAGTAGAACTACTACGAAGGATAAACATCTTCGGCGTAACCTGCCGAAGCGGCTGCGAAGGCGGGTAAATAGAGGAAAGCCTCTTAACTTGTGGCTGGGCCACTTGCTAAATGGGCTGGTCTGTGTATAATCTCGAGGTATGGCTATCGAGAGCGAAAAACTGACGCCGGCGATGAGGCAGTTTCACCAATTCAAGCGGAAGTATCCAGATTGCATACTGTTTTTTCGCATGGGCGATTTCTACGAGACCTTTTACGAGGACGCTGAAATCTGCTCGCGGGTATGCGGCATAGCTCTAACCAGCCGAAGCAAAGGTGAAAATCCCATCCCACTGGCTGGTGTACCGTATCACGCTGTTGAAGGATACCTCAAAAAAATGCTTCAGGCCAGCTATAAAGTCGCTGTCTGCGAGCAGGTCGAAGACCCAAAAACAGCTAAGGGCGTTGTCAAACGTGACGTCGTGCGAATTGTCACTCCAGGCACAATTACCGACGACATCCTGCTCAACGCTAAAGAGGACAATTTCCTCTGTGCAGCATTTCTGGACACAAAGCAGGAAGCTGCGATAAGTTGGGTCGATATCTCGACTGGCCACTTTTTTGTCCAGAAGCTTCCGGAAAAAAATTTGCTCGATGAGCTGCTCAGGCTCAGCCCAGCCGAGTGCCTTCTTGCCGACAGACGTGGTGAATTATTCGACGCCGAGACGAGGAAACTGGCCAAAGACATCGCTCAATTGACCAAAGCCACATTAACCGAACGGCCCGCATGGTATTTCGACCCCTATCAGGCAAGACAGCGCCTGCTAAAACATTTCGGCACCATCACCCTCGAAGGCTTCGGCATTAGTGACACCGACGACGGTCTGATCTCTCCCGCAGGTGCCATTATCGAATACCTCAACGAAACTCAGAAAACAACGCTCGGCCACATCCAGAGTTTGAAAAAAATAAATCGTCAAAAATTCCTGCAAATCGACCCAACCAGTTTGCGGAGTCTGGAAATCCTGCGAACGCTTCGCAGCGAAAGTCAAAAGGGAACGCTTCTCGATTGTCTCGACCAGACTTTAACCGGTATGGGCGGCAGGATGATAAGAAACTGGCTGTGTATGCCGTTGTGCGACCTCGGTGCTATCGAGCTGCGCCAGGAGACAATCGAGGAATTAAAGAATAGTGACACCAAATTAACCGACATCCGCAAACTGCTCTCGAACATATCCGACACCGAAAGAATCACAGCCCGCATCAGCACATTTAGAGCAACTCCCAGAGATTTAGTCGCTCTTGCAGCGACGCTGCGACAAATACCAAAACTACGCCAAATCCTGCAGCAATTTACTGCTGACCTGCTTATACGGTTAGCCGGCCGGTGTGATAGTATGGACGAATTAGCTGAGTTGCTTGAAGCAGCAATCGAGCAGGAACCTCCCTCACATCTTCGCGACGGCGGCGTAATACGGGCCGGCTTTTCCGAAGAGCTGGACCGCCTGCGCCTAATCTCTAAAGACGGCCAAAGCTGGCTGCAGCGTTATCAAAAAGAACAGATTGAGCGGACCGGCATCGGTAACCTGAAAATCGGTTACAATAAGGTTTTCGGCTACTACATCGAAGTCACTCACTCATCAGCGGACAAGGTCCCGGCTGATTACGTCCGCAAGCAAACAATCAAAAACGCTGAACGCTACATCACCGAGGAGCTAAAAGAATATGAAACCCAGGCCCTCAGCGCCGATGAAAAGGCCCTCGAATTGGAGCAGCAGTTGTTTGACCAGCTCCGCCGACAGGCTGCTGGGTACATAAGCCGACTTCAAGCCCTTGCCGATACAGTCGCACAGTGCGATTGTCTATCTGCACTGGCTTACTTAGCTAAGCGACGTAATTACATCCGCCCCAAAATGACCAATGGCGACGAGCTTACCATTCGCGATGGTAAACACCCGGTCTTAGCCGAAGTGCTCGGGCCGGAGTTTGTTCCCAACGACATCGAGCTTGGCAGCGGTGCCGGTGACATCCTTGTTATCACAGGCCCGAATATGTCCGGCAAAAGCACCTACATAAGACAAAATGCCCTGCTGGTCCTGATGGCACAGGCCGGCTCTTTTATCCCCGCTTCGCAGGCCACCATCGGCTTAGTCGATAGAATCTTCACCCGTGTCGGAGCTTCTGATGAATTAGTTCGTGGCCAATCAACCTTTATGGTCGAAATGACCGAAACCGCAAACATCCTCAATAATGCTACTGAAAAATCCCTCGTTATTCTTGACGAGGTTGGCCGCGGCACCAGTACCTATGACGGCCTGGCCCTTGCCTGGGCGATTACCGAGCATATCGCAAATAACATTAAATGCCGAACGCTTTTTGCAACACATTATCACGAGCTCACAGAATTAGCTGAGCTGTTGGCGAATGTAAAAAACTGTAACGTTGCTGTTCGCGAGTGGATGGATGAGGTGGTTTTTTTGCACAAGATTCTGCCTGGCGGAACAGACAAAAGCTACGGCATACACGTTGCAAAGTTGGCCGGCGTGCCGAAATCCATCGTCAAGCGAAGTGCTGAAATATTGGAAGAGCTTGAAGCGTCTTTCGCTAAGGAAGCGACCGGCGACCGCCTCGCCCAGCATAAAACAAAACAGCCGAATGAGGAACTGCTCTTTGTGGAAAAACATAAAAACGTGTTAGATAGATTGTCCTCAACGGACGTCAATAGTCTCACACCAATCGAAGCTATAAATTTGCTAAATAAAATAAAGAACGAAATCGACGAAAAATAGAGAACAGAAGACGGATGACAGAAAACAGAGGACAGAAAATAAGTAAAAAAATTGAGAGTTTTCGTGATCTAAACGTTTATAAACTTTCATTTGAACTACAACAGGAAGTCTTCATACTCACGAAGAAATTTCCAAAAGCGGAAACCCAACATTGGTTGGACAACTCTCTGAAATGTAAATATATATCTATCAAAGACCACCGAATATTGCTGGAAAAGTGCAGGAAAATCGGTAGAATGTTTGGAAAGATGATGGCTGAGCCCGAGAAGTGGTGCTCCCAATCCTTCGACTTCGCTCAGGACAAGTTTAAGAACTAATAAAATGTCCGTCTTCCGTCCTCGGTCTTCTGTTATCTCTTTTATTGAAAAGCAAATACCATGAAAACTTCCAAAAGGCTAATAGTAGTGACCCTCTGCGGGCTATTGCTGCTGCAAATCTCCTGCTCGGAGGTTGAAATCACAGGCAGACAGCAATTCAATATCGTTCCGGATTTCCTTATCAACTCTATGGCTTTCCAGTCCTACAGCCAGTTTCTCGCCGAGCACAAGCTAAGCAACAACGCCGAACAGATCCAGATGGTCAAACGCGTAGGTAATCGAATCCGAGAAGCGGTTGAGAAATATTGCATAGAAAACTACTGCTATGAGAAAATTGAGGATTATCAATGGGAATTTAATTTAGTCGAAGACCCTAACATCAACGCATGGTGTATGCCGGGCGGCAAAGTAGTGGTCTATTCCGGCATATTGCCGATTACGCAGACCGAGGCCAGCCTTGCCGTTGTGATGGGCCACGAGATAGCGCACGCATTCGCCAAGCACGGCTCTGAAAGAATGACGCAGGGACTTTTGGTGAATATGGGCGGCATGGCTTTGGAAAGTGCCATTGAAAGCAGGCCAGCCCAGACACAGGAGCTTTTTAAGCAGTCTTACGGCATCGGGACGCAGTTGGGCTTTTTGCTGCCCTATAGCAGGGTGCACGAGAATGAAGCTGACCATTTGGGCCTGGTATTTATGGCTATGGCCGGCTACGACCCGCATGAGGCCGTCGCCTTTTGGCAAAGAATGTCCGCGGAAAAGAAAGGGGCAAAGTCACCGGAGTTTTTAAGCACGCATCCAGCCGATGAGACCAGAATCCAGAACATCAAAAACCTTATCCCCGAAGCGATGCAATACTACCAAGAGCAATAAGTAGAAAAATGTCCAATTTAAGCCAACAATTTGAGCGAGATGTATGGAAATTTGTGAAGGCTTTGGACCCCAATGCAAAGGTACTTTTTAATCATAAAGTATTAGACAAAGATACCAACACACCACGGCAAGTCGACGCGTGGATTAGTGCGAAATATGGAGGGCATATTCCTATTTCGATACTTGTGAGTTGCAAGAATCATAAACGTAAATTGGATATTACACACATTGAAAGCTTTGCATCTGAAGTAAGAACCACACGAGCCAGTACCGGTGTGATATACTCCAGTTCTGGCTTCACAAAGCCTGCTGTAGATAAATCGGCATCTTATGGTCTTTCATGCTGTCGCCTGTTTAGAAATGAACCAGGTGAGATACCTAAATATTTAGTCTTTTGGCAGTATGTCTGCTATCCCAGAGTCAAATTGGCTATACCCAACACAGAGATCAAAAAACTATATGAAAAGAACATACAAAACTGGAGCGACTTATTGACTATTCGTACAACCGAAAGTGACTCTCTTATAGATGAAGTCGTACGAGAGCTTTCAAAACGTGAAAAATGGTGCATTCAAGAAAGCAAAAAGAATAAAGGCGGCGTAGTACCACAAGATTGGATGGATGAGTACACAGTCTCCACAATAGAGGACCCTTCATTTGAGTTCAAGTTACTCTTTATTGGTCGATGGGAGATTTATCGCGCTAGGCTCGAGTACTATGTACTTAATGGGTCCTATTGTTACTCAAATAAGTCTTTTATTGGTAGCATTGCAACTCCATCTGTTGACACTCAAGGAGATCATCCTGAACACGGATGGGAGCTAATTAAAAGAAATGAGATATTTTCAAGTCCAATTCAAGGTGCATTTATTTTTCTTCATGGCAATATCAAGAAACAAGTACTTGAGGATTGTAAACACAAATTTGTCTCTCCATCAAACAAAATCCTGTCCAAAGTCTCAGCCGATTAACGGCTCGTATCCTTCGACTTAGCTCAGAGCCTGCCCTGAACATAGTTGAAGGGACAAGTTTCGTAATGCGTGCTGCATAATGCACATTGAACCGAATATTCCAATCCCGAAATGTATATGCATTTAGCCTTCAAATCAAATTTCACATCGTTAATATCATATCAAGATGAACTATTATACAATGTAAATAGTCTTTTCGATTAGTCAAAAAGACTATTCTTATAATTCATTTATGATATATTGCTACGTTGTAGCACCTTAATATAATCGGTGGTTTTTTTTAGCATTTATTTTCCGTTTCTTTCGACTTGGCATCCCAAGGCCCGGTCGATTCGTGGCTCGTATTTTGTATCCGTTCTCCGCCCCTTAGGGGCTGCGAAGGATGAATTGCGTATTGCGTATATCGTTAAAAACCGGCGGTAAAACCACAGGAACACCGCAATAAATTGCGGGGCTAAACATTTAGCCCCGGAATCCTTTCCCTGGGAATCTGCGATCGACCTTGCTCAGGCCTGCCCCGAGCAAGGCCGAGGGGACAGGTTTATTGCGAGGTTTGTTTACTTTGGGCGGCGGATGAGCTGGCCAGGGCACCGGTTGACCAGCACATCTGAAGATTGTAGCCGCCACAAGGACCATCAACATCAATTACCTCGCCTGCGAAAAATAAGCCCGGACAAATCTTCGACTCCATTGTTTTGGGATTTATCTCAGTTACATTTACGCCGCCGTGTGTCACCATCGCCTCAGCGATAGGCCTGGTGCGCATAATCGAAAGAGGCAGAGCCTTTAGAAGGTGCAGCAGTTTCCTTCTCGTATCTTTACTTAACTGATTGGCATAAAGCTTAGCTGGAAAATCAAACTGCTCACACAGAATCTGCGACACTCGCCGAGGAACAATTTCAGCCAAGATATTAGCAACGGTTTTGCGGGGATGCTCGCTGATTTGCCTGAGAATTATCTTTTCAAGTTCTGCTTCGCTGGAGACGACGACTAAATCAATAAAAATCTTAAGCGGATTTTTCTCACTTGGAAGAAAGTCTGTGACTAATCGGCTCAGTTCAAGCACAGCCGGCCCGCCGATACCATCGTGCGTAAAAAGCAGTGCACCTGTTACAACTATTTTTTTCTTATTGATTGATGCGGTTATTTTCACATTATTTACTGATGTTCCCGCCAGATCGCTCGGCCAGCTTTCGCGCGTTACCAACGGCACCAAAGAAGCTCTCGGCTGGATAATTGTATGGCCAAAGTGCTCAGCGAATTTATGGCCATCCCCTGTCGAGCCGGTGTGAGGGTAACTTATACCTCCTGTGGCAATAATCACTTTTTCGGCTTCGATTATCTCTCTGGACGTCCTGATAATGAAATGTCCCTGTCGTTTTTCAACGCTCACAACTTTTCTTGAAAAAATAAAGCGCACGCCGAGCCTTTTTGCCTCAGCCAACAAAATGTTTCTAACATCGGCGGCTCGGTCGGTAGTCGAAAACACGCAGCCATTATCCTCAATTTTGCTTTCCAGACCTAATTTGCGAAAAAATTGATGCACCTCTGTCGGCGGAAACTTGTGCAGACTATAGCTTAAAAACCTACCCTTAGGCCCAAAGGCACCAGCTATCTCTTGGGCGGCAGCTAAATGTGTAAAATTGCATCGTCTGTTGCCTGTAAGAAGAAGTTTGTGACCTGCCGTGCTGTTGGATTCAAGTAACATGGTCTCGGCACTGCTGCTGGCGGAATGAATCGCTGCCATTAGGCCCGCCGGTCCGGCTCCGATTATGCAGATTCTTACTTTCATGGAGAATTCTACTTAAAATAGCAGCAAAACCCCGCAACTTCGCTCCGCCGAAGCCTACCTTCGCCGAAGCAGCTACGCGCAGGCAGGCTACGCACTCGTCTCGGCATAGGCGCCGAGCCGTAGCTGGAAAGGCAAGTAAATTGGCAGGCTAAATACAATCGTCGGCTTTAATCTGATACTATCTTTTCCAGTTGTGAAATAAGAGATGGTAAATCCTGCGTTACTGTTTCCCAGACCACATCAAGGTTGACGTCAAAATAGCCGTGAATAAGCCGATCGCGCATTCCAACCATATTCTTCCACAGCAAATCAGAATGTTTTTATCTGAATTGCGGTGAAATAGCCCGTGCTGCCTCGCCAATTATCTCAAGCAGCCGAACCAGTGACAGATTTAATTTACGGTCGGTATCCAAATCCGCTCGATTGCGGCCTTGTGAGAAGGCAACCGCCTCACGGGCAGCGTCAAGAATATGTCGTATACGAACACTGTCATCCTCGAACATATTGCACCTGTGCTTCGGCAACCACTTTATCTCGGAAATATCTGCTGAGGTCTTGAGGTGTTCTCAAATCTACCTTGCGGCCGCCGAATATGACTGATAGCTCCTCCTCTATTTCAAATAGTCTAAAAAAGCCCGGGACATGGCCAGGCATAAAATCAACCAGCACATCAATATCACTACCTGGACCGAAATCACCACGAAGCGCCGAGCCGTAAATAGCTAACTTATGAATGTAATGACACTTACAAAAATCACGGATTTTTTCTTTGTCGGCCACTATGTTTTTGTTCATAAATATCTCCTATATAAGAATACTAAATACCATTATAAGTTTTGTCAAGTAATTCTATTTTGTGGCTCGTCGATAGTTGGCAAAACCGGATAAGATTTGTCCACTCTACTTGGACAAAAATGGTTTTCGAGTAGGACAAAAATGTCCTACTACTAATAACAATACTATAACAGAGAACTATTCCTTCGACTTGGTTCGACTCTTTCGACTACGCTCAAGACAGGTTTGCTCACCACAGATCGCTCAGGACAAGAAAAGAACTATGCACAGCATGGCTTAGGCCATCGCGTCGCCTTCGCCTTTGCCCGCCAATGGACGGACTCCGGCGACGCTTCGATGCCGACCTAACGGCAGCGTTAAAAACTGCTGCTCGCAAGAGCTCAGGACAGCACCCGTGGCAAACTTGTGTTATTTGTGGCTCATTTCATTCCTTGTAATTGGCGTCTCTGCCTATATAATAGGCCGATTGATAATTACGGAGACAGGATATGGCTAAAATTACTAAGCTTGACGAAATCGTATCGCTGTGCAAGCGAAGGGGCTTTATATTTCAGTCCAGCGAAATCTACGGCGGCCTGGCAAGCTGCTACGACTACGGGCCGCTCGGCGTCGAATTAAAAAATAATGTCAAACAAGCCTGGTGGAAAAGCGTTGTCCGGATGCGAGACAACATTGTAGGCCTGGATTGTAGTATCCTGATGCACCCGTTGGTCTGGAAATCCAGCGGCCATGCCGACCAGTTCGCTGACCTTGTAGCCGAGTGTAAAAAGTGCAACGTCCGCACACGTGTTGACCACCTCGAAGAAAAAACAGCCGAGCTGATACAAGAGCATACCGAACACATCTCAATCGAAGCTGCTAAAATCAAAGCTCAGGATTTGAGCAACAAAATATGTCCCAACTGCGGCACCGTCGGCCGGTTCACCGAGCCGATGCCTTTTCGGCTGATGTTTGAAACCCAGATGGGCGCCAACGTCGATGATTCGATGCTGATGTATCTGCGTCCGGAAACGGCGCAGGGCATTTTCGTCAACTTTAGAAACGTCCTCGATACTACAAGAGTCAAAATCCCCTTCGGCATCGCTCAGATAGGAAAGAGCTTTCGCAATGAAGTCACCACCAAGGCTTTTATCTTCCGCACCCGCGAATTTGAGCAGGCCGAGCTTGAATTCTTCTGTGAGCCGGGCACCGATGAGGATTGGTACGAGCACTGGAAAGAGAAGCGATTCAACTGGTATCTCGAGCTTGGAATCAAAAAAGAGAACCTGCGCTTCCGCGTCCACGATGCCGATGAGCTTGCCCACTACGCAAAGGCCTGCGTTGATGTTGAGTATAAATTTCCCTTTGGCAGCGGCGACTGGCAGGAGCTGGAAGGCATCGCCAACCGCACGGACTTCGACCTGCGCCAGCATCAGCGCGGCATGAGAACCCTTAATGCGTGGTTCAAAAACGACAGGGACATGACAAAAGTGGAATTAGCCGAAGAGGCTGAAAATTACCAGTCGGGGCCGCTTTCTTTCTTCGATGACGAAGCAAGAAAACGCTACATCCCTTATGTGATAGAGCCAAGCGCCGGCATCGACAGGAGCACCCTTGCCTTTTTAGTTGATGCCTACGATGAAGAAGATGTTCGCGGCGAACAGAGGAACCTATTAAGATTCCATCCCTCACTTGCACCCATAAAGGTCGGCATCTTTCCATTAGTCAAAAAAGAAGGCATGCCGGAAGTAGCAAAGAATATCTACAACGACCTTAAAAAGTATTTCAATTGCTTCTACGATGAAAAAGGCGCGGTTGGCCGGCGCTACCGCAGACAGGACGAAGCCGGCACGCCATTTTGTGTCACGGTAGATGGCCAAACCTTACAGGATAACACCGTCACGGTCCGAGACCGTGACTCGATGGATCAAGTAAGGGTATCAACCGACCAACTCGTCAACCACTTGCGTGGAAAACTTAAAATGTAAAATGGCCGAAGAAAAACAGGAAAACAAAAAACGCGGCGTTGTCAGGCGAATTCTCAAATGGATCGGCCTGACACTACTTGCGATTTTGCTGGTCTTGGGATTGGTTTTTCAGGCACCCTGGAAGATAATAACGCTGCTGGCAATAATCTTTTTGGCCTGTACTATCCTACCGAAGCAGTTGAGAAAATGGTTATGGCTCTCAGCCGCTGCTGTCGTAGTGGCCCTAATTATCTGGGTCTTTCTACCCGATGAAGATGGGGACTGGCAGCCATACACTTTTGATGAAGAACTGGCCGCACTCGAAGCTAAATATGCAATACCGCCTGAAGAAAACGCAGCATTAATCTACAACCAATTGTTGGCCAATTACAATGCGTACGTGCGTCGCCCCGATGCAGCAGACGGCAAATTGCCCATGCGCCAACCCTGGTCAAGCAAGGAACATCCCGAACTTGCTGAATGGCTGCAAGAGCAACAAGACAAAATCGCAAAATTACTTGAAGCCTCTAAAATAGACAAATGTCGATTCCCAATAAAGGCAAATATCGTAACGAATGAACAATGGGCTGCTCGGTCACAGGCAATAAGGCACTGGGCATTCTTGCTTATCTCGGCGGCAAATAACGATATTGCCGAAGGACGTACCAAACAAGCCGTTGAAAAGTACATCGCTACAGTTCAAATGGGAAAACACCAATGCCAGCAGCCAATAATAAA
>Ga0315549_1005440_pt1 | contig 10392 bp, 8 predicted proteins | sample SalMarSW160200MG_FD_203101 | JGI IMG/M metagenome (GOLD analysis project Ga0315549, IMG submission 203101) | Salt marsh sediment microbial communities from the Plum Island Ecosystem LTER, Massachusetts, United States - Salt Marsh Sediment SW1601-200 ... | reverse complement strand
TCATCTCTGGCTCCCAGCTTTACTACCTTTGGTGCTGCCTGTAACGCCTGTGTAACAATCTTCTCGGGTATCTTGAGTCGCCAGTAAGAGGCACCTTCCTGGTCAATGGGTAAGACCTCAGCGCCATAGTCACCGAAGGTCTCAGTAGCATTGCGGTTAAAACACAATACGCCAGGGTCAGTCAAGATGTCTAGAGAAGCCTGGTGTATCCTTTCCACATGTTCCAACTTGAGTCGCTGGTAGGGTTCTACCAGCACTCCTTGTCGCGCCATTTCATTTCCCCCAGTCTACTATCAGTTTGCTATAGTGCCCTTCCTGTGAGCACTAACATACCCTCTTGCCCAAAGGTCTTTTCCCATATAAGAATATCGGCTACCTTATGAGACTCGTTATCTCAGCATCGGGGCAGGGATTATAGCATCGAGACCGGCACAGGCTGCCGTCAATATATCAGTCCACGATACCTGCTATCTGTGATAGCACCTGATGTCTTGTTGCTGCGGGCAGGCTATAGTTATGTTTGGCTATTAGCCTGTGTGCTGTTTCCGCTGCTTTCTCCCAGGTGGTTTTCCTCCCCTTAGCTTCCCATTCCTCCCGGCTATTCCTGTCGCTCAGGGAAGGTTGGTAGTGCTCGCTACGCATAAAATGTCTGGTGTGCTTGGCAGTAACAAAATTACCCCCTGGTCCCACCTGTTCAATAAGGTCAAAGGCTAGGGTATCATCGTCCACCCTTATGCCCTCAACTGCCCTCATCACCATTCCCAGTATCTCGTTATCGATAACGAACTTCTCATAACACACTGTTAGTGCGAATTCCATAAGTCCGGCAGCGTCGTGAATGAAATTAGCGCCGGCTAGAGCACATAGCAGGCTGGTGAGAGCAGACTCATAGCCGCTCTGGGCATCTAATACTTTAGAGTCGGTCATACCGCCGGTAGCGTAGAAGGGAAGTTGGTAAAACTGGGCCATCTGCGCACCAGCCGCGTTGAGTAGCCCCATCTCAACTGAGCCGGCTAAGTACTTAAGGTCCCTTAGGTCAGTGCTGGTGGCCACCGAGCCAAAGATGACTGGTGTCCCTGGATTGACGATCTGGGTAAGCATTACGCCCATCAGGGAGTCCACAGTCTGGACCACCAGATTTCCAGCAAGCGTGACCGGTGAAGTAGCTCCGCACAACGGCTCGGCAGGACATACTAGGGGAATGCCGCTCTTGGCGATGGCTACCACCAGGTCACCGTATTGCCCGTCCATCTTCAGCGGGCTTATACTACAGGCTATCATGGAGATGAGGGGGCGCTGCCGAAGTGCCTCAGCCGAGCCGGCAACTATCTCCGCCATCCGTATCACCTGCTTTACCCCATCCAGGGTGTAAACACCTCCCATGATATGCTTTGTAGTGTTGTCCAGCCCGGCGAAGAAGCGGTTTACATCCACTTGCTCCAAGGGAAGCTCACTGGGATAAGTAGGCAGCATGAACAGGTGGATGTTACCCAGCTGGTCGACCAGTCTGGCGATACGTTTCAGGTCTTCTAGAGTGGCTTGACGCTTCTGTCCAGTGTCCGGCTCGTAGATATAGAGGGCGGTTCCCCCGGTTCCAACATACACCCGCTTCCCACCCAGGAGGAGGTCATGCTTTTTGTCCTGACCGCAGAGCCTGACCTCTGATGGTGCTGTTCTTATCAGTTCTGAGACTATCTCGTGGGGCAAGCGCACCCGGTGGCTTTCCCAATCTACCCAGGCACCAGCCCCCTCGAAGAATTCCAGTGCTGTCTCTGAGTTTACCTCAAAGCCTACTTCCTCGATTATCCGCATTGCGGTCTGGTGCACTTTGGATATAGCCCCTTCGGTAAGGGGCTTAAAGCTGCCCCCCTCCAATCCCTTACGAATCATACTTTTTGGATTCTACCTCCTACCCACACAATCATATTTGTTACAGGTTTGGCACGGGTTATAATTCTCTACATTACTATCGCAAGGACCGATACCGATAACGCCTGATATTGACTTTTGGGGTAACATCAGACACCCCTCAGTTAAGCGAACACCGGCGTAACTTTCTTTAATAGTCCGGAAAACCGTCCTCTGTTGTCCTATGTCCCAGTCACAATAACCGGGGCTAAAGCGCCGACTTATGCAAAGTTCCTGAGCATGAGCTATCTCCCCTACTCTGCCTTGGACGAAGTTGGCTACGCTCTCAATAGCAACTGACCCTATTGCATCCAGCACAGTCGCTTGGAGCATCAGCCCATCATCAGCGAGCTGGCCAACCATTTCTTCCAGGAGACTGCCTATTGTCGCTACAAATATGGCAGCCTTATCGCACTGCCTCAGTAGCTGGGCAATGACTTCACTTTCAAAGGTAATCGAATCTTCGAGAAAAATATACGTTCCTTGAACAAAGATAACATCCCTAATGACACATGAATACGCTGGTTCAAGAAGGTGGCAAGCGTTCTCTAAATACTCATCAATCAAAGATGCAATACGCGCCGGCAGTTTGTAGCCATCATCGTATCCCATATTGTTTAATACATGCTGGCCATTGATGTCGATTTGGTTACTTATGGCAATCATATTTCTTGCTCTCAGGCTTTATCTGAAGCATAAAGTATCGGCAGGAAGTCTTACAGTCCGTGTTGTAAAAATCGGCAAGGTTGGTGATAAATACGTGGGAACTTAAGGGGGCAACATGTGGAGAGCAAGTAAACCTGCTGGTTTGCGAGAAGAATTTCAGAAGATGGAATGCTGACGAACTAGTTAGAGTTCATTGAGGATGGGCTAATTGGTTTATTAACTAGTCTATGAGTTGAAGCAAAGTTGGTAAACAAATAGACTCCCACCTAATATGGCATCCTTCTAGCTTCAGATCACTCCTTTACCTCCTCGTAAGATTTACTGCTCCTTTCCTAACGTTATATTATAATATCACAAAACCTACCTTTTTGTCCAGTCCCTCGAGGATGAGGATGTTATCTACCTTAGGATAATTGCTGCAGATAGAACGCCCTTTAAACATCGACAGGTTGAAGGCATCAAAGTAAGTGCATTATAATACGAGTGAGTTTGAAATGACTGGTATTTCAGCTTGAGTCAAAGGCGATAAGTAGCATCAGAAAGGAGACGAAATGGAGACACTGGAAGCTATCAACAAGAGGGCAGGTCTGAAAGACCATCTCTCAAAACGCGAGGTTGAGCAGGAGAAAATCATCAAGATTTTGGATGCTGCTAGGTTAGCCCCCTCGGCGGCTAATATGCAGCCATGGCGCTTTATCGTGGTCAGGGGTAAGGAAGCGGTTGAAAATTTAGTCGACAGGGCATTTAATGAGGTGAATCTGATGGTGAGGGAGGCGCCTGTTGTTATCATTGCCTGTGCCAATCCCAGCGATGACTATGTCATTGGTGGAAGAGAGTACTATCTTTTTGACGTGGCCATGGCAGTAGAAAACATGCTTTTGGCGGCGACTGACCTTGGGCTGGTCACTCATCTGATGACAAATCTGGACGAGGATGAGCTTAAAGGAATATTGGGTGTCCCTCCAGAAGTAAGGTTTGTAATCGCTACCCCTTTAGCCTATCCGGCTGAAGGCTCCTATGAGGCAGCGGCTCGAGAAAGGCTGAGTGAACGCACCAGGAAAGACCTAAAAGAGATAGTTTACGCGAATGAATGGGGTGAGCCATTCTAGCTATACCAACCTGTGAAACAAACATAAAGTAGGTCAACTCTGCTTACCCAATCCATCAGATACAGATACTATATTAAAATGTAGGAGGTGACTGAAGGTTGAACATACCGACTCTGTCATTAGAAGGCAAGGTGGCTATTGTTACCGGAGGCAGGAGGGGAATTGGTAGGGCTATTGCTCTCGGTTTTGCCGGGGTTGGAGCTAACGTTGCTGTTTGTGACTGTGTGATTGATGATGGCAAGCTGGAGGCGGTAGCCGAGGAGATTCGGGGATATGGTCGGCGCTCCCTGGCTATTCAGGTCGATGTTACTCAGAAGACCGACGTGGACAATATGGTCCAAAAGGTGCTGGGCGAATTTAGTGTTATTGATATCCTAGTGAACGATGCTGGTGTAGATAGTGACTACCCTCTGCTGCAAACCACGGAAGACGAGTGGCAAAGGGTTATTGATATTGACCTTAAAGGTTACTACCTCTGCTCTCAGGCGGTGGGTGCAGGGATGGTGGCAAGAAAAAGGGGTAATATTATCAATATAGCTTCAGCAGCGGGAATCAGGGGATTTAATAAAAAGAACACTTATAATATTGCCAAGGCGGGAGTAATTATGCTTACCAAGGTGCTGGCGCGGGATTTAGGCAAGCATAATATCCGGGTAAATGCCATTGCCCCTAGCATAGTTAAGTCAGATATGACCCGGGACTTGATGGAGAACCCTAAAGCTGCAGCTGCGGAAGCAGTCAGAATACCACTGGGACGATTAGCTGAAGTGAATGACATGGTTGGTCCCGCTGTGTTTTTAGCCTCAGAAGCTTCCAGTTATATCACGGGGCACACTATTGTTGTGGATGGCGGTCAACTGGCCTAGTGTTTGACTGAGTCTACCGTTTATAAGAAGTGTCTACAGGTATCATTTTCGATTTGAGCGACGTTGGAAAATGGGCGCCAAATCATCTAGACCAAGGGCTGTCAGAGTCTCAGGGTGGGGCAGTCCTGTCTCTTGGTCCCATCCCCGAAGACGGTAGTATTCCTTCAGCATAGTCGTAAATTTGTCCCTATCAAGAATGTTTCCTGTCGCATCTATTATCTCCTCACCCGGACCGGGACCAATCATTTTCCGACCAAAATAGTCAGTTGCTAAAGGTTCGGTGAAGTTGTAGTCCGGGGGGAAGTCAGTTTCGGGAATTTTCCACCCCTCTCGCAACAGGATGGCTCTTTGAAGGGTAAAAATGCGCTCAGCGTAGCGGCCAAGTTCTGTACCATCGATGCCGGTAACCGCAGAGAAGATTTTGGCTTCCAAGTCGGGGTCTCCCACATAGTCAGGTGTGTTAAAGGAATAGGTGATTGGCCAGGCGAAGTCACACAGGCCAAGGCTATCCTTGATATACGTTCGATTCTGTATTTTTTTAGCAGCTAGTGCCTTACCCTCATATCTAGGTAAGTATGCCGCTTCCTCACTACCCCAGAAAGCCTTGGCTATAGCCCGAAATACCTGTGATGTAATGGGAGAGACGTCTGGTTGGGTCAGATGGAGATTCCATGGGACCCAGGCAAGGAATATCTCGTGGAGAGTGGGCGCATGCATCCTGGGTTCCATTGAATAAAGTAGCGCATGGGCGACAAATGCTCTAGGTGGGTACTCATCATGGTGGCCAATGGCTATAATGGTAGGGCTAAGCATGGCTCGAGCCTTCTCTGAAACCATTCCACCAGCTCTCACTAGCCCTTCAGCCAGGATATCGCCAAAGCCCTCCCGGTAAGCTATTGAGTGAAGCAGTCTTTCGAGAAATTCCCTGGTTCCAATCTCAGACAGCGGTAGTCCGGTTTCTTGCTCAGTAAGGCATCCCGCTTGATAGCAATCATAAAGCCAGTCGATCATGCTGCGCAACTCAAAGGTACATATGGAGTAGTCATTGGCTAAGTCCGGTGCATCGCAGAATGTGTCCACTGGCTCATCTTCTCGGGAGTACGTCCACGGCAGGTAATATTCCTGGGCTTCACACTTGCGATACGCTTCCTTACCGTTGCTGTACCGATACAGACCCCTGATGCATTCCAACCCGCACTGATAGCAGCCACCCAGTCCAATAGCCTCTAACAAATGGCCATGACCTGTCATCCCCACTACCATAGGTGTGGTTAGCCTGAGACGCTTACTTACGTGGACGGTGTAGCGGTTAAGTTCCTTGAGCCTAGCTGGGTCAGCCACTGAAGGCTTTCCAACGCCCCTCACCGCCAGGGCCTTGAGGTTTTTGGAACCCATCACTGCCCCAAAGCCAGCGGTAAAAGCTGAGTCGTGGGAGCCGACGCCTACCGATATTCTTACCCCTCTTTCACCAGCCACGCCGGTGGTGATGAAACGCATCTTGTCACCATGAGCCTGCTGAAGTAACTCTTTAACTCGGGAAACACCTTGACCCCACAGTGATGATGCATCCCGAAGTTCAGCTTCACCGTCATGAATCCATAAGTACACCGGCTTTGGCGCACGCCCTTCCACCACAATACCATCGAATCCAGCCTTCTTTAACTCGGCTGGGAAAAACCCGCCGATATTACCATAGCAATACCCTTCAGGGAAAGCCATAGGAGATTTGCCTACCACCGACATTCGTGTGGCAGCCTGGGCACCGGTAGCCACCAGCGGGCCAGTCATGAAGATTAGCCGATTCTCTGGGTCAAACGCCTTAATTCCAGGTGGCACTGTCTCCCAGTAGATTCTGGAGGCAATACCGCGTCCGCCGAGGTATTTCTCGGCATACGGCTGTGTAGAGAACTGGGTTATTTCCGAATTAGTTAGGTTTACACGCAATATCTTTCCCATCCAACCATGCATAAGACGCCTCCTTATTTTTTTACTCGCTGGCTCCTTTGCAGCCTACAGTTTTGGCCCATTTCCGTGAAGCTATTATACCACGCCATAGGGGACTCAAATGATAAGCATTGAAACTACCGCTTGAATTCGCCAGTCCAACAACACACGTTTCATCGCTTTGTTGGACTGTTAACTATCTTATACTACAGAATCAATTTTGTGTCAAGATAGACAGCAAAATAGCTGCTCACTTTGGTCTACTTGTATTTAGGGCGTAATTTAGGTAATGTAGTGGAAAACGATGGAAAATAGTTTATCACCAGCCTCCATCACCAATAATCTAAAGACCCGCCTTGTTGGGCAAAGGGTTACTTACTATCCCACACTGACTTCAACAATGGATGTGGCAAGGCAGGAGGCCCAACAGAGAGCAGCCGAAGGAACTGTTGTCATTGTTGGTGAGCAGACCGCAGGCAAGGGTCGAATAAAGCGCACCTGGTTATCACCCAAAGGTAACCTTGCCTTGTCTATTATTCTCTACCCCAATGTGGCTCATTTGCCTTCCCTTATTATGCTAGCCTCTCTGGCTTTAGTCCATAGTATTGAGACAGTCACCGGCTTAAAATCACAGGTCAAGTGGCCGAATGATGTTCTTGTTAATGGTAGAAAGGTGTGTGGAATTTTAATTGAAAGCCAGGTGCGGGGCAACACCGTGGACTATGCTATTATCGGTATTGGCGTAAATGTTAATCTCAAGACTGCCGATTTTCCAGAGATTCACCCAACTGCCACCAGCCTTTCTGACGAATTGGGAAGAGAGATACCGTTGTTAGATATAATACAGCAGGTGTTAGTCGAAATAGAAAGGTTATACCTAGTCTTGTTGGCTGGGGAGTCTATCTATGAAGAGTGGCGGGATAATTTAGTGACACTAGGTAGAGAGGTTCAGGTAACGTCAGGCGAAGCAATGTATACTGGCGTAGCTGAATCAGTAGCCAGGGACGGCAGCTTGTTATTGCGCCACCGGGATGGGAGCCTAACCAAGATTGTAGCCGGGGATGCTACCCTTCGTGACGATAAATAAACATCCCCCGGAGCCCGCTGCCCAGAACAGGCTCCGGTTTCGTTGCTTATTAGCTTTTGACCTTTGGCTATTTCTGCTCGCCTGATGGGGGGCTAACGCCTCGGTTCATAAACATAGTAATAAGGTCTATGGGCAGGGGGAAGATTAGGGTACTATTCCTCTCTGAGGCTATCTCGGTCAGTGTTTGTAGATAGCGGAGCTGCAGTGTAACTGGTTCCCTGGCAATAACACCCCCAGCTTGAGCCAGCTTCTCCGAGGCTTCAAACTCACCCTCGGCATGGATGATTTTGGCTCGCCTCTCCCTTTCTGCCTCAGCCTGAGCCGACATCATGCGCCTCATCGTTTCAGGAAGCTCGACCTCCTTAATCTCTACAGTGCTGACCTTTACTCCCCAGGGGTCAGTATGTTCGTCGATTATCCCCTGTAGCGTCTGATTAAGCTTTTCCCTAGCGCTTAGTAGCTCATCAAGTTCAGATTGCCCCAATACATTCCGCAGTGTCGTTTGTGATATCTGCGAGGTGGCTCTGATATGGTCTAAGACCTTAACCACGGACGCCTCAGGGTCAACTACCCTGAAGAATACCACCGCATTCACCCTGACGGTAACATTATCCTTGGTGATTATCTCCTGCGACGGGACATCCATAGTTATTACGCGGAGGTCTACCTTCACCATCCGGTCGACGAAGGGAATGATGACAAACAGACCAGGACCCTTAGCGCCCACTAGCCGCCCCAGCCGGAAAATGACACCTCGCTCATATTCAGCGACAATCTTAATTGCCATCGGCAGCAGTATGAGCGCAGCTACAATAATTACACCAATAGCGACCCAACTCATTGTTTACCTCCTTTATTATTTTTTGGTTACATACAGTGTTAAACCGTCAGACTTGGTTATAATCACCTCCTCCCCGGGCTTCGCCCGACCTTTGTCTAATACTGCTGTCCAAAGTTCACCCTCATGGAGAATCTTCCCCCGGGGTTCTAGGGCTACTTTGACTATGGCAGTCTTTCCCACCAGCTCCTCCCGGCCAGTAGTTGCCTGGCGGCGGTGGGCTCGGATTATTCGGGTAATGGCGAAGACAAAGAAACCAACGACACAAATTACAACGACGGCAATAAGCCATGGGTCTATTCTAAACATTGGAGCCCCTCCTGGAAATAGAATTAATGAACCAAGAACAAGGGCAGTTATGCCCCCAGCAGTGAGTATACCAAAAGTGGTAGTAAATACCTCAGCGATAAATAGACCGAAGGCAAGCAGGATAAGCAATATGCCTCCCAGGTTGGCGTCAAGAACACCTAAAGAGTAGAAGGCAAGGAGCAAACTAATGGCCCCTAGAATTCCGGGGAAGAATGCTCCCGGGCTGTAAATCTCGGCAATAATGCCTATGGTGCCCAGGCTAAGTAGAATATAGGCAATGTTTGGGTTGCTAATAGCATGCAGGAAACGCTCAACGGTGCTCATTTCGCTTCTAGTTATCTCGTAGCCTGTGGTATTAATGCTGACCTCCGTACCGTTAGCCAGAGTAACCTCCCAGCCATTGATTTGGGAAATAAGGCTGTTTAAATTATCAGCTCGAAGGTCGATGAGGTTGGAGTTCAGTGCGTCAACATCGGTGAAGGATTTACTTTCTGTTACTGCCAGCTGGGCTTCTTCGGCATTACGACCGTGCTCCAGCGCAATGGTCTCCATCCACTTAGCTGAGAACTCGACTATCTTTTTCATCTGGTCCTCTGGTATCTCCTCCCCGCCAGCAGCTACGGGATGGGCAGCGCCAATAGTAGTGCCTGGCGTCATCGCTGCAATATGAGCCGATAAAGTGATAAAGGTTCCTGCTGAAGCCGCCCAGGCGCTTTTGGGGGAGACGTAAACAACAACGGGGACATCCGCATTCATAATCTTCTGCACTATCTTTTCCGTTGAATCTAGTAACCCTCCCGGCGTATTTAACTCGATGATGCAGACAGTGGCATTCTCTTCTTCAGCCTTGCTGATACCTCGGTCAATATAATCAGCAATTATCGGAACAATAGTGCCTTCAACATGCAAAACTTCAATAGCTGGTGTAGCCGCCTGAACTCCAATAGCAGTAAAGGCAGCAATTAATAAGCCCAGCAATAGTAGAATACGTATGATTCTTAACATGCCCCAGCCCGATTGAAATGTATATTAAGAATTATATATTGGTTATAGCCTTGTTGTAAATGAAAGAAAACTGAGGTTGCTTATTAATTGCCCTTTTATCTCCTACTAGGTCAGGCTCTTTATAAAGGGGGTTATATCTAATGCTCGTAGTTGAATAGCTAGGCAAATTGGTGTAAGATTTACCCACTATATAATAAGGAAGGGATATGAGAGTCCAGAGGTGCAAGGGAAGCCGAGACCTATCTCCCGGGGAAATGAGGAGGTTTCGCCTGATTGAGGCAGCATTTAGAGGGTGTTGCCTCAAATGGGGGTATGAGGAGGTTAGAACACCAACCCTTGAGTATCTCCATCTGTTCACCTCAACCGGGACACTTACCCCTAGTCTGTTAGGCAAGGTATATTCCTTCCTTGATTGGGATGGCTGGAGTGGAGAGAGGGTGGTGTTGAGACCTGATGGCACTATTCCTGTTGCCAGGCTTTATATTGATAGTATGAAAGAGAAAGAGTTGGCCAGGCTGTTTTATGTAGCTAATGTCTTTATTTTTGAAGCGACGGGGACAAAGACAAGGGAAAGGTGGCAATGTGGAGTCGAACTCATAGGTGTGGACTCCCCAACAGCCGATGTAGAATTGATAGTACTGGCTTTGGAGGTTTTGGAGA
>Ga0315549_1005434_pt1 | contig 10395 bp, 10 predicted proteins | sample SalMarSW160200MG_FD_203101 | JGI IMG/M metagenome (GOLD analysis project Ga0315549, IMG submission 203101) | Salt marsh sediment microbial communities from the Plum Island Ecosystem LTER, Massachusetts, United States - Salt Marsh Sediment SW1601-200 ... | reverse complement strand
AAGCTTTTGCATCATAAGAAGCTATATCTCTACTGTTAGAAAGCAAGGAAAATCTGTTTTTAATGCGCTCTATGCGGCTTTACAAAATAATAATGTTTTGGGCTTGATTAATTGCTGAATAGTTACAGATATACAAAGAAAGAGGAATCTGAAATATGGGAGGTTTATGTATCATGGAACAGTTATATTACTGATAATGGGCAAGAAGTATTTTATAGATTTGATGATGGTGATGCGGAAATGGAAAAATCTACTGTATCAACAAATAATAAATCAACTTTTTTCCGTAATCCTGAAAGTATAGTTAAAAAACTAATATCGTCCAAGAAATTGGTTGTTAGGACGCAACCCTATAGCGAAAGTCCTGTTACTAGTGTTTTTGATATAACTGGTCTTCAAGAATTATTTGGTAATTATTCATTGAAGTTAGATATAGAAGATAATACTCAAAAAAATTAGCTTCTCATATTTATGCTAAAATACCAGCAATCTAACGGGCTACGCTTTTCTAAAGCGTAGGTCAATGTAGCCAAACATATTAAAACATGCTGATACAAGCTAAAACATATCATTGACTTAAATCGTTATATATATTACAATTATATACAGACGACTACAAAAGGCTACATAGGGATATACTGCTTTTACGCTCTCGTAAAGCGTAGGTCGTGGGTTCAAATCCCACTTCTGGCTTATAATAACTATATTTTTTTTGACGCAGATTAACACTGATTTAATGTATTTTTATAATCAGTGTTAATCTGTGTACATCTGTGTCAAAGATAAAATGATTTTAAGATATGCGTAATCTATTAGATTGGTTAAAAAACTGCAGAGTGTGCCCCAATTTTTGCGGTGTCGACCGAACCAAAGGTAAAAAGGGCACATGCAGGGTTGCCGATGATCTGGTAGTAACTTCAGCCAACCTGCACTTCGGGGAAGAGCCGGTCTTGGTAGGCCGCGGCGGATCAGGAACTATTTTTTTTACCTCATGTAATCTGCACTGCGTTTACTGTCAGAACTATGACATCAGTCAGCTTGATTACGGCAGTAAAATATCAAAAGCAGAGCTTATCTCGCTAATATTCATGCTGCAAAAAAAGGGAGCGGAAAATATTAATCTGGTAACTCCTACCCACCAGGCACCGCAGATTTTTGACGCGCTTATCTCGGCTAAAAGACAGGGGTTACACCTGCCTGTTGTATACAACTGCGGTGGGTATGAGAATCCCGAATTTATACAAGAGCTTGAGGGTCTGGTTGATATTTATATGCCTGATGTTAAATATGCTTCCGATCAGGCAGCGGAAAAGTATTCCGGTATTAAAGCATACGCTTCCTGGTGCAAGAAGGCTTTACGGGAAATGCAGCGTCAGGTAGGGGATCTTGTGATTAATAACAAGGGAGTAGCAGAGAGAGGGCTGCTTGTCAGACATCTGGTACTCTCTAATGAGACTGCAGGATCCAAAGAAGTAATAGATTTTATTGCAGAAAATATTTCACCCTACACTTATATCAACATAATGGATCAGTACCATCCAAGTTTCAGGGCCAAGGAGTATCGGGAACTTTCGAGAAGGGTATTCAGACAGGAAGTTGATGAAGTCGTGCAATATGCAAAAGCAAAGGGTTTACAAAGAATACTCTGTTAGTCTTTGGTTTTTCTGCGGCTTTTTACAAAACGGTCAAAATCATTAATATTCTTTACGACAATGCGATCGGTATAACACTCAACGCGTCTTTGCTGGGCGAAGTGATTAATAACATTTCTGCACTCTGCCGGCGGAATACCCGCCCAGTGAGCAATGTCATCGACTGATGCTTTAAACTCAACAGTCTCGCTTTCTTTGGCAACTTGGGATTCCTTTTCGGCGAGCATAAGAAACACATCCGCAACTTTGGCTTCGATATCATCCAAGGTAAGAATCATAAAGCGGCGCTTTTGATCATAAATACGTTTGACGAAAAGCTTCATAAGCTTAAGAGCAATTTGCGGATTGCCCCGCATAAGTATTTCAAAATTGGCGCGATTAAACTCAAGTGCCTGTACCTTGTCCAATGCAATTGTGGTAGCGGAACGAGGGGCTTCTTCCAGAATAGCCATTTCACCAAATATTTCTCCGGGATTTAAAATGTCCAGAGTTTTTTCAATTTCACCGATTATTTTTACGATCTTTACCCGGCCGGATTGGATGAGATAAAAATTATCTCCCGGTTCGTATTCACAGAAGATAATACTGCCTTTGGGAAAACTCTTACTGAACCTCTGAAACATTTGATTAAAAGAACTCATACCTTTTCTCCTTCAAGTTTGCGGAGAGCTTTGCGTGCTTTTTGATAAAGGCTTTCGCTTTCCGGTGTTAAAGCGAGTACTTTTTTATAAATGCTCATTGCCTTATCCTTGTTTGCCATAGTCTCATGTGAGTTGGCAATGAAAAATAAGGCATCTTTTAGATCGGGATGTTTGGGATACTTTTGGATCCATGTGGTAAAGAGTCGGATGCAGTTGTCGTATTTATTCATGTAGAACAGGCATCTTCCCATTTCATATTGGGATTTGGATATATACTCGTCATCATCTGATGAGTTGACAATAGCTTTGAATTCATTATAAGCGTCATCATATTTTTCCTGGCTGATAAGACTTACGGCTTTGTAGTAGCTCTGTGCGATATCCGACAGCTCCTTTGTTTTTTGAGGTTTTTCGCTGTCTATAGGCTGCTGTGCCGGCGGACTAAGATCCGGGCCCTGGCCCTGGCCGTATTTTTGCAAATAACTCTCCGCTGTTTCAATATTTTTTATGGCTTCTGAAGAACTGGCTCCCGAAGGATAATAAACCAAATACCGTTTAAAGGCATATATAGCCTGACCGTATGCCTTAATGTTCAAATAATATTCTCCAATGCTGAAAAGACCTTTTTCGGGATTGATATGCTCTTCGGCGTAGATAAGATTTTGCACTTGCTTTTGAATCCGCCGCAGCTGATTGGAAAAAACTTTAAGCATTTTTAGAACGACACGACTGTTTTTGATGACCAGCTGTTCGAATTCAGGAACCGAAAAAGCCACGACCGTAGAGTCGGCCAGTACAACCGCGGTCTCTTCCCGATTGAAACGGCCTAATGAGGATTTAACACCAAAGAACTCACCGGTTTTAATAAGATCGTGGATTTCTTGACCGGTTTCAATATCTTCATAATTGAGGCTTACTTTACCTGAATCGAGGATGAATACTTTATCACCCATATCGCCGTGAAAGTAAATGATTGAGTTGGCTTTATAGAAAACAGATTTCGGTGACACCCTTTTTTATAACCCCTTAATTAATACTATATTTCAACAATATACTAGAGGTCAAGAGGTATAAAATCAAGTATTTTTTTATACCCGACAGCTTTTTGTATATTATGCAATAGTTTTACGGGATCACCCTTAACAAGCATGTCTTGACCCTTAACTGAGACTTTGGTATATGATGTATCCTGTAGTGTAAAAAGCTCTTCCAAGTCAGGTAATCCGTAAATGGGTTTTCCTTCGAGAGTGAGCAGAATAATATCATTGATATCGGTATTTATTAATGCTTCGTAGGGATCGTCATGTGAAGCCTTAATTACCAGAATATCCGCATATTTTTGTGATTCAAGTGTTCCGATGTCATTCTGCATTTTAAGTGCACGAGCAGGATTTATGGTGACCATATCAATTAATTTTTGTGCAGCCAGATCTTTACCATACATTTTTCTATAGATTTTTCGGGCGAAGCGCATCTCTTCAAGCAGATTTACGGATCCTGTAGCGGTCGAATCGGTTCCCAGTGATATGTTAATTCCGGCGCTCATCATTTTTTTTATCTTGCAGGTAAGATTATACATGAAAATATTTGAAGCCGGGCACCATACTACCGAACAACCGGCGGTTTTTGTCTTTTTAACATCCTGATCTGAAAAACCAATACAATGAATATTAACATTATGATTATCAAATGCCAGATACTTTTCCAAGAGCTCAACACCTGCTTGGTAATCGGAATCAAAGCCTTCCTCCAAATGCACTATAAACGGATAATTCAGTTTTTTAGCCTTGGTATGTTCGACTTTTATACCGTCGCCCCATACCAGAGAATGAGAGCTTGCTTCGTGGTGTATTGCGTATTTCATTATTACCCGTATAGGAAGATGAGGTATATAGAGATTATTTATTTTATGGGGATAATGATCCTGAACCGTAGCAACACCTGAAAACAGATTTTTATAAGCCCCCAAAAAATAACAATCCTCTTCCGATATTTTTGAACGCTCTTTTACTACACTGGAAACTCTTAGATCTTTTTCCCAGTCATAGCATTTCATATAGCATGTTCCCGGCTGCGGACCGATTTTAGGCAGATAGTCACCCCGCAAATGATCATGAACATTAATTAACGCAGGAAAGATAAAAGTATCTTTTGGTAAATCAATATGGTGATCGGCTTTACTCCCTATATTTTCAATGTTCTTATTGTTAATTTTTATCATGCCTTTATTAATTATTTTTTGAGGTGTGATTACCGCGTTTCCTTTTAATGAATATGTTTCAAGCATGCATCTACCTTTCAGAACATATAAATTATCTTATATACTATCATTGGTGTAATTCTTGTTATTATTTACAAGAATTATGCCAATGATAAATTGCGGTTTACCGCAATGGGTTGCATGTCATTATTATCGGAATATGTAGAATATACTACATACAATAAAATCAATATATAACACGATTTAGCTTTATCCTAAATATACCAGGAAATTGCAAAAATACCTATATTTTTTATAGGTAAAAATTGTTATTCTTTTTATTATAACAAGTTAGCAATTTCCTTTTAAGGAGCTTCTTGCAAAAATGTTATTTTTGTAAGAAGCTCCTACATTAAATTTAATGGAATTCTAAATAAATTCAGGCAACTTTGTATATTTTATTATAAAAAGTTATACTTTTGTATACGCTTATTTTATGCCTTTCTTTTAGTTTATAAATATGAATTTCTATAATTCCTTTTAATACATGAAGTTATAAAAATATTAAAACAATGGCATGGTTTTTGCTATTTAATATGTGAAGTATAATTATATAAGAGGTGGATTAAATGAATGTATTGGAAAAGGATCAAAAAGAGACGATTTTACACATAAATGTCCATGACCTTAATGCCGGTATGATATTTGATGCTCCGGTCTATTTTGCCGAAGGCTGTATGTTTTTAGCTTCAGGATTACCTGTTAAAAACAAAGATATTCAAAAACTGAAGAAGCTGGGAATTAACGAGGTGTACACCGACGGAAATTTAATTGCCAATGATAGTCTTTTCTTAAACAGGAAGAAGAGTCTGGAAGTATCCTATATTCAACCGGGAGAAAAAAAGTGTCTAAAAATATACAATTCTCTATTTAAAAAGATGTGTAATGTTTTTCATAATATAAAACAAAAACAAGCTGTTGATCCGAGAACCATAGATAATATAATCAATGAACTCTACTTGGCAGTTAAAGACGATGCCAATAATATGGTACAGCTTATTCTTAATATAGATAACAGCAGCGACGATCTTGTGTTAAGTTCCATAAATTGTGCAATTATCTCGATTGTCATAGGATTTAACCTGAAACTTACCGGTCATAAAATAATCCAGCTGGCAACCGGTGCGCTGCTGCATGATCTGGGGATGCTGCGTATACCGGAACAAATTGTAAGTAAGAAAAATAAACTTTCTCCGAAGGAAAGTGAATTAATAAAGACACATACGGTTCACTCCTTTAACATAATTTTTAAAGAACTGCATTACAGTCAGGAAGTTGCCCACATCGGACTTTATCATCATGAACACTGGGACGGTAAGGGGTATCCTGAAAAATTACATGGTCATAAGATCCCCAATTTTACCATGATAGTCGCTGTGGTTGATTCTTTTGTGGCTATGATTAATAAACGTCCCTATCGAAAACACCTTCTGGGTTACGATGCGGTCAAGACAATCATGCGGGATACCTTTACCCGCTTTAACTCCGAAATTGTAAAAACATTCCTAAAGAGCATCGGAATATATCCTGTAGGAAGTATGGTTCTGCTCAATGATTACCGGATCGCTAAGGTTATTGAGGTCCAAATCGCTTCGCCTTTAAGACCTAAAATTGAGCTTGTGGTAGACGAGATAGGCAAGAAAGTAACACAGCCTCAAATTATAGATTTGCTGAATAATGAGAGTGTTTATATTTTAAAACCGCTTGATGCGCGAAAAGTGGTCAGTTCCTGGTAGGGTTTATTTATCACACAATAATTGACACCTCGTTTGGGTTTTAGTACTATTTTAGTAACAAGTTATGGAAACAAAAACAGGACTTGAAATTATCACTTTGGGAAATGCTTTATTATATAAAGAGTCTCAGGCTGTAAATGATATTGATCAGGAATTGCATGATTTTGTTAAAGAAATGTTCCACATTATGTATCAGGGAAAGGGAATCGGATTAGCAGCCGTTCAAGTCGGAAGACTTGTACGCGTATTTATTACGCATATTCCCAAAGATAAACCTCGTATCTTTATTAATCCGGAGATTATTACCACTGCGATTGAAGAAAATAAGTTTGAAGAAGGATGCCTGAGTATTCCCAATCTTTATTCTGAAATCAAACGGCCGGTATCGGTAAAAATGCAGGCAATGAATGAGAAGGCAAGACATTTTGTGCTGGAAGCGGATGATTTGCTGGCCCGGGTAATCCTGCATGAATTTGATCATCTTAACGGAGTTCTCTTTATTGACAGAGTCAGCAAGAATAAAAAAAAGCAGCTGCTTAAAGTCTATCAAAGGAAAAATAAAAGCTAATGCGGCTTCTCTTCGCGGGTACTCCTCGATTTGCCGTTCCCAGCCTCGAGGCCCTGGTAAAGGAACATGAAATATGCGCGGTCCTCACCACTCCGGACAGAGGATCAGGCCGGGGGAAAAAGCTCATACAGTCTCCTCTAAAACAAAAAGCATTAGCTTTGGATCTGCCTTTGTGTCAGCCTGATACCTTGGACGATAAATTTATTGATGAGATAAAAAATTTAAAAGCGGAGCTTTTGGTGGTTGCCGCCTATGGCGTTATTTTTAAAGAGAGTTTTTTAAATATTTTTCCTAAGGGCGGTATAAATCTCCATCCCTCACTGCTGCCGAAATATCGAGGTCCTTCGCCAATCCCCGCAGTTATTCTGGCCGGGGAAGCTGAGACCGGTGTAACTATTCAAAAGCTGGCTCTAAAAATGGACGCGGGAGATATTCTGGCTCAAGAGTCTTATCCGCTTACGGGCCAGGAGACTGCTTCTTGCTTGAGTCAAACACTCTCTGAACAAGGAGCAGGGCTTTTATTGTCTGTAGTACGGGCCATAGCTAACGGTACGGCCCAAACACGACCGCAGAACCAGGAGGATGTTTCGTTCTGTAAGCTGGTACGTAAAGAAGACGGGAGAATAGGCTGGCATAAAAGCGCCGATTACATTTCCAGAATGATTCGCGCCTACCATCCCTGGCCCGGGGTGTACACCAAATTAAAAGACAAAACTCTGTTTTTTCAAGAGGGTTTTGTACATACAGAACATATTTTTGAGGCCGGACATGCTCCGGGAGAGGTTTTGGGAGTAGACAAACAGTGCGGAATTTTGATTAATACTAATAATGGAATATTATGTATTCAAAAATTACAACTTGAATTCAAGAAGCCGCTAGCTTGGCAGGATTTTTTAAACGGCCATAAGGATTTCATTGGTTCAATACTTGGAGGGTGATAATGTTTTCTTTATTTGATAAGATTAAACAAATATTCCCGGGTGCATCGGACGCACCCGAGACAAGAGATTTTAAAATATCCATCTTTCTATTATCGAGTCTTATATTGCTGATAGTTATTATAGGGCTGTTTACGTTTTTTATCGTACTGCAGGGAGGACATGTTACGACGGTTCCCGATCTCATGGGCAAAGATATTATTGCGGGATTAAAATTACTGCAGGCAAAAAACCTTATTGCGGAAGTCGATGAAAAATTTACCGATTCGCCTGCCGATAAAGGAAAGATAGTAAACCAGGACCCGCCGTATACAACTGAGGTAAGAGAAGGTCAGACTATAAAGCTTATGATAAGCAAAGGGGCTCCTGTTGACCGGGTGGGAAACTATGTTGGAAAGACACTTAATGAGGTTAAGGCGCTGCTTAAGGCTCATTTTGCTTCTTCCGAAACACAAATAATTCAAATTCTTGATACTTATATTATGTATAAAACCGATGATTTACCCGCAGGGACTATTATTGCTCAAAAGCCGGAACCCGATACTCCATTGGGAGATCATGTAATTAATCTTCAGCTTGTGGTGAGTAAGGGTGCCGGGAAAAAAATGGTACAGGTGAGTAAATATACCGGTAAGAATTTTGCCCAGGCGGTGAATGAATTAAACCAGGCGGGAATACCGTATATTTTTGTTGTGAAATCCGCTGAAGGCAGCGAACAAAAGGGGATAGTGATTGCACAAAGCCCGGAACCCGGTAATTCTATTCCTGAAGGGATGATTGTATCTTTGGAAATGACCAAACCCGTTAATATTCCTTCGGGTAATGTATTTGGCGTTTTCAGAGCCAAGGTGCCCAATTTTGATACTTTAACCAAGGTAGAAGTCATAGCAGTCTCCGGGCAGGCTCGTACCACATTAATGTCGATGATGCATCCGGGTGGTAACTTATCCATTCCCTATGTACTGGATAAAGACACGGAGATCATCCTTACGATAAACAGCGATCAGTTTTTGAAAAAAAGAGTTGAGGCTTTTTAATTATTAGAAGGCCCTTAATTTATGCGAGCGTCGTATAATGGTTATTACCCGAGCTTCCCAAGCTCGTGACGAGGGTTCGATTCCCTTCGCTCGCTTTTTTATTTGCTTGTGATATAAGGAGTTAAAAATAAGGCTTTTTTGACAGTTCATTTTTATTGCCATACTAACAACAAATATACAACACTTCTTGACTTTTTGCAATACTTCTTGTAATATTCTTTTATGGATATTACCTATTCTTTATTCAGAAGGAAAGGACAAACAGTTTATTATTTCGCGTATGTTAAGGGCGGAAAAAGGATATACAGGTCTACCGGCGAGACAATCAAAAGGGATGCTAAAAAATATGCTGATAAATACCTTAAAGAGAAAGCGAAGGAAAAGGTACTGTTCGGGGACTTTGCAAAGGATTTTTATATATGGGATTCTTGCCCCTGGATAAAGAAGCAGCATGGCTACGGTCGCCGGTTTTCAAAAGAACATGCAAAAAGTAAACGTGCCCTACTTTTGAATTACCTTTTACCACAATTCGGGAATAGATACATACATGAGATAACCAAAGCGGATATAGAGGGCTTTTTAACTTCGGATAAACTTAAACATCTTGCAGCACAAAGTAAAAACCATATCTTGAACACACTCCGGCAGATAATGAGAGAAGCTGAAGACCAGGGAATTATTGAATATTCCATAGTTGATCGGGTACGGGGTTTTACTGTCAGGCATAAGCAAAAGGGCGTTTTTACCCTTGACGAGTTAAAAACTTTATTCCCGGATGATGAAAAAGAAATGCTTCATATTTTGTGGGATGTAAAACATGCAGCGCTTTTCCTTATCCTGGCAAGTACGGGTATCAGATCCGGGGAAGTACGCGGTTTATTTTGGGGCGACTATCTCAGGGAACACCGGGCTTTATTCATACAAAGAGCAGTCAAAGACAACGCCGGAACTATCGGAGAAACTAAGACCGGAGAAAAACGGCTTGTGTTACTTTCCGATAAAGCAATAAAACAGCTTGAGGCTTGGGAACAGCTTTCACCATGTACAACACAACATGAACTTATATTCTATGGTGAAGAACCAAGCCGAGCCTACACCCGGCGTGCTATTTCACATAGTTTTAACCAGGCACTAAGTAGGGCAGGGATTGAGAAAAGAGACCGTACCCCGCATAGTTTCAGGCATACGTTTAATACCCTTTTTCGTAATGTATTACCGGATTATATCTTAAGAGAGCTTACCGGCCATAAGACAGAGAAAATGACCGGATATTATGATAATCCGGGGATTGATGACCTTGTAAAAAGGATTGCTCCGGCCAGGGCTGCGATTGAAAGGATGTTTTAATGGGGTGGGAAGATAACGCACGTAAAATATATAAGAACAAAGATTTTTCAATTGCTTCAAAAGTAGAATTATTAATGATTATGGTTAAATCATGTGAAACAGCTGAAAAGTTTATGAAAGTATGGAAAGAAGCAGCTGAAAAATACACACCCTTTATTCCACCACCCGATAGTGAAGATTTTATAAAAGTAATGCTGGAATACATGAAAACTGAAC
>Ga0315549_1005428_pt1 | contig 10399 bp, 10 predicted proteins | sample SalMarSW160200MG_FD_203101 | JGI IMG/M metagenome (GOLD analysis project Ga0315549, IMG submission 203101) | Salt marsh sediment microbial communities from the Plum Island Ecosystem LTER, Massachusetts, United States - Salt Marsh Sediment SW1601-200 ... | reverse complement strand
CTCCTGGAACGACAGGACGAAGCCGGGACCGAGGACGAGGCTCACCTGTTCGTCGTCGACGTTCTCCGTGGAATCGTTGTACGAGAGCATGCGGAGGACGATGAACAGGCTCTCCTCGTAGTCCTCCGCCTTGGGGCGCTGACCGGTGTGGACGATGTCCTCCACCGCGAGCGGGTGGAGACCGAAGTGGCCGGCGATCGCCTCGATCGACGCGACGTCGTGGAGGCCGTCGACGTTGATCCACGAAACGGTCGGCGCGTCGCGGAACGCGAAGCTTTCCTCCGGGTCGTCGAGGGTCCGCTCGACCACCCGATCCCCGTCGTAGTCGAGCAGGGTGATCCGGAGCGGCTCGTCCGACGGCTCGCCGAGGTAGACGGCGGTCCCGGGCGCCAGGCCGATCTTCTCGGAACTCCTTCGGACCCGTCGGACCATCCGCCCCTCCTTCGACCTCTGAAGCCTAGCCACCTTCGGCGGGCGATACAACCTGCGGTTCACGCCGATGGGGCGCGTCGGGAGCGGCCTACGCCGGCGGCGGTGGGATGATCCCCGCGTCCATCAGCGCCTTCACCTCGGCCTGGGCGTGGCGGATCTTCGTCTCGGCTTCCTTTCGAAGCTCTTCCTCGGACAGCGGCCGCCTCGCGATCCCCTCCTCGATCGCCTTCAAGCCCACGGCGACGGCCTCGTTGATGAACACGTCGGTCTCGAGCATCGTCGGGACGATGTGCTCCTCAGTCAGCCCCTTGTCTACGGCCGTTTGGGCGATCGCGTGCGCGGCGGCGATCGCCATCCCGTCGGTGATCGTGGTAGCGGAAACGTCGAGCGTGCCGCGGAAGATCCCCGGGAAGCCGATCGAGTTGTTGATCTGGTTCGGGAAGTCGGAGCGACCGGTCCCGACGATGCGAACGCCGGCCTCCTTCGCCTCCCACGGCCAGATCTCCGGAATGGGATTGGCCATGATGAACGCGATCGCGTCCTCGTTCATCGCCGAGAGCCACTCCTTCTTGATCGTGCCCGGGCCGGGCTTCGACGCGGCGATCAGGACGTCGGCTCCCGCGATCGCCTCGGCCGTCCCGCCGGTCCGTCGGTCGGCGTTCGTCTCAACCGCGTACTGCCACTTGTACGGGTTGGTCTCCTTGTCGGCCTCGAGGTCTTCGCGGCCGGGATGGAGGATGCCCTTGGAGTCGACGAGGACGACGTTCCCCGCGGGCACCCCCGCAGCGATCAGGACGCGGACGAGCGCGACGTTCGCCGCCCCGGCGCCGACGACGGCGTAGGTGACCTCGTCCATTTTCTTTCCGACCAGCTTGAGGGCGTTGAGCACGCCGGCGAGGGTGATCGACGCCGTCCCCTGCTGGTCGTCGTGCCACACCGGGATGTCGAGCTCCGCGCGAAGCCGGTCGAGGATCTCGAAGCACTTCGGGTTGGAGACGTCCTCGAGGTTGATCCCGCCGAAGCCGGGGGCGATCCACTTGACCGCCTGGATGATCTCCTCGGTGTCCTGCGTGTCGAGCACGATCGGGTAGGCTCCGACGCCGCCGAGGTACTTGAACAACAGCGACTTGCCCTCCATGACCGGCAGGCCGGCCAGCGGGCCGATGTTCCCGAGCCCGAGGACGCGCGAGCCGTCGGAGACGACGGCGACCGCGTTCGCCTTGTTCGTGTACTCGAAGACCTTGACCGGGTCATCGTGGATCTCCTTGCACGGCGCGGCGACGCCCGGTGTGTACCAGATGCCGAAGTCATCGAAGCTGGTGACCGCGCACTTCAGCGTCGTCTCGACCTTCCCGCGGTAGAACGCGTGCATCTCGGGCGCCTTCTTCCCCGGGAGCTTGGCGCGCTCCAGCCGCTCCTCCACCGTCGGGTCCTTCTCTTCCCCCATGCTGAGTCCGCCTCCTTGCCTCGTCCCTCCGGGCCCCGCGTTCGTCACCCCCTCGATGCGAGCGAGGATCGCCTTCAAGTTCTCGGCGATCGTCGGCTCGAGATCCCGGTACAGGTTCCCTCCCTCGCTGTCCATCGTGACCAGAAGCGGACCGAAGTCCCGCACGGCGAAGATCCACACCGCCTCCGGCATCCCGAGTTCCTCGAGCCAGTGAACGGCCTCGACGCGCTCGATTCGCCGCGCCGCCAACGCGCCCGCCCCTCCGGTGTACTGCGCGTACGCGGCGCCGATCCGCTCCAGCGCCTTCTGCGTCTCGTCCCCCATCCCGCCCTTTCCGATGACGATCCGCGGCCGGAACGCCTCGAGGAATCGCTCTTCGAACATCTCCATCCGGGCGCTCGTCGTCGGCCCGGCGGCGATGGCTTTCCATCCGCCGTTCGACTTCCGGACCACGGGCCCGCAGTGGAAGAGTGCCATCTCGCTCGGATCGAACGGAAGGGCTACCCCCCGCTCGTGCGCATCGAGCATCCGACGGTGCGCCTCGTCGCGGGCGGTGAACAGCTTCCCGGCCAGGTAGAGGATGTCGCCGACGCGAAGCTCGCGGGCCGTCGTCTCGTCGATCGGCAGGGTCAGTTCTCGCTTCATCGTTCCACCTCGATCGTCCCGTCGGGCGCCAGCCGGACGCGAGCCCGCCGGTCGGCCCAGCACTGGATCAGGATCCCGAGCGGGAGGGACGCCGGATGACGATGGGCGACCTCGACGTGCACGGCAAGGGACGTCGTCGCCCCGCCGACGCCCATCGGTCCGACGCCGGTCCGATTGACCAGCTCGAGCAACTCGCGTTCGAACGTCGCGAAGGCCGGCTCGGGATGCGCCGATCCGATCTCCCTCAGGATCGCCTTCTTCCCGAGGTGGAGCGCGATGTCGGCGCCGCCGCCGATCCCGACGCCGACGATCGTCGGCGGGCACGGCTTCCCGCCGCAAGAGACGACGTGCTCGACGACGGCCTTCTGAATCCCCTTCAGCCCGACGCCCGGGGGAAGCATCTTCAGCGCGCTCGCGTTCTCGCTTCCGCCGCCCTTCGGCAGCGCCGTGATTCGGATCTCGTCGCCTTCGACGATCTCCCAGTGGACGAACGGCATGAACCGGCCGGTGTTGTCGCCGGGGTTCGCACCGGTGAACGGGTCGACGGTGTTCGGTCGCAGCGGGATCGCGTCCGTCGCTTCGACGACGGCCCGTTCGATCCAACCCTTCACCCGCCCGAGGAACGGGCTGTCCGTCCCCGCTTCGACGAAGAACGTCGGGGTTCCGGTGTCCTGACAGATCGGGACGGTCTCGCTTCGGGCGATCCGAACGTTCTCCAGGATCGCGTCGAGCTGCGCCGCGGCGAGGCTCGACGTCTCACGCTCGCGGGCTCGGCGAAGCGCGCGCTCGACGTCCGCCGGGAGCTGGGTTACCGCCCGCCGGAGCGCTTCGACCAGCGTCTCGTGAATCGATCGTTCGTCCATCGGGTCCCTCCCCTGGGACCGCTCGCCCTTGCCGTCGGCGAGCCCGGGAGCTCTCTGCCCCGACTCGATCCTACGCGAGGAGGTCGGCCTCGACCAGACCGGTCATCACGGATCGTCCTCGAACGTCCGTCGGGAGCGGACACGGAAACGGCCAAGGGCAGCCAATTGAAAACGGATGGCGGGTTGGGTAGTGTTCGAGCCGACGCGGGGACCCGGATGGAGGGACGATGAAAGCGATTCTTGTGATTGCGGACGGCCTCGGGGGGCGCCCGACGGACGCGAACGGGAAGACCTGCCTCGAAGCGGCGCGCACGCCGGTTCTGGACGGCTTGGCTTGGCGCGGCGCGCTTGGCTTGGTGGACCCGATCGGGCCGGGGATCCGGCCGGGGAGCGACACGGCGCACCTGTCGCTGCTCGGCTACGATCCGTACGAGATCTACACCGGACGAGGGGTCTTCGAATGTCTCGGGATCGGGATGGACGTGCAAGCCGGCGACGTCTGCTTTCGGGCGAACTTCGCCACCGCGGAGAAGCGAGGCTCGGAGTTCATCGTCGCCGACCGCCGAGCCGGCCGCATCGAGGCGGGGCAGAAGGAACTCGCCGATGCCTTGAACGGGATCCGTCTGGAGAGCGTGCCCGGTGTCTCGTTGGCGTTCCGCGCCAGCACGCAGCATCGGGGGGCGCTCCTCCTCCGCGGGGAGGACCTCTCGCGGTACGTGACCGAGAACGACCCGCACGAGACCGGTCGACCGGCCGCTCGGTTCGAGCCGACGCCGGGTCACGAGGACGGTCCGGCGTGCCGGACCGCCGAGGCGTTGGCGGAGTTCGTCGGGCGAAGTTACGACGTGCTGAAGGATCATCCGGTGAACCGCCGACGCCTTGAGGAGGGGAAGCCGCCGGCCAATTACGTGCTGGCGCGGGGCGCCGCCGACTGCCCGAACATCCCGTCCGTCGAGTCGATCTACGGCGTTCGGGGCGCGGTGATCGCCGGAGGCGCCTTGTACCGCGGCGTGGCCCTCGCCTGCGGGTTGACCTCGATCGACGTGCCCGGCGCGACCGGCGGGGTCGACACCGACCTCGGCGCGAAGGCGGCGGCCGCCGTCCGGGCGCTCGAGTCGTTCGACTTCGTCTTCGTGCACGTGAAGGGAACGGACAACGCGGGGCACGATCAGGACGCCGCGGCCAAGACGGGGTTCATCGAGCGGATCGACGCGGAGCTGATCGCTCCCTTGGCCGAGACGCTGGATGGGGCCGGGACGCACCTCGCGTTCACCGGCGATCACACGACGCCGATCGACTACGGGGACCACACCGTCGAGCCGGTCCCCATCCTGTACGCCGGTCCGAACGTGCGGACCGACGACGCCACGTCGTTCGGCGAGCGGGAGGCCGGGCGGGGCGGGCTCGGGCGCTTCTCCGGGCGTGTGCTGCCGATCCTGCTGGGCTACAACAACTGGGCGCCGAAGTTCGGCTCGTAGTCGAGCGATCCCGGAGCGCCTCGGCTGCCCCGCGGACGCGATGACGGGACGGGGATCCGCGGGATAGAATCGGGCATCGATGCGGCGAGAGGGATCCGAGGGCAGACACCGAAGAGAGGGGCGAGCTGTCGGACGAGGACGCGTCCTCCCCGGTGGCTCTTCGCATTCCTCGGTAGGGCCGAGCGAGGAACCGGGAGGCGTCGATGAAGATCGATGAGTTGAAGCGGACCCGCGAGCGGGCTTCCGAGGAGATGAAGCGCAACAGCGAGGCCGTCCGCTTCGAGATCCGCGTCGCGATGGGAACGAGCGGGATCGCGGCGGGATCGCGGGACGTGCTGGAGGCGTTCCGCGAGCAGACGGCCGCGCACGGGCTGACGGACGTCGCGGTCACGCAGACGGGGGAACGCGGCTGGGCGTCTTGCGAGCCGGTCGCCGAGGTTCGGGAGCGCGGCAAGGGCCCGGTCTTCTACAGCTGCCTGACCCCGGACAAGGTCCGCCGGATCGTCGAGAGCCACCTCATCGGGGGGACCCCGGTCGCCGAGTACCGGATCCATCCGGCCGGATAGACGGGAAGACGGAGGCGTAAGGAGTGGGCGTGGACAAGCTGACGTTGACCGTGGACGGGCGGTCGCTCGCTGCGTCGCCCGGGGAGACGATTCTCCAGGTGGCGGAGCGGAACGGGATCCGGATCCCGACGCTCTGTCACCTCGACGGACTGCCGGACGTCGGCGCGTGCCGTCTGTGCACGGTTGAGGTGGCCGGCCAGTTGGTGACGGCCTGCACGACCGAGGTCGCCGACGGCATGGACGTCAGGACCCAGACCGATGAGGTCAAGGCGTACCGGAGGCAGATTCTGGAGTTTTTGTTTGCGGAAGGGAATCACGTCTGCTCGTTTTGCGTGTCGAGCGGGGGATGCGAGCTGCAGGATCTCGCCTGCGAGCTCGCAATGCACTCGGTCAACGTGCCGTATTCTTATCCGCGCAATCGGGTGGACGCGACCCATCCGAAGTTCCTGATCGATCGAGACCGATGCGTCCTGTGCGGACGCTGCGTGCGCGTCTGCGCTGAAGTCGAGGGAGCCCACACGTGGGCGTTCGCCGAGCGAGGGATGGCCGCCCGGGTCATCACCGACCTGGACGTCGACTGGGGCGACGCCGAGTCGTGCACCAGCTGCGGCAAGTGCGTCGAGGTCTGTCCGACCGGCGCGATCGTGCGGAAGGGCGCATCGAACGCCGAGATGCGGAAGGACCCCGAATCGGTGGCGAGGCTCGTCGAGGGGAGGGCGGATGCGTAAGCTGAAGGTCGCGACGCTCTGGTTCAGCGGCTGCTCCGGATGCCACATGTCGCTCCTCGACATCGACGAGATGTTGATCGATCTGCTCGATCGGATTCGGTTCTTCAACAGCCCGTTGACCGACTTGAAGAGCTTCCCGGAAGACGGCGTCGACGTCACGCTGATCGAGGGCGCGGTCGCCAACGAGGAGCACCTGCACCTGGTTAAGGAAGCGCGCGAGAAGTCGAAGATCGTCATCGCCCTCGGCGACTGCGCGGTGACCGGCAACGTCCCGGCGCTTCGCAACGGGATGTCGCCGGACCGAATGATCGAGGCGATCTACGGCCCCGAGGCGACGACGAACGGGGCGTTGCCCTACGAGGTCGTGCCCCGTCTGCTCGATCGGGTTCGACCGGTGCACGAGGTGATCCCGGTGGACCACTTCCTGCACGGATGCCCGCCGCCGCCCGACCTCATCGCCAAGGCGATCCTGGCCCTTCTCGACGGGGAGACACCCGAGCTCGTCGGCGAAGATCTGAAGTTCGGTTAGGAGACGGAGATGGAGAGACAGATACGCATCGAGCCGGTCACGCGGATCGAAGGCCACGCCAAGATCACCGTCTTCCTCGACGGCGCGGGGGACGTGCGCGACGCGCAGTTCCACGTGACCGAGCTGCGCGGCTTCGAGAAGTTCTGCGAGGGCCGAACGCTGTGGGAGATGCCCGGACTGACCGCTCGGATCTGTGGAATCTGTCCGGTCAGCCACATTCTGGCGTCGGCCAAGGCGTGCGACGAGATCCTCGCGGTCCGGATACCGGAGACGGCCGTCCTCCTCCGTCGGCTGATGAACCTGGGCCAGATCGTCCAATCGCACGCGCTCAGCTTCTTCTACCTGTCGGCTCCGGACTTCCTCCTCGGCTGGGACGCCGATCCGGCGACGCGGAACGTCGTCGGCCTCGTCGCGGAGCATCCGGAGCTCGCCCGCAAGGGGATCCGGCTCCGCGCCTTCGGACAGGAGATCATCGATCGGCTCGGAGGGAAGCGGATCCATCCGGCCTGGGCCGTTCCCGGCGGGGTGAATCGGTCCCTCTCCGCGGAGGATCGTCGGTGGATCCTCGACAACCTGCCGGAGGCGATGGACACGATCCGGGGGACGCTCGACCTGTTCAAGGCGTCGTTCGACTGCGAGGCGCGGGGCGTCCTCGGGGAGTTCACCAGCATGTACATGGGACTCGTCGGGTCGGACGGGACGTGGGAGCACTACGACGGGCGAATTCGGATCGTCGATCAGGACGGATCGATCGTGGTCGAGGGCCACGATCCGTCCCGGTACTTCGACATTATCGTCGAGGCGAGCGCGCCGTGGACGTACTTGAAGTTCCCGCACTACGAGCCGATGGGCTTCCCCGACGGGATGTATCGGGTCGGGCCGCTCGGGCGCGTCAACGTCTGTGAGGCGTTCGGCACGCCGGAGGCCGACGCCGGGCTGGAGGCGTTTCGGGCCGAGGCCAGCCGGTGCTCCGGCAAGGTCTTCGACTACCACTACGCGCGGTTGCTCGAGATCCTCGCATCCCTCGAAAGGATCGGGGTCCTGCTCGACGACGAGCGGATCCTCTCCCCCCGGGTGCGGGCCGAGGCGGGGGTCAACCGGCTCGAGGGGGTCGGGATCCACGAGGCGCCCCGCGGCACGTTGATCCATCACTACCAGGTCGATGACGACGGGCTCATCGAGAAGGCGAACTTCATCGTGTCGACCGGCCACAACAACCTGGCGATGAACCGCGCGGTCGCCGAGATCGCCAAGATGTACATCCACAAGGGGGACGTCACCGAGGGGATGCTCAACCGGATCGAGGGCGGCATTCGGGCGTACGATCCGTGCCTCTCCTGCTCGGTGCACGCGGTCGGGCAGATGCCGATCGTGCTGGACGTCGTGGACGCGGACGGCGGGCTCGCGCAGACGGTCACGAAGGAATAGCCGCATGGCGGACGTCATCATCGGGATCGGGAACGACAGCCGGGGCGACGACGGGATCGGCCCGCGCGTCGCCGAGGCGGTGCCTGCGCGTTTGGGACTGGAGACGCTGGCGGTTCATCAGCTGGTCCCGGAACTGGCCGAAAGGCTGCGGACGGCGGACCGGGTGCTGTTCATCGATGCGCGGATTGACGGGACGTCGATCCGACTCGATCGGATCGGACCGGAAGCGCATCGAGGGGTCGGTCACAGCTGCTCCCCGGAGTCGCTGCTCGGTTGGACGCAGCTGGCCTACGGGACCGTCCCTGAGGCGTGGCTGCTCAGCGTTCCGGGCCGCTCGTTCGGGATGGGAGAAGGGCTGAGCGCGAGCGCGGAAGCGAGGATCCCCGACGCCATGGGTCGGATCGAAACGTGGCTCGATGGGCGTGGGACGCCGGACCCCACGGACGGCGAGGAGGTAGCGTGAAGCGATGGCTCGAACGGTACCCGGCGAGCCGGGAGCACATACTCGATATGCTGCATGATCTCCAGGACGCCGAGCCGAGGAACTACCTGAGGCCGGAGGCCCTCCGGGCGGTGGCCGAGTACCTGTCGATGCCGTTGTCGGACGTGGTGAGCACGGCGACGTTCTACTCGATGTACAGCCTCGAGCCGCGGGGGCGGCACATCATCCGGCTGTGCGAGTCGCCGCCTTGCCAGCTGATGGGGGCCGAGTCGCTGCTCGACGCGCTGACCGACTACCTCCGCGTCGAGGTCGGGCGGACGACCGAAGACGGCGCGTTCACGGTCGAGACGACGAGCTGTCTCGGCGTCTGCGGGGTCGCTCCGGCGATGATGATCGATGCCGAGGTGCACGGGAACCTGACCAAGGAGCGGATGATCGAGGCGATCGAAGCGGTGAGGAGGAGCGATGACTAGCGGAGCGAGATCCCCGCGGATCGTGCTTCAGAACAACGGGGTCATCGATCCTTACAGCCTGGATCAGGCGATCGCTGTCGGAGCGTACGAAGCGATGGCGAAGATCGTCGGGGAGAAGATCTCCCCCGCCGCGGTGATCGACATCGTGAAAGCGTCGAAGCTGCGCGGCCGCGGGGGAGCGGGGTTCCCGACCGGACTGAAGTGGTCGTTCACCGCCGCCGGCGACCCGGTGTACATCGTCTGCAACGCCGACGAGGGCGAACCGGGGACGTTCAAAGACCGGCTGATCCTGGAGGGCGATCCGCATCGCCTGATCGAGGGGATCATGATCGCCGGGTACGCCGTCGGCGCCCGCCGGGGATACGTCTACATCCGCGGCGAGTACGCCTTATCGATCGAGCGGATGCAGCATGCGATCGAGGCGGCACGGGCCGCGGGGCTGCTCGGGGAGAACATCTTCGACTCCGACTTCTCGTTCGACATCGAGATCAAGCGAGGCGCCGGGGCGTACGTCTGCGGCGAGGAGACGGCGCTGATCGAATCGATCGAAGGGAAGCGGGGGTATCCTCGCCTGAAGCCGCCGTATCCGGGCACGGTCGGTCTGTGGTCGAAACCGACGGTCGTCAACAACGTCGAGACGTTGGCGAACGTGCCGCCGATCCTCCTGAACGGCGCCGACTGGTTCCGCTCGTTCGGGACCGAAGCGTGCCCGGGGACCAAGGTGTACACCATCCTCGGCCACGTCGAGAAGCCCGGTCTTGCGGAAGCGGAGATGGGAACGACGCTGCAAACGATCATCGACGAACACGGCGGCGGGGTGAAGGACGCCAAGCGGTTCAAGGGAGCGCTGATCGGAGGCGCCGCCGGGGCGTTCGTGTGCTCCGACTGTCTCGACAAGCCGATGGACTTCGACGGGTTGCAGGAGATCTCGGCCGTGCTCGGCTCCGGGGCGATTCTCGTCCTCAGCGAAGACGCGTCGATCGTCGACATGCTGGACGGGATCCTGACCTTCTTCCAACACGAGTCCTGCGGCCAGTGCGCGCCGGGGCGCGCCGGGACCCCGGCGCTCGGACGGATCCTGAAGCGCATCCGTTCGGGAGAAGGGCGAGCGGGGGACCTCGAGCAGATGCTTCGCGTCGCCAGGACGATCAACGCCACGGCGCTCTGCCCGTTGGATCAATCCGTGCTCCTGCCCGTCGAGAGCGCGCTCAAGCACTTCCGTGGGGAGTTCGAGGCGCTGATCTCCGGGTAGGTCGGGGACCCCGAGCCGCCGTCCGAACCGGGCGGCGAGCGAGCCGATCCCGACGTTCGGGGCCGCGTTTCGACCGGCGATGCCGTCGGCTGCTTGAACCGTTTCGACGGCGTCGG
>Ga0315549_1005426_pt1 | contig 10401 bp, 8 predicted proteins | sample SalMarSW160200MG_FD_203101 | JGI IMG/M metagenome (GOLD analysis project Ga0315549, IMG submission 203101) | Salt marsh sediment microbial communities from the Plum Island Ecosystem LTER, Massachusetts, United States - Salt Marsh Sediment SW1601-200 ... | reverse complement strand
AGCTAGTCGTTCCGCCGCTCGTGATCGCTGAGATCATCTGGGTCCTGGAAACCCCTGTGTTCAACTTGTCCAAACAGGAGGCCGCCGAAAAAGCAATTGCTATTCTGAACCTACGCAACATTCACGTTGACAACTCTCGCCTCTTGGAGGAAGCAGCCGTTCTTCACGCTGAACTGAACATTGACTACACGGACGCATATCTAGCTTGCTTCGCGAAAGCAGAGGGTCTGGAAAACGTATACACCTTTGACAAGAAAGACTTCTCGAAGGTTCAGTGGCTTCGGGTTCTCCCATGATATCGGGGAGTCTTGCGAACGGGAATCTGGGGTCTACCATTGTAGGTGCTTCATCCTCTTGTGTGGGCAAGGATGGCTTGAGGCGATATTCTTAATAAGGAGGAAATCATGAAAAAGTTACTCAGCTTTTTGCTTGTTTCTTGCTTCATCGCTGGATCCGGGACAGGCGCCTTAGCCAAAAACGCCAACCCGACCATAGTCACCAATGAAGTGCTAGTGGCCAAGGAGCCGGATACTTATCTGGAGGTCCGGCACATCGTTTTGCGCGGTACCAACGAGGAGATCGGTAAGGCCCTGGGAGAGATCGCCCAGGAATGGCTCGGCATCAAGAAGCTCGGCACTTATGCCGGGCCGATCTACGCCGAGGCCCGCCGCCAGTACATGAAAAAGAACTACCCGATCCTGCTTGAGCGGATGAAAGGTGTGGCTAAATCATACGGCCTATCTCCCACGGATAACACTTGTGTCACCAGCGGCCTTTATTACGATATCTCTATCGCTCCTCCTGGCTGCTCGGCGGTATTCTTTCCGGCCGGTTCTACGACCACCGGCCACAACCTTCTTGGTCATAATGTAGATTTTCATACCGCGACCATGCGGGAGATGATGGGGCTGGAGCGGATCGAGGGAGATCATAATCTTTATTCCAGAGATTTCGTCCTGGAACTCTACCCTGATAAAGGGTATCCTTCTATCGTCGTCGGCGCCCTGGACTTATTGAACGGCTTCCAGGGCGGGATGAATTCCGAAGGCCTGATCGTCGCCCTGCTGGAAGATGATCTTGGCACGCCAAATACCGATGTCAATCCGCTGGGCGATGATGTTGGCGGCCTGAATATGCTGCAACTGGACAGATTGATCCTGGAAACCTGCGCCACGGTGGAGGAAGCCAAAGTGGTGATCCTCAATAACAAGCTGGTCGCCGGATTCCTGCCCGGGCATCTTCAGATCTGTGACCGCTTTGGCAAGGCTTTCATTTTCGATATCTCGCCCAATGATTTCAGTTATCACTTCACCGAAAATAACGGCCAACCTCAGGTCATAACCAATCACTCAATTTTCCTCCATTCCGACATCAGCAAGTTCCCGCCCTATTCGCCTAAAGGCACCTACAATACTTTCTACCGCTATGTCAAACTTGATGATTATGTGAAGGGTCATCAGGGAGAATTTTCACCGACTGATGTCAAGGAGGCGATGAGCCTGGTCTATGCTCATACCACCGACATAGCTGAAAGATCGGTCGGTCCTCTGCCCCACCGGACGCTCTGGACCATGCTGTACGATATCGACGAGCGCAGCCTTGAAGTAAAATTTTATCTTAAGGACGGGCCGACTGATCCGGCAACCGGCGACCCATCGCTGGTATTTACCGAGCCCTTCAGGTTCAAGCTGAAAAAAACCGGCAATTAAGGGGAAAGCTCTTCGGCCTGAGCGGCCGCAGAGACAGGCGCCGCGGCTGGCAGATTTACGTTAAGGATTCGTAAAAACCGCTGCCTTGATTGTTTTGGCGCTTTTCTTGTTAGTCGGTATAGCAAGTAATGCCAAAGCGGCTTCTACTATTTATTGCTGACGCGTCAGCCGGGGCAGAAGGTATTATGGGGGGCTGTTTAGGAGTTCGAAGAAAAGTAAAGAATGGCTCCGGAGGTGGGACTCGAACCCACAAACATCCCGGTTAACAGCCGGGCGCTCTACCAATTGAGCTACTCCGGAATGTCCCCTAAGAAATCAACGATGGGAAAGAGGGTATTTTTCCTGCTGCCTCTGTTGGACAGATTTAACTTCCTCTCCCATGGTGGCAAGATATTCCCCGAATTCCAGGGACGCATACCATAATTCCTCAAGGAGCAGCCTGAAATAGGGTCTATGACCCTCGAATTGCAGGAATGAAGTTGACTCCCTCCACTCTTTGACATACTATAGCGCGGAGTTGCACAATAATCATTGTTATGTGGGAGACTGAACATGCGAAAATCGGTATTCGTATCCTCAACATATGTTGATCTAGCAGCACATAGACGGGAGATATGGAATCTTCTCGAGGGCTACGATGTCAAGGTAAGAGGCATGGAGACCTTCGGCGCGCGAAAAGAAGCGCCTCTGGAAACTTGTTTGGCAGAAGTCGAGCAATCAGACATCTATGTTGGCATTATTGCCCATCGCTTGGGTTCCATAGATACCGAAACAGGTCTTTCCTTCACACAAAGGGAATATAAGCGTGCATATGAACTTAAGAAAGACATATTGGTATATCTTATTGATAAGGACAATGCATCGATCAATATTGAGGACGTGGATTTCGGCGAACTCCATGACAAGCTCGAAGCATTCAAGGCTACCCTAACAGACAGGCACACGGTCGATTATTTCTCGACTCCGAAAGATTTGGCGAGCAAGTTAGGGCGTGCTGTGAAACGTCGTTTGAATTCCCTGGATGCACTCCCTGATAACTTGCCCGATGCATTGGTCGAATCTTCTTCCTTACTTAAGAAGTTCTTGCTGGTTCCCAAGGCTCTCTCTGGGCGAGAAGTTGTTCTCGAAATCGAGGTGACAGGTGAGCCTTTCGCGGCATCCCGTGCAGTCTGTTCGGGATTTAATTTCGAGTACGGTGAGACGGTAGGAATTCCCATTAAGATTACCAAACCCGAGGGATTTGAGAATGTTGGACTGGACTACATCTTTCTGCGCGCTCGCCAAACAGATGCTTTCTTGCCCATTTGCGACGAGGAGAAGCGTATAGTCTACTGCAAACTCCAATTCGTAGATCGTCCAGTAGAGAATATCCGAGCCCGGCTCAAGAACGAATCCTATCTTTCGATGGCTACTGCCCAGAGTCTTATGGGCCAGAGTCTTATGGGGAAGACAGTACAATTGAAGGCGGACGGACGAGTTATTCTAGTCTTGACAGACCGTATTATGAAGTCGGGAGATGGCTAGGTTTTCACATAACAAATTGCTTAAGTTGACCACGCTCCGCGTGGCAACTTGGCTCAACCGTTATGCGGGGGGCTCGCTGAACAGAAAGAAACTATAGTGCTATGAGCTTGACCAAGTTCGTGCAAGAGAAGGACGTAAAGGAGCGGCTTCGGCAGGAGTTCCAAAAGCCCAAGTTCTCAGTAAAGAAGGACTTGCTAGCACCACCTCTGACAACACGCTACAGCCTGGTTGGCACAGCATTTGACTACCTGCTGCGGTTCTATGTGCAATACCTCAACCCGGAAGCGGTCGCGAAAGAATGGGTTGCCGAGCTTTCGCTCACCGATCTGCTGTCGCCGCTGCTAACGAATGTCGTGGTGAGTTCTGCTACAGGCAGGGTAGTATCGTTCACTGAAACTGAGCAGACCAGAAGGGCCCAGCGGATCATTGAACAAGCCAAGAGAGCTCATTCAGAGTATCTTTCTTCTGGCGAAATAACAGATAAGCTTATCAAGAACACTCTCCTTCTAGCCCAGCTAGACCCCATATACAGAGCTAGATTCGTCGATGAGAATATCGGGACTGTGCACAAAGAGGATGTCGCAGATCTGCGTAATCTGATCTCAATTGTAGACCCTGATGTTTTCAGAGCACGAAGGCTATGCCTGCTCAATCCTACCTTTGGGGAAGCATCTAGACTGGTGGGCGGAGCAGATGTGGACCTGGTCGTTGATGACACAATCATCGACGTGAAGACTACAAAGAAGCTTGAGTTGCGGAGACAATACTTTGATCAACTGATGGGTTACTACGTCTTGCACGAGATTGCAGGGGTCGGTGAACTGAGGCCGAAGCCCGAGGTAACAAAGGTAGCCATCTACTTCTCCAGGTATGCCCACATGTATGTGGTTGAATTGCACGAAGTTATCGATCGACAAGCATTTCCGGGTTTTGTACGATGGTTCAAAGACAGAGCCAGCACACAGCAGGTCGCCGTATAACCGCTCATTGGAGCCGACCGCGCCTATCGGCGCTTGTTGTATCGGCGATCTTTATATACATCGGTGGTCTTGGTGTGAGGTAAGCTCTGCAAATTCGGCGCGGCGGCTGAACCCGCATCCGTCGGTCCAACATGACGAGAGCAGGGGAATCTTTATGAGGGATACTCTTCCTCCCTGCCAGCAGTCTGCTAGGACTTTGAATAAGAGGGACATAGCCCGGGACAGGGAGTGGGCAGGCCTACACTTGACACCTAATACGGCTGCACTCGCTCTTGGGAATCCGGGGATGCGTACCCCAATGCGAAGGCTACGAGTCGAGCAGTTCAGAGACTGCGGACCTCCATAGTCACACCCCGTCGAGATCAGTCTACCTCACGAGGGCGCCACCGTCACTGCAAAATACAGTGGTAGACCGCGCTCGCACCGACGAATGTCGAGGCCCTTCACTACCTTGGCCACCTTCATCCCTTGGGACAGCAGCACTTTCGCTTCTCGGAACTTGATGATGATCTCATCGGATCTGCCATGTCTTCTTGCCACCTTGTTCTTCCTTCCGTAAATCCGAATCCTAGCCCTGCTCCTGAATCGATTTCAGGGGAGGTATGCCAATGAGATGATCTCTCGCAGTGTATATGATCCTGAGCGCACTCTGCATTGACTCTAAGGCGCGCGAATCGTATGATTGGGCTACTGTGGTGAATGCCCGACAGCGTCCCGTGTTGAGGTCATTTGCGTCCGCGTTCGTGATCATCGTGATGGCGAGCCTATTGGCGGGCTTCTCGTGTAACGCTCAGGCGGAAGGGGAAGTAGCAACCCGCAACTGGACGCCGATTCTGATCGGTGTCGTCATCCTGATCCTCGCGACCGCAGTTGCCGGCTGGTACTTCGGCCGACCCGTCCGTAAGGTGCCCTTTCTGATCGGCATCGCAGCGTTCAGCGCGGCCTGTGGGATCGGACTTGGGTTGAGTCCCGAGGCCGCGTTCGCGGCGCTCGTGCCGGCGCTTGCAGCGGCCTTCGGTGGCGCACTGGTGTGTGCCGTGAGTGCCAAAGCTCCTACAAGCGAGGTCATGAGCTACGGGTCAGCGGCCTCGGGCATACCCCTCCTTCTCGGTGCGTTCCTCGGGAGCAGCTTCATCGACAAGTACGTTTGGTATGCGGACACCGGGCGTCTCGTGAGTGCCCTTCTGATCTTCTCTCTTTCTATCGCCGTCGCAGTGCTTGTGGGACGGAAGACGAAGAACATCCCGCTGAATCTTGGTGCGGCGGCCTTTGGTGCCGTCGTGGGCATGGCGACGGGGTTGAGTCGATACCCTGTAGTAGCGTATGTCGCTCCGGCGACGCTCGCGCTCTTCATGGGAGCTGCGTCGTACGCGTTCACAGCGAACAAAGAACAGCGGCACAACATCGGTGGCGTCCTCACGTGTTTCGCAATCCTGCTTGTGACAGGACTGTTCCTCGGCGCGATTGTCCGCCTTGGGCTCGGCTGGTCGCAGGCTCCCCGGCTGATCTTCGCGTTCGGAGCGCTTGTACTGACAACGCTCGCTCTCGGGAGCGCCGTGGGGGGCGTGACCGGCAATCTTCTAAGTGGTCTTGGGTTCGCGACGCTGGGCAGTGGGGTCGGCCTTGCCATTGGGCTAAGTCACGCCGTCGTCACACACGTCGTTGTACCGGTCTTGTTGAGCGTGTTCTCCGGACTGATCATCTATGTCGTCGCTGCGGACCGAGAAGATCGAGCCGTCTCGATTCGATTGTTGGGTGTCTTCGCCGTGCTTGTGCTCCTTGGCTCCTTCGCCGGATACACGTTGCGGCAGGAGGAGCTCTGCAAGCAAGTGGTGCTGCTCCGAAACGAGATCGAGGCGTTGAAAGAACGCTGCCCGGAGCCCCTTCCGCCCGAGGTACAAGCTGTCGTTGATGAAGCGGACGAAACAGTAGCCGAAGCCGAACAGCAAGCGACACTCTCCGTCTGGCTCGAAGGAAGTGCAACTGCGTCGGCGATTCGTATCGACGTACACGAAGCGCTCGGCGGCGTCCTCCGCGTCGTGGAGCGCGTGGACGGACGTGTCCTCTATGAAGCGGCGCCACCGCCGAATACGTCGCTGCCGCTCAGCGGTGAAAGCCTCGAGATCAGCTGGCCCATCACCTCTGGACGCGATTCCATCTCATTCGTGGTATGGGATCGGATGATTGAGCAAGACGGCGTTTGGACCGTGGCCGGGCAGGGCGAGAGCATCGATACGTCACTCGCGGAGGTTCGCAATGGCCGATTTGTCATCATCTACCCGTAGTGTGGGTAAACCCACCATCCGAACCATCTCGATACTGATCGTTGCGCTTTTGCTTGGGGTGGCCACCGCGGCCCGCGGAGTCGCAGTGCCGTCGGTATCGTTCGGGTTCAGCACCGATCTTCCCCAGATGCGCGATCTGACCGGCGAGTTGGCAGTCGGGTGGCACAACTGCGAAGCGCGCCTCGAACTCGCGTACGACGTGGCGCGCGCCGTGCCACACATCTCCTTGGAATCAGCGATATGGGGCGACCGTGTCGGCCTACGAGGGCGTTTCGACGATCTACTGGCAATGCCTTCTGTGACGACAGAGTTTCGCATTCGGGGAGGCCAAGTGGAAGTTCTTTTCAACACACGGTTCTCTCTCCTCTCTGGGAAAGTCGCTCTTGGCACCCCCTACGTGGACGTGGACCTTTTCCCCCTGGCCGATCTCCACGTCGGAGGCCGACTTCGCCTCGCCGATGCGGGAGTCTTGGTCTCAGCGATCGATGTGAGCGCTCAAACCGCTCTGGCCGACGTCACGTACCGCACAGAGTGGGGCGGGCGTCGAGACGTGAAGACCTCCTACTCCATCGAGATCCCCACGCTGCAACTCGGCCTCACGAGGTCGGTTCATACAACGGAAACGGAGAGAACGATCGATACTGCCTGGTATCCCCTCCTACCTGAGGAAGCACACTTCGCCGCGCTTGCAGAGGCTCCCGTGTTCTCACAACCTGCGGCCATTCTGCGCGCGAGTCGGTCGGCGAAGCTCACCGACTCGGAATGCACCATCTGCGGCCTGACTCAGTCGATGGCGAACTCCGACTACGTCGTCGACTTCGGTGAGGTCATGGCCGGAGAAACGGCTTATGAGAGGATTACGCTGAACTGCACGGCGCACGTGTTCTGCTGGCTCGATGAGATCATCGTATGGCCCCGGGTGCCGTTCACGATCACCTATGCCCCCACGCACCTGACCATCCCGTTCGGTGGACAGCGCAGCATAGAACTCAGCTTCACGCCGACTTCGGCCGGACGTTTCGACGACACGTTGAGGATCCGTTACTGCTTCGCCACATATCACGAACGCGAAGACGAACCGATCGCTATCGAGATAGGGCAGGTGGAAGGGTACTACACGTACCGGTGCGCGACGGTGACGCTTCAGCTCACGGGGATTGCACTGGCCAAGCCGGAGGCGCGAGCGACGTGCTCTCCCCCTAACCCGATCTGCGGCCGAGAGGTACAGTTTGACAGCTCTGGATCCTACGATCCGAATCCAGAGGGTGTGGTCACGCGTTACCAGTGGGACTTCGGTAATGGCGTAACATCGACCGAAGCGAACCCGACTCATCGATTCAGCCACGCGGGTACCTATGCGGTTCACCTCACGGTATGGAACAACCGAGAGATGGCGTCTGATCCTTACACGATCATAGTTGACGTGGCACCGGATCTCATAGAAGCGGCCGCTGCTGCTGGCGCGGCCGCCGCTGCCGGACTCGCGACGCACACGATCGCGCTGGCGCCGCCGCTCCTCGTGGCCGCGGTGCCAGGCTCCGTGCTTGTTGTGTCCTCTATCATTCATGAACTTGGACGTGCGCGGTTCCCTATCGACCAACTGGTCTTGCGCTTCCCGCGCACGTGGGACCAAGAGGATGTGCAGAGCCTGATTGAGCGCAACGTGCCGGGAGCGAACGTCATTGGATACTTCTCGTCACTGAACACGTTCCTGATTCAGCTGCCGATCACGACTGAATCGGCCACGCAGGCCGCCGAAGAACTGAGCGCAATTGAAGAGCGGCTCGCTAGAGTTCTTCCGTACGGAACACAGCTTGGAAAGAACTACCTAGGGATCTTCGAAGGCTTCGTCCAACCGGCGTATTCTTGGCACTCTTGTGATCTCGATACGCTCGCGGCCGATCTGCGCGTGGCCTACGAGAGCGTCCACGCACCGGAGGGCTGGCGTCGAATCGCCGAAGCCGACGTTCCCCTCAAACCCGTTCGCATCGCCGTCGTCGACACCGGCATCGACGCGGATCACGAAGAGTTCGTCATCCCGTTGCGCGGCCGCAGCTACGTCGTAGGAGACGATGGCTCCCTGCAGCCATGGTATGAAGACGCCGGAGGTCATGGGACACAAGTCAGCGGCATCATCGGCGCTGAGAACGGGGAAGGTCGCATGAACGGCATGCTCTCCGGCAGCACCGGGCACTACGAGATGCAGGTGTATCGCGTCATCGGAGACATGTTCTCGGTGTGGGACTGCCTGCGCATCGCCATCAGCACCGCCGAGAAGGAACTGGATACATGGGCGACGGCAGCGGCAGCAGGGACGCGGCGGAAATCCGTCGTTGTCAACATCAGCCTCGGTTGGGAGCTCGACTCCTTCGCGGACACCGAAAGACGCCTCGTGTCCAGCACGTTTGAGAACCTCTTCGAGAACTACCCCGAAGCGCTGTTTGTGACGTCCGCGGGAAACGGCGACGCGCCGGACGATTTGGCGAACAGCATCGGCAAACAGATCGGTATCACCGGCAACCTTCACGCTCCCGGAGGAATCACGGCCCCGAACAACCTGACCGTGGCGGCCACCGACCCAACGGGCTCGGCGTTGGCCATTTGGTCAAACTACGGTTCAGCGGTGGACATCGCTGCGCCAGGGCAAAATGTGTACACGACGGATAACGACGGAAGCTACGTGTGGCGGGTTGAGGGAACGTCCTACGCCGCGGCCATGGTGTCGGGAGCCGCTGCTGTGGTGCGCGCCATCGATCCTCGGTTGACCCCGGCCGAGGTAAAAGAAATCCTCACCAACTCACCGTCGCGCGTTACCGCTCCCGACGGAACGAGGATCCCTGTACTCGACTTTGACGACGCGGTTCGTAAAGCGATCGAGAGCAGACACGCGCGGAATCGCAAGACCCTGTGGTGGTCAGCCAGCTTGGGACTTGGCACCCTGCTCCTTGGACTCCTGGTGCTACGACCGTTCTAGCTAGCAGTCAGCGCGCTGATCCTCTAGTTTGTCTCAGAGATGCCGTGCGATGACTGGAGCTTTCGTGCTGCAGTGAGGCCGGGCGCGGGGTCTACCATTGGATCTTGCAGTGACAGGGGCACCTTCGTTAGGGTAGAGTACTCCCGACGGGGTGTGGCTCTTGGGGTCTGCAGTCTTTGAACTGCTTGGCTCTGAAATGCTGGCCCTGTCGTCTGTGTAGTCCAGGACGGGCAGGTGCAGTACGCGTCGCTGACGCAGATCGCCGAGATTTTCATCGAGGGTGAGGATCAGCTCGCCTTCGATTGGACCGAGGTTCCCCGGTCCAATGCTGGGATGCGGCAACGAAACCTCAAGGCCGGCTACCCGCTCGAATAGCCTGTCTAGGCCGGCCCGCGATCGATATTGTTCGGCTTCAGTCTCCCAAAAGCCTAGGATTTCAAGTACGTCTTGAGGTTGCGGTAGAAATTCTCGCGCCTACCGACGGCATAGATGGTGATCACTTCCGCTTGCTCATCTGCCTCGTACGCCAGAAGATACAGCGCTCCCATGTGCCCAAACTAAACAGGGAGGGGTCTACCATTGGATTTTGCAGTGACAGGAGCGCCCTCGTGAGTTAAACTGAAGCCGACGGGGGTGTGGCTCCTGGGGTCCGCAGCCCGTAAGGGACTGTTCGGCTCTGAAATGCCGCCCCCGTCATCTGTGTCACCTGGGGTATCTGCCAGGGGAATTCCGGCGACGCATACGATGATTCCTCAAGGAACAGCCTGAAAAAGGGTTTATATCCCTCGAATTCCTCAGATCTTCTTAGCCTATTGGGCGATGGGCAAGGTAACGGCGTACATCTCATTGCTGCGGACGAATCCAGCTAAGAAACGTCCACTCGTCCAGCGCTGAGAGGAGTACGCTCGAACGGCGCTGAGTTTCTTCTT
>Ga0315549_1005424_pt1 | contig 10407 bp, 7 predicted proteins | sample SalMarSW160200MG_FD_203101 | JGI IMG/M metagenome (GOLD analysis project Ga0315549, IMG submission 203101) | Salt marsh sediment microbial communities from the Plum Island Ecosystem LTER, Massachusetts, United States - Salt Marsh Sediment SW1601-200 ... | reverse complement strand
CCTCTCTTTTTGTTTCTCCCCCTCTCCTTGATAGGAGAGGGGGACTAAGGGGGTGAGGTAGACAAAGAACTAATTGAAGCCAGCCTGTCAAAAAGCTATACTATCTTATATATAGGTAGATTTAATCATGCCAGACTTTGAAATAGTCTCCGATTTCGGGATGACCGGTGACCAGCCCCAGGCGGTTGATGAGCTGGTGGCAGGGCTGGAGAAGGGCTTTGAGAAACAGACGCTGCTCGGTGTAACCGGCAGCGGCAAGACCTTCACCATGGCTAACGTCGTCCAGCGGGTGCAGAGGCCCGCCCTGGTCATCTGCCACAACAAGACCCTGGCTGCCCAGCTCTACTCCGAGTTCAAGGAGTTCCTGCCCAACAACGCCGTGGAGTACTTCGTCAGCTACTACGACTACTACCAGCCTGAAGCCTACGTCCCCCGCACCGATACCTATATTGAGAAAGAAGCCGACATCAACGACGAGATTGACAAGCTGCGGCATGCAGCCACCCGCTCCCTCTTTGAGCGGCGTGACGTACTGATTGTAGCCTCGGTATCCTGCATCTACGGGCTGGGTTCACCTGAGGAGTACCACAGCTTTGTCTGCACTTTGAAGAAGGGCGAGGGCTATAACCGGCAGAGGCTTCTCCACAAGCTGGTGGATATGCAGTACGAGCGCAACGACATTGACTTTACCCGCGGCAGGTTCCGTATCCGCGGCGATACCCTGGAGATACACCCTGCCTATGAGGAGATGGCGCTACGGGTGGAGTTCTTTGGCGACGACGTTGAGCGCATTGTGGAGATTGACCCGCTGACCGGCGAGGTATTACTTGAGCTGGACTGGATAGACATCTACCCGGCCAAGCATTTCGTTACCTCGCACGATAAGCTGACGCTGGCTGTTGATACAATAAAACGGGAACTGGAAGAGAGACTCAGGGAGTTGAAAGGACAGGGTAAGGTACTGGAGGCGGCCAGGCTGGAAGCGCGCACCAACTATGATATTGAGATGCTGCAGGAAGCCGGATACTGCGCCGGCGTGGAGAACTACTCCCGGCACCTCTCGCAGCGCCCGCCGGGCAGCCCACCCTGGACACTGCTGGACTATTTCCCCGATGACTTCCTGCTGTTTATTGATGAATCACACATGACCCTGCCCCAGATTCGCGGCATGTATCACGGCGACCGCTCGCGCAAGGAGACCCTGGTGGAATACGGCTTTCGCCTGCCGTCAGCCCTTGACAACCGCCCGCTGAACCTCTCTGAGTTTGAGCAGCGTATTAATCAGGTAATCTATACCTCGGCCACTCCTTCAGCCTACGAATACAACCACAGCCAGCAGGTAGTGGAGCAGCTGGTGAGGCCTACCGGTCTGCTGGAGCCTACCGTTGAGGTCAAACCGACCGGGGGGCAGATTGACGACCTGCTGGAGCAAATCAAGGACCGGGTGAGCCGGGGCGAGCGCTGCCTGGTAACTACCCTGACCAAGAGAATGGCTGAAGAGCTTGCCGACTATCTGATAGAGCTTGGAATAAGGACTCACTACCTTCATTCTGAGATTGTGACCCTGGAGAGGGTGGAGATACTCCGTGACCTTCGTCTGGGTGTTTATGATGTGGTGGTGGGTATAAACCTGCTTCGTGAGGGCCTTGACCTGCCCGAGGTGAGCCTGGTTACCATCCTGGATGCCGATAAGGAGGGCTATTTGAGGTCGGAGGGGGCATTAATTCAGACAATGGGGCGCGCTGCCCGCCATATTGATGGGCATGTCATCATGTATGCTGATGCCATGACCGGTTCCATGCAGGCAGCTATGGATGAGACCCGCCGCCGCCGCCAGATTCAGGAGGAGTATAACGAGAAGCACGGCATTACCCCGCAGGGGATAAGGAAGGCGATTAAAGATATTACTGAGCGTGTGCAGACTGTGGCTGAAACCCGTACCCCGTATGTGGCTACCCCTGTCGCCAGGGAGGATATAGCCCGCCTCATCAAGGAGCTGGAATCGCAGATGAAGACAGCGGCCAGGAACCTGGAGTTTGAAAGGGCAGCCCTGCTGCGCGACCGCATTATTGAACTGAGGCATGACCAGGACCCGGTGGAGGTCTAGCCCCGGCTTTCGCCATTTCACGTGTCATTGACATTTTTTATTTAGCGAACTATTCTTTAGCTATGCCAGTACTGGTTGTAACCACAGAGGAATCGGGTATCGACAAGTACAGCCAGGAGATAGCCGAGAGACTGGGTATCAAGGAGTTAGCGACCCAGCGGTACATGTCTACCATTGAGACTTTTCGGCTCGCCATGTTAATCAGGGACGAGCCTGATATTGTCCACCTGCCAAACCAGAACTTTGCCAGATTTGCCGTTTTCCGTAAGAACCCCTTTGTAGTTACTGTACACGACGTTGTAAGGTTCTATTTACGCTTTGACCCGGAGACAATCAGGGAAAGGATATGGTTGAAGCTTGATATTATGGGTATCAAGCGGGCAAGCCACATAATAGCCGTCTCTCAACATACCAAGAACGACCTTATAAAGTATATGAAGATACCGGAGAGCAGGATTACCGTCATCTATAACGGGGTAGACCGGGGTGTTTACAAGCCCTACGATGTAAAGCTGAGGCTGCTTGATAAGCCATATGTGCTCTGCATCGGTTCCGAGAGACCAAGGAAGAACCTGGGCAGGTTGTTTGAGGCATTTGCCGTGCTTAAGAAAGACTTTCCCGACCTAAAGTTGCTTAAGGTGGGACCGGTGGGCAGGTACGATAAATACCATAAGGACTCGGTGAAGAGGCTAAGCAGACTGGGAATAACCCGTGACGTTGCCTTTGTTGACTATGTCTCTGAGTATGACCTGGTCAGCTACTACTGTTCCGCCGTGTTACTGGCTTATCCCTCCTTATATGAGGGGTTCGGGCTGCCACCGCTGGAGGCCATGGCCTGCGGCTGTCCGGTGGTAACCTCCAGTGCTTCTTCTCTGCCGGAGGTGGTTGGTGATGCCGGTATCTTGGTGGACCCCTACAATGTTCAGGCTCTTGCTCAGGCAATGAGACGGGTGCTGAGCGACAGCAGGCTGAGGGATGATATGGTCAGGAAGGGGCTTGAGCAGTCGGAGAAATTCTCCTGGGAGAAGGCGGCCGAGCAAACACAGGAGGTTTACCGGAAGGTAGCCGCCGGGTGAGGTGGTTCTATGAGTCTGCCCGATAGCACTGAAACGAGACAGGAGCGCCGTGAGAAGAGGCTCAGGAAGAAGCGGGAGCGAGTGCCCAAGCACGGGCGAAACCTGGCGAAGATATATATGGATGCGGTGATAAAGCGGTTGAGGCTAAAGTGAATCTGCTTCTTGCTCTTCCTCTTTCCCTAACTCCTCATCAAGCTGTTCCTTAATGCGTGCCGCCCTGGGGTAGCCGATTTGCAGGCGTCGTTGCAGGAAAGACGTGGAGATGTGCTCGTGCTCCTGTGCCAGTTGTATGGCTGCCTCCAGGAGCGGGTCCCTGGCGGAATCTCGCCTTCGGGAGGTGGTCGGTGATTTCAGGTGCTCCTCTATCTTTAGCGGGACTACCTCTTCCTGCTTCTGGCTTGCCCAGAAGTAGACGAGCCTCTCTGTCTCGGCATCGGAGACAAAGCAGCCCTGGAGGCGCTTGGGTTTAGCCGCCTCGGTGGGCATATAGAGCATATCGCCTCTGCCGAGCAGCTTCTCGGCACCACCGCTGTCAAGGATTGTGCGCGAATCGACCTGGGAGGTAACTGCAAAGCTGATACGTGTCGGGAAGTTAGCCTTGATTAGTCCGGTGACTACATCTACAGAGGGCCGCTGAGTAGCCACAATGAGGTGAATGCCGGTAGCTCGGGCAAGCTGGGCTAACCGGCAAAGAATATGCTCTACCTCGTCAAAGCCAGCCATCATCAGGTCAGCAAGCTCGTCAATAACCAGTACCAGGTAGGACATCTTTTCTTTACCCTGTTTATTCTTGTTGTAGTGCTCAATGTTGCGGGCGCCGACTCTGGCCAGCTGGTGATAACGCTCGTCCATCTGGTGGTTAAGCCAGCGTAGTACCTCGAGGGCTTTATCGGTATTTACGATAACCGGGGTAGCGAGGTGAGGTATGCTGTTGAATAGAGTCAGCTCCACTCTCTTGGGGTCAATCATAATCAGGCGGATATCGTTAGGTACATTGTGCATTAACAGGCAGCAGATAATAGAGTTCAGGCAGACCGTCTTACCGCTCCCGGTAGCTCCCGCAATCAGCAGGTGTGGCATTTTATCCAGGTCGGCGACACCGGCTTCACCGCCGGCACCCTTGCCCAGTGCCAGACTTAGCCCGGACTTGGCTGACATTTTCTGAAAGGTGCTTGTCTCTATCACTCCTCGCAGGCTTACCACGCTTGAAACTACGTTGGGCACCTCAATGCCGACCACGGATTTGCCCGGTACGGGGGCTTCAATCCTGATGCTGGGCGATGCCAGAGCCAGAGCCAGGTCATTGGCCAGCGAGGTAATTCGCTCTACCTTGACCCTTGTTTTGGACACCTCCTCTTTCTTTACCCTGACATTGCCGTCTTTGTCTCTTTCTCTGACCTCCTTCACCTTCCTGTCCCAGCCCGGTTCCACACCAAACTGGGTTACTGTTGGTCCGGCATTTATCTGTACTACCTTGGATTCAACGCCATAGCTGGACAGCGCCTCTTCAATTATCCTTGCCCGCTCTACATTATCAGCCTGACTGAACTCAATCTCGGTGGACTTGTCCAGAATATCAATAGGTGGTAACCGCCAGCCGTCAATTACAACTGTTGATGGTGATTCACCGTATTTTTTCCAGACATCCTGGGCTACCTGCCGCAGTGTTTTCTGGGCTGGGGCGAGAGCAGGTGCCGGAGTGAGGGCAGCCGGCTCAATCTCTGGCTCCACCTTGTGGAGTCTCGGGGGTGCTTTGGCTGGATGAGCGGCTGGCTTTTCACGGGGGGTCGGCCTGGGTGCCGCCTGTCTTCGCGGTCGTTTTGACAGCCAGGAAATCATTCTACCCAGGGAACGGAAAAAGGCACCGGGAGCTACTAAAATAGCGCTCAGTATGAGCAGTCCCAGTATCCGGAGCGCGCCAACATAGTACGCGTATTCAGGATAGCCGATGATATTCCAGCCGATATTGCCACCTATATCACGGAGACCGAGTATTCCCCAGGCAGCTATAGCCAGGGCAATTACACCCAGCCACCGGTACCAGCGGCGAAACAGGGAGAGCAGCCTTCGCTGCCATATCAACCATATCAGGGTCAAAATGGCTACGGCAATAATCAGCAGTCCCCAGCCGAATGTGTCCCAGATGTTGCTGGCAGTATTCTGGACCCAGTTAACAATCGCTGACCGTTGCAGCATGACCGCTACAACTGCTGCTACCAGTATCACGGCGTAGAATAGCCAGTCCCACCGTAACCTTCTTCCGGGTTTACCCCGGCTGCCAGCCTTCCTGCCAGCCATTTCTCTCCTTGTTAAGCCAGTTTTTTCGGCTACACCTTGACCATAAAGGGAAGAATCATGGGGCGCCGCTTGGTCTGCTCGTAGTAGAACTTATTTAGCGTGTCCCTGACTTTAACGTTGACAAAGCTCCATTCAGCCGGGCGGTCGCCGCTGTGGTTCAGGACGCGGGCTACCAGGTCACGGCTCTCGTCCAGCATCTCTCTGGCTTCTCTGGTGTCAACAAAACCTCGTGATACAATGTCAGGACGCCCTACCAGCTTGCCGGTTTGCCGGTTGATAGCAATAATAACCACCACCATTCCATCTCTGGAAAGCATCCATCTGTCACGGAGAACAACACTACCGATATCGCCTACGCTGAGGCCATCGACATATACATTACTTGCGGTAACCCTGCCGACTACTCTGGCTGTCTGCGGGCTAAGCTCAAGGATGTCACCATCTTCGAGGACGAAGGTATTATCCTTGGGGATGCCTATTGATTGAGCCAGTGTAGTATGATGACACAAGTGACGGTATTCCCCGTGGATAGGCATAAAGAATTTTGGTTTGACTATGTTCAGCAGTAGTTTTAGCTCCTCCTGGCTGCCATGCCCGTGTACATGTACCTGGGCTATCCCCTGATACAGTACCTGGGCTCCCTGTTTGAAGAGGTTGTCAAGGGTTCTGGAGATTAGCGCTTCGTTACCCGGTACCGGTGTTGCTGAGATAGCTACCGTATCTCCAGGGATTATGTGGAGCTGGCGGTGGTCGCGGTTAGCCATACGTACCAGGGCTGAGGTAGGCTCCCCCTGACTTCCAGTAGTCACGAAGGCAATCTTGTTGTGGGGCATGCCCTTCAACTGGTCAAGGCGCCCCAGTATCCCATCGGGGGCTTTGAGGTAACCCAGTTCCAGTGCCATGCGGACAATATTGCTCATGTTGCGCCCGACAACAAAGACGCGACGTCCGTACTTGGCTGCTGAGTCTATAACCTGCTGAATACGGGAAACCAGTGACGAGAAGGTGGTTATGATTACTCTACCCGGTGCCTCAGCCATGATGTGGTCCAGGGCTTCACCGACCACCTTTTCCGATGGGGTGTAACCGGGTAGTTCAGCGTAGGTGGAATCGGAGAGGAGGAGCAAGACCCCCTGCCTTCCGAGCTGGGCTAGCTGCGATAGGTCGGTTGGCTTGCCACTAATCGGCGTGTAGTCAATCTTAAAATCTCCACTATGAACTACTATGCCAACCGGTGTCCGTATGATTAGACCTACTGAGTCGGGTATACTGTGGCAGACAGGGAAGAACTCCACGCTGAATTTCCCTAGTGAAATCTTGCCATCGGGTGGCACCACTCTGAGGTCGGCTCCGGCAAGCGCCTTTCGCTCCTTGAGCTTAACTGAGATAAGACCGTTGGTAAGTTTGGTGGAGTAGACAGGTACGTTAAGCTGAGGCAGCAGATAGGGTAGGGCACCAACATGGTCCTCATGGCCGTGGGTAATTACTATACCTCTTATCATTTCGCGCTTTTCCAGCAGGTAGCTGATGTCCGGTATTACCAGGTCTACCCCCAGCATTTCCTCCTCGGGGAACATAAGCCCGGCGTCAATAACGATGATGTCATCTTCATATTCCATGACCATCATGTTTTTACCGATTTCACTTAGCCCACCGAGGGGTATTATCCTCAATTTCGGGTTAGTCATAATATCAAACCTCAAACATCTTTAATTGTTGTACTTCTGGCTCGGCTTCGGCGATGCCTTCTGTCCGCGCCAGCAGTGACGGAATCTTGAGCATGTCGGCTTCAATTATCTGGCGCAAGCTCTGCTGGTGAAGAGCTGCGGCCGGGTGATACATGGCGTAATATATGATTTCACCCTGCCTTTGAGCTGTGCCGTGGATTTTGCTTATACTTTTACCCGGGAAGAACATTGCCATTGAGTAGCGTCCCAGGGTTACGATTAGCCTGGGGCTAATCAGGTCAATCTGCCGGTTCAACCACATGCGGCAGTTAGCTATTTCCACAGGTAGGGGGTCGCGATTTTCTGGCGGGCGGCATTTGATTACATTAGCGATATAGACCTGCTGACGATTTAAATTAATAGAGCTTAGCAGCTGGTCCAGATACTGTCCCGCCGGACCTACGAAGGGGCGTCCCTGCTGGTCTTCATGCCAGCCTGGTGCCTCTCCGATAAAGAGTATATTAGCGTCCTCCGCTCCCTCACCGGGCACCACTCTATTCCGGGTTCTGGCTATTTCACACTGCCGGCAGCGTGCAATTTCTTCATATAGCTCAGTCAGTGCTGACATAACATCTTGCCAACCCACACAGGAAGGTCAAATAGACCAACCTTTTGGCTATGATAGCATGACGACCATGTGAAGTCAATCGGTTAGTAATATGGTCACCGCCTTTCCGGCTACTGGAGACCCACCGGCAGTCCTGCCTGTCATTGACACCACAGGGGCGGCGTTGTAGACTTCATTAGGGGAGGAGAAATGAGTTTTTTAGGTAAAAATGATCCGGAAATGAGTCGTATATTTGATCTGGAGAGGAGGCGGCAGAGGGAAACTATCAACCTCATCGCCTCCGAAAATTATGCCAGCCGGGCTGTCCTTGAAGCCGAGGGTTCGTTTCTGACCAACAAGTATGCCGAGGGCTATCCGCAGCAACGGTACTACGGCGGCTGCGAGAATGTGGATATGGTGGAAAGCCTGGCTATTGAGAGGGCTAGGGAGCTGTTTCATGCCGAGCACGCCAACGTTCAGCCACACAGCGGAGCTCAGGCGAACATGGCAGCATACTATGCCCTGCTGGAATATGGTGATGCTGTCATGGGGATGGGTCTGGCTCATGGCGGACACCTTACCCACGGTGATAAGGTAAGCTTTTCAGGCAGGTCATATAAATTCAAGTCCTACGGGGTCAATCGGGAAACGGGGAGGATTGACTATCAGGAGCTGGAAAAGCTGGTTCTGAAGCATAAGCCTAGAGTGATTGTGGCCGGTGCCAGTGCTTATCCCCGGATTATTGATTTCGAGCGTTTTCGCTATATCGCTGACCTGGTAGGCGCCAGGCTTATGGCTGATATGGCTCACATAGCCGGCATGGTGGCTGTGGGGCTGCATCCCAGCCCCGTGCCCTATGCCGATATAGTTACCTCGACCACCCATAAAACACTGCGCGGTCCACGGAGCGGGTTTATTCTGTGTCGCCGTGAGCTAGCCCCGGCAGTTGATGCGGCTGTTTTCCCTCAGATGCAGGGCGGCCCCTTCATGCACGCCATCGCCGCCAAGGCAGTCTGCTTTCACGAGGCAATGCAACCCGGCTTCCTGGACTATCAGCGGGCTACCCTGGATAATGCCCTTGTCCTCGCCAGCGAGCTTCAGAGTCTGGGGTTGCGCCTCCTGACCGGCGGAACGGACAATCACCTGATAATGGTTGACCTTACCGAGCAGGGAGTTATCGGCAAGGATGCTGAGGAGGCACTGGGGAGAGCGGGCATTGTCGTTAATCGTGAACCCGTTCCCTTTGATACCCGTCCACCCAGGGTAACCAGCGGCATCAGACTGGGCACACCTGCGGTTACCACACGCGGTTTTGGCAGGGAGGAAATGAGGCAGATTGCCTCATTAATTGTTAGAGTAATCAGCAATTCTGGCAACCCGGAGGTTGAGAGCCAGGTGAGCCAGGAGGTCAGCCGGATGTGCTCTCGCTTCCCGGTGCCCGGGATTGATGACTGATTTTGATGTGAAAATAATACCCCCTTCGCCCTGTGAAGGGGGAAGGGGGTATGAAAATCAGCCTGGTGATTGGTATCTAGTCGTACTTTTCACGCTGGAATATGGTAGCCATTCCCTGTCCACCACCAACGCATAACGTAGCCAGACCCCACTCAAGGTCACGGCGGACCATCTCGTGAGCAATTATCGCTGCCTGTCTTGAGCCGGTCATCCCCAGAGGGTGGCCGATGGCGACAGCTCCTCCCTTGGGGTTCAGCTTTGCCATCTCTTCCGGGCCCATCCCCAGTTTATCTGCGCAGTAAATAACCTGGCAGGCGAACGCCTCGTTAATCTCAATGATGTCAAAGTCCTTGATACTCATGCCCGTTCGCTTCAGTATTTTATCCGTTGCCGGGTAGGGACCGATCCCCATGACCGTGGGGTCAACACCAACCATCACCGCGTGTCTGAAGGTGCACATCGGCTTGTAGCCAAGCTCCTTTGCCTTTTCCTTGGACATGAGAAGGACGGCACCGGCGCCATCACTCCTCGGGCATGAATTGCCGGCAGTTACCAGCCCATTCTCCTTGTAGGCAGGCGGCAGAGAGGCTATTCTTTCGTAGGAGGTTCCTCGCCTGGGGCACTGGTCGGTATCAACTACCTCGGTAGTGCCGTCTTCGTAGTTAATGGTGATGGGCACTATCTCGTCCTTGAATAGTCCGGCGTCCTGGGCGGCTATTGCCTTCTCGTGGCTCGTCAGGGCGAAGCGGTCCGAGTCCTCACGGGAGATGCCGTAGCGTTCGGAAAGCTCCTCGGCGGTACGTCCCATGTCATAAACCCAGAGTGGAATTTCTGGAGGCAACATCGGCATTAGCTTGGCGGTCTTCCAGTCGTCGGGATATTTCGCCTCCTCCTGTTCTTTGGTGAGATTGGTTCGCATGAAGTCTGCTATCGAGGGTGCTCCACGCCGTCCGACCTGCCACGGCGGTACCGGTCCCCGGCGGTCCATCGTCTCCAGACCACCGGCAATGATGATGTCGGCATCATCATTCATGATATAGTGGGCGGCAATTGCTATGGCATTGGAAGCGGAGGCACACTGCCGGCTGGTATCACTGCCGGCTACCGAGTCGGGAAAACCGGCGGTCAGCAATATGTTCCGGGACATTGTACCCCCGAGAGCAGCCGAGCCGATGACAATCTCGTCCAGGAGATTTG
>Ga0315549_1005416_pt1 | contig 10417 bp, 12 predicted proteins | sample SalMarSW160200MG_FD_203101 | JGI IMG/M metagenome (GOLD analysis project Ga0315549, IMG submission 203101) | Salt marsh sediment microbial communities from the Plum Island Ecosystem LTER, Massachusetts, United States - Salt Marsh Sediment SW1601-200 ... | reverse complement strand
GGAAATAATCTGCCAAACAAAAAAGAAAAGCAAACTAGAAATTATAATTCTAAAAATAATTGTCTTCCCCCAAGCAGCTGGATGAAACATAGGAGGAACAGCAAGCAAAGGCAAAGCCAAAATCACAAAAAAAGCAATTAGATAGATTTTATAGGATTTGTCATCCATATTATTTTATGATATATTGAATTTATGGAATTGTCTAATTACAAAGCAGTAATACTCGCAGGCGGTAAGGGGACTCGGCTTTATCCCGTAACCAAAGAAATTCCTAAGCCCTTGCTTCCCATTAATAGGAAGCCAATTATTAATTATTTAGTTGATTTATTTTATTCTCAAGGGATAAAAGATATTGCTGTTTTAATTAGCAAGGATTTTAGAGATGACTTTGATTGGTGGCAAAAAAGATATTTCCCTAAAAATAATATCAAATTAGCGGAAGAAACAAAACCTCTTGGAACTTTTGGAGGCCTTTATTTTTTAAGAGACTGGCTGGCAGGGGAGAGTTTCTTTTTGACTAACGGGGATGAATTAAAGAAAATTAATTTGAAAAAAATGGCAGAGTTCCATCGAGAATCAAAAACACCCGCCACCATAGCTTTGGTAAAGGTCTCTGACCCTCAGCACTATGGAGTGGTTGTTTGTCAAAATGGAAAAGTTCAGGAATTTTTAGAAAAACCGGAAAATCCTCCTTCAAATTATATCAACTCTGGCCTTTATTTATTTTCTCCGGAAATTTTCAATTATCATCCAGGTCCTAAATTCTTGATGACAGAGACTGACCTTTTTCCAAAATTAACCAAAGAAAATAAATTAGCAGGTTTTCAATTTCAAGGAAAATGGATGGATACAGGCACTTGGGAAAAATATAATAGAGCAATCAGCGAATGGCTATAAGGTAAATTTGATACTATTTGACACCTATTGACACCCTTCCTTGGGTGTTTTAATATGAAGTATGGATAAAGAAATAAAACCAGGTCAAGTTTATACTACTGAAGAAGCTCAAGATTATTTAAAAGTAAGCAATAGTACTATTAAGCGTTGGCTTAAAGGTGGAATTATTAATGCAAATAAAGTTGGTGGAAGGTATAAGATTTTAGGTAATGAGCTTTTGAGATTGGTTTCTCCACAGAAAGAAACAAAGTTCGAAAAATTATATTACCGCTTTAAAGATAAAACAAAAAGAACTATCGATAAATGGTAGTTTTTTTATTATCCTATGATCATGAAAATTTTAGTTACTGGCGGAGCTGGTTTTATTGGTTCCCATTTAGTAGATAAATTAATAGAACAAGAGCATGAGGTGATTGTTGTTGATAATTTATCTACCGGCAAAAAAGAAAACCTAAATCCAGAGGCAAATTTTCATCAGCTTGATATTTGCGATTTCAAAAAAATTAAGTCCCTTTTTCAAGATATTGATTATGTTTTTCATTTAGCCGCTACTCCCAGAGTTCCAATTTCAGTCAAGGATCCTGTTGGTACTTCAAAAAATAATATTTTAGGCACAATCAATGTTTTTAAGGCGGCAAACGATAATAAAATAAAAAGAGTTGTTTTTATTTCTTCGTCTTCTGTTTACGGGGACCAAAAAGAGTTACCGTTGAGAGAAGATATGATACCAAGACCAATCAGCCCCTATGCTTTACAGAAATTAGTTGGTGAACAGTTTGCTAAATTATTTACTCAGCTTTACAGGATTCCAATAATTTCTTTAAGATATTTTAATGTCTACGGGCCTCGAGCTGACCCTGATGGCGAATATAGTTTAGTTATTGGGAAATTTTTAAAACAAAAAAGTCAAGGGAAACCATTAACAATCTTTGGCGATGGAGAACAAACCAGGGGATTTTGCTATATTGACGATGTGATAGAAGCTAATATTAAAGCAATGAGAAGCGAGAGATTAAAAGGAGGGGAAGTAATTAATATTGGTAGTGAGAAATCTAATTCAGTAAATTATTTAGCAGAGTTAATAGGCGGGGAAGTTCAATATTTGCCTCCAAGAGTTGCCGATGTTTTACATACTAAAGCAGATATTACTTTAGCTAAAAATCTTCTTGATTGGCAGTTAAAGGTTTCTTTTAGAGAAGGAATTAAAAAAACCAGAGAATGGTTTATAAAAATATGCAAGAAAAATCTTTAAAAAATTTAAAACTTGGCATAATAGGCGTAGGAATGGTCGGAGGAGCTTCAAAAAATTATTTTGAAAGAAAAGGGATTAAGCCATTTCTATATGATAAAGGTAAAAATCTTGGTTCAATTGAAGAAGTAAATCAAGCAGATGTTATCTTTATTTGCGTTCCTACTCCTTTTGACAAAGAAAAAGGTTTTAATTTGTCTTTTATTGAGGGGGCCTGCAGAGATATTTTAGGTAAAAAAATTATAGTTATTAAATCAACAGTTTTGCCTGGCACTACCGAGAAACTTCAGAAAAAATATTCTCAGCATAAATTTTTGTTTAATCCTGAATTTTTAACTGAAATTACCGCTGACCAAGATATGAATTATCCAGACAGACAGATTCTTGGTTATACCAAACAAAGCTATAATATAGCAGGAGACATTATACAAATTCTCCCCCTAGCACCTTTTGAGAAAATAATGCCGGCCAATGAGGCTGAAGTAGTGAAATATTTTGGTAATACTTGGTTTTCAACTAAAGTAATTTTTGCTAATCAGATGTATGATTTATGTCAGAGGCTAGGAATTGATTATGACCGTATAATAGAGGCGGTTTCTGTTGATAAAAGGATTGGTAGAAGCCATCTTGAAGTAATGCATAGAGGATATCGTGGTTATGGTGGCCGTTGTCTTCCAAAGGACATCAGTGCTTTAATCCAATTTGCCGATAAAAATAATATTGATTTAAAACTCCACAAGACAGTTGAAGAAATTAATAATAAATTAATGGAGCAGCAGGGTATTGAAGATCCAGAGAAATTTTCAAAAAGAGAGTAAAAAATAGGAAATGGAATATGAGAATTAAAAATTTTACTGATGTCAAATCATTATTACTGAACAACAAAACTATTAAACAAACGATTTTTAAAAATATTTTTTGGTTAGTAGTAGCAGAGAGTCTAAGTAAATTTTTGAAACTGATTTTGATTATTTATGTAGCCCGAATTTTAGGAGCTAGGGAATACGGAAAGTTTACTTTTGCCTTAGCTTTCGTTACTTTATTTGCTATCTTTTCTGATTTAGGTATTTTTTCAGTTACTATCCGTGAGTTTTCTCAAGATAAAGAAAGAGAAAAGAAATTCCCCTCCGTTCTTTCTTTAAAAATTTTGCTGAGCTTAGGAACGTTATTTTTAATATTGATAGGCTCTTTTTTTATTACTCCTGATCCACTAATACGGAGAATAATTTGGATTTTAGGAATTTATGTTATTTTAAGTAGTTTTTCAGGAATTATTTTTGCTTTTTTCCAGGCACGTCAAAAAATGGAATACGAGGCCTGGGCAAGGATTTTTGAGGTTCTGATAATAACTCTGGCTGGTTTTTTTGTTATTTTGAATTTCCCCTCAATTAAAAACTTAAGTTACAGTTACTTATTTGCTAGCTTAGCTGTCTTATTTTTTATTTTGATTTTCTTTCATTTTAAGGTTTATCGCTTACGCCTCAGTTGGAAGAAATCTCTCTGGAAAAATTATTTAGCAATGTCTTGGCCTTTAGCTTTAGCCGGTGTATTCAGTACAATTTACGCTAGCACCGATTCGATAATGATGGGGTATTGGGGACAAGTTACCCAAACCGGTTGGTATAACGCTGCTTACAAAATTATTGGGGTGACTTTAATTCCAGCTGCTCTTATTTCTGCTAGTTTTTTTCCAGCTTTAAGTTTAGCTTTTAGAAAAGAAAAAGAAAGATTTCAAAAAATCTGGGATTACCAAATGGAAATGGTGATTTTCCTTACCATTCCTTTAGTAGTAGGAGGAATAACTTTAGCTCCAAAAATTATTGGTTTTATTTATAACCCAAGTTATTTTCCGTCTATTTTGGCCTTTCAAATTTTAATTGTAGTAGCTGGAATTTCCTTTTTCTGTAATCCTTTTAGCCAGATTTTAGTAGTTGCCAATCAACAGAGAAAAGCTTTCTGGATTGCTCTTTTCGGAGCAATAATCAATGTAATTTTAAATATAATTTTAATTCCTAAATATAGTTTATACGGTGCGGCTATAGCCACTGTTATCACATTTCTTTTAATTTTCTTTTTGTTTTTCAAATTCACTATTAGGCTTACTTCAATTAAGCCATTAAATATTAGATTTATTTCAAGCTTTATTGGGGTTTGTTTGGCTAGCTCTCTAATGTATTTTGTGGTATCTCAGCCCCAAATTTATCAACTTAATGTTTTCTTTTCTATCTTAACCGGCACAGGGGTTTACTTAGTTTGCTTTTTGGGGTATAAAAAATTAGTAAATCAATTTCTTAATTTCTCTTAGTCATAAATTTATCACAAATATGTTTGAAAAATTGCGCAGGTTAATAGTTTTAATATTCCGAAAAGGGGTCAGAAGAGGGGCAAAGTCTCTTTCAGGATATGGAATTGGTGAAGTTTATCTTTTTAGAGTCCTATATCGGTTTTTACTTTCTTTTTTAAAAATTTCAAATGATGTTCTCGAGATTCAAGGGAATAAAATGTTTATAGATACAATAGACAGTTCAATGTTGTTTATGAAAGGAGTCTATGAACCGCTCATAACAGAATTATTTAAGAAAGAAATAAAAAAAGGCGATGTTGTTTTGGATATAGGTGCTAACATTGGATATTATACATTAATTTTTGCAAAATTTATTGGCGAAGAAGGAAAAGTTTTTGCCTTTGAGCCAGAGCCATCTAACTTTGCTTTACTCAAGAAAAATATAAAAACAAATGGTTATCAAAACGTGACATTGGAAGAGAAAGTAATTTCAAATAAAAATGGAAAAATTAAATTATATATATCCGAGGAAAGCAACGGACTTCATAGAATATACGGCCTGGAAGACGGCTGGAAATCTATTGAAGTTGAATCTATAAGGTTAGATGATTATTTTAAGGGCTACAATGGGAAAATTGATTGGATTAAAATTGATATTGAAGGAGGAGAGTGGGCGGCGTTTCAAGGAATGTCCCTGCTTTTAGAAAAGAACAAAAATCTTAAAATTGTCACAGAATTTTCTCCATGCTTTCTTAAGGAGTTTGGAATTAATCCTGAGGAATATCTGAGATTATTACAAAAATATGGCTTTACGATATATAACCTTAATGAAGAGAATAAGAAAATAGAAGTTTATAATATTACTGAATTGTTAAAGATATATACTCCAGAGAAGAGAAATAATACAAATTTATTATGTTTGAGAAATAAAAATCCAAGAATGGATTTATGAACAGCAATACTCTAAAAAATAAAAACATAAAAAAATCCATATGCAGACAGTAATTCTTTGCGGAGGAAAAGCGACTCGGCTTTATTCGCTTACCAAAAAGATTTCAAAATCAATGGTAAGGATTGAAGGAAGACCCTTTTTAGAGTATCAAATAGAGTTATTGAGAAAGAACGGAATTTTTGATATTATTCTTTGTATAGGCAATAAGGGCGGACAAATTAAAAAATATTTTAGAGACGGGAAAGAACTCGGTGTAAAAATAAAATACAGCAAGGATGGCAAAAAACTTTTGGGTACCGGTGGAGCTTTGAAAAAAGCCGAAAGTTTGCTGAGGGAAGTATTTTTGGTGATGTACGGAGATTCTTATCTTCCTTTTAGCTTTAGATCAGCAATAAAATTTTTTGAGAAATCTGATAAATTAGGATTAATGACAGTTTTGAAAAATCAAAACAAATATGAAAAAAGCAACATTGCTTTAAAGGGGGAAATGGTAGTATATTATGATAAAGAAAAAAAAGCAAAAGAAATTAAATATATCGATTATGGCTTGAGTGCCTTTAAGAAAATAGCATTAAATTTCTTTTTGGAAAATCAAACTTACGACTTATCGCAACTTCATAAATTCTTGATTGAAGAAAAACAACTTTTAGCTTTTGAGGTAAAGCAAAGATATTATCAAATAGGGTCAATTGACGGTTTGAGGGAATTTGAGCGACATATCGCTAAAAACAAATAAACTATGATTATTGTTCGTACGCCATTGAGAATACCAATAGGAGGCGGAGGCACTGACTTGCCTTCTTATTATTCCAAGTTTGGAGGAGAGTGGATTTCGGCTGCAATTGATAAATATATTTATATTGTTTTACATAAAAGTTTTAATAACACAATAAAAGTAAGTTATTCAAAAACCGAAATAACAGACAACCCTGAACAAATTGAGCATCCGATTATAAGGGAAGCATTAAAATTGTTGGGAATAAGGGGAGGGATAGAAATATCTTCTTTCGCCGATACGCCGTCAAATACGGGGCTGGGCAGTTCTAAAAGTTTTACTGTGGCGCTTCTTTATGTGCTTCATGTCTATCTCGGGAACGCTTTCAAAAAAGATATGCCGTCAAAAAAAGAAATTGCCGAGCAGGCTTATCATATTACGGTTGATTTGTTAAAAGAGCCATCAGGCAAACAAGATGAGTATATTGCAGCTTACGGGGGCATCAATTGTTTTACAGCTGAAAAAAATGGAGAAGTAAGCGTAGACGGTCAATTTTCAAAAAGTATTTCTCCGGAAATTATTAAAGAATTGGAAAACAATCTTTTGATCTTTTATACAGGAATTAAACGGGACACCAATGATATTCTTAAAATCCAAGCAGATGCTACTATCAAAAATGAAAAAAAAATAATAGAAAATCTTAATAGGGTAAAAGAAATCGGCAGAGAGATTAAAAAAGCTTTAGAAAGCGGAAACTTAAAATTCTTTGGAGAATTGTTAGATATTCACTGGCAGGAAAAAATAAAAAGAAAAGGAACTTCTAACCCCCAAATAAATAATTGGTACCAAAAAGCAAAGGAATCGGGAGCTATCGGCGGAAAATTAATGGGAGCTGGCGGAGGAGGTTTTTTTCTGTTTTATTGCGATAACAATAAGGAAAAATTAAGGAAAGCGATGGAAAAGGAAGGGCTAACGGAGCAATTTTTCCATTTTGACTTTGAGGGCATAAAAGTAATGGCAGATTTTATTTAAAAAATATTGTTAAAGATTTTAAAAAAAATGAGAACGTCTGAATTTATCAAAACATATCTTTCGGAAACCTCAACAATAGCCGGACAGCTGGATTGCAGGATACTCGAAAAAGTTTTAGAGATTTTATTGAAAGTCAAGAACCAAGGCGCTAGAATTTTTTTCTTGGGTGTCGGAGGCGGCGCAGGAACAGGAGCTCATGCCGCAAACGATTTTAACAAGATCGCTGAGATTTCCACTTTGTGTCTTACGGATAATGTTGGAGTTTTAACGGCTTTAGCCAATGATGAGGGATGGGAGTCAATTTTTATGAGGCAATTAGAAATGCATAAATTAAATCCCAACGATTGCCTTTTTATTTATTCTGTTGGTGGGGGTAGTGAAAACATTTCTAATAATTTAGTTTCCGCCATTAATCACGCAAAAAAAATCGGGGCCAGGATTGTAGGAGTAGTAGGCAGTGAAACCGGAGTCACTGCCAAAGAAGCTGACGCATGCATCGTTGTCCCCGTCATAAATGCTGATAGAAAGACAGCTCACACAGAGGATTTCCAGTTGGTTGTAAATCATCTTTTAGCAAATATTATTTTTCAGATTTCCAAGGGCAATATTGGAAATGACTAAAATAAAAAAAGCCATATTCTGGGACAGGGACGGCGTGATAAACAAGGTAATTATAAGAAATGACAGGTTGTCTTCTCCATGGACGATGGAAGAATTTGTTTTTGAGTCCAGGGCAAAAGGTATTTTACAGGAATCCAAAAGATTAGGTTTTTTGAATATAATTTTTACTAATCAGCCGGATATCAAGCGAGGATTTATGAAAAAAGAATTGATGGAAAAAATGAACCGGCGAGTTTTATCAACTTTGGCGGTTGATGCGATTAAGTTTTGCCCGCACGATGACTCAGATAACTGCCTTTGCCGAAAACCTAAACCAGGAATGATTTTGGAGGCAGCTAATGAATGGGCGATTGATTTGAAAAGTTCTTATGTAATCGGCGATAGCCACAAAGATATTGAGGCTGGAAAATCAGCCGGATGCAAAACAATTTTGATAAGAAGGAATTATAATAAAGATTTTAAAGATAGTGATTTTTTAATTAATGATATAAAAGAAGCAGTAGAAATAATAAAAAAACATGAGTGAACGATATCCAGAAAATAGCCTACATGAATCGATAAAAAATGAGATAGACAAAGAAAAAAAATGAAGGGAAAATAGTAGAATAAAAGTCTATAATAAAATTAAAATAATAAAAACATTATGAAAATTTTTATCGATTCGGCTAATTTAGAAGAAATAAAAAAATACATTGCCTGGGGAGTTTGCGATGGGGTAACAACTAACCCCACAATCTGCTTAAAATGTGGAGTTGTCGGTGGAATAGAGGGAATTAAAAAAAGAACATTAGAGATTGCAGAATTAATTAAACCCCTTTCGCTTTCAGTTGAAGTGACCAGCGATAATCCTGATGAAATTTTGCAACAAGCGCGAGATTATTCAAAAATAGCTGAGAATATTGCAGTAAAGATAACAATTACCGATCAGAAAGGAAATTCTCTTCTGCCGGTGATCCGCCAGCTGGTTTCTGAAGGCATTAGGGTCAATGTGACCGCAATGACTACGTTTAATCAGGCGATTCTGGCAGTTAAAGCTATTGATGCAGGGCTTAAAAGTTTAAATGTTAAAAGACCTCATTTTGTAAGCGTTTTTGCTGGAAGAATTTCTGAAGAGCAAGGCGTGGAAAGGGCGTTTAAAGTTATAAAAAACCTGCGCGAATGGATGAATTTTCATGAATTTAAAGATATTGAAATTATCGTCGGCTCGGTCAGAATGCCTGAAAATGTTGAATATTGGTCCAGAACCGGCGCACATATTTTGACAATTCCTCCAGAAGTAATCGCCAAATCTTTACTTGGAGCGCGAACCAAAGAAACAGTGACTCAATTTCTTGAAGACGCGCAAAAATCAACAAAGGAAATCCAAAAATAATGGTAAATCCGTTAGAAAATAGATGGTATAACAAACCAGGAAGAATTGATTCCTTTGTCTTCTGGTAAAGGATTCGGGCCGGCTGTTATCGTGCTGCAAATCTTTATTTGGATAATTTTTTTGGTTTATCTTAACCGTGTTTACGATATGTCTCTTTATTGCAATATAAAACGAAATATTTTAAATTTATGGAAAAACAAATCGATTCTTTAAACCCCAAAATTAGCGTAATTATTACAACATATAACAGACCAGCAATAATTGCCCGAGCGATAAAGAGCGTTTTAGGCCAAATCTATCGGAATGTTGAAATTATTGTTATTGACAGTTCCACTGACAACACTAAAGAAATTTTAAAACCATATATATTAAATAACTCCATTAATTATATTTACCAGAAAAAGAACGGGATCTCGGCTGCAAGAAATTTTGGCGTAAAAAATATCAGCAGGGATTCAAAATATATTGCTTTTCTTGATGATGATGATGAGTTTCTGCCTCAGTTTTTGGAAAAAACTGTGGAAGTTTTGGAAGAAAAGGAGGATATAGCAATGGCAACTTCCTATTGGGAGTTGAGGACCAGAGACGGAAAAAGAATCAGGGATGATCAATATTCAGTTAATTTTTGGGAGATTCCAGTGGGGAGTGGTTGGGTAATTAGAAAAGAAATATTTACCAAAGAAAATTTTTGGTACAACGAAAGACTAGAAATTATGGAGGATTCTGATCTGGGAAACAGGGTTTTAAGCAACCATAAATGGGAGTCTATTCCTGTGGTAGCAAGGATATATTATATCATTCCTTTACAAAATGAAAGTACTTTATCTTCAAATATATCGGTAAGGGCCATAGAGTTATTTTATAAAAAAAATTATTTAACATATCGCCGGCTGGGCAGAAAAGCTTTAGGATATTTTTATTTCACAATGGGGAAAATATTTATGAGGGCTGGAGCAGGAAAGATCTTTTAAAAGCATTTTTACTTTGTCCTCGTCCGATATATTTATTACATTGTTTTTTAAGCTTAGTGGATTTGTTTTACCCCAATTTTTTTCGGAGTATTTGTCTACGGACTTGGAAGCAAAAAATTTTTCGAGGAAGAATTTGATATTTAGATAATATAAAATGAAAAGCTATGAATAACCGGTCACAATTAAGCATCATAATTCCAACCTACAACAGGCCAAATTTGATTGGCAGGGCAATAAAAAGTGTTTTAGCGCAAACTTATCAAAATTTTGAGATTGTGATTGTAGACAGTAGCCCAGACAATGACACAGAAAAAGCAGTACACA
>Ga0315549_1005413_pt1 | contig 10421 bp, 8 predicted proteins | sample SalMarSW160200MG_FD_203101 | JGI IMG/M metagenome (GOLD analysis project Ga0315549, IMG submission 203101) | Salt marsh sediment microbial communities from the Plum Island Ecosystem LTER, Massachusetts, United States - Salt Marsh Sediment SW1601-200 ... | reverse complement strand
AAAAGTCAGGCAATAGGATGGCTAAGCAATGCAAATCTTCCCGTGGTTTTCAAATTGAAAGGTGGCGCGGGATCAAACAATGTCATTTTAATTAAAAGTAAAAGGCAAGCCAAAAAGCTCATTAATAGAATGTTTGATAAAGGAATTATTTCAGGTTGTATTCCTGGGTTTGGGACTACAAGATATAAAGACTTTAATCTTTATAAAGCAATCCATCGGTGGGGTGGGAATGTTTTGAGGAAATTGAGAGATGAAGACATTTCGCCCGATTGGCAAATTCACAAGAATTATGTCTTGTTCCAGAAATTTTTACCAAATAATGATTATGATACAAGAGTCACAGTCATTGGTGACAGGGCCTTTGCATTTCGGAGATTTAACAGGGAGAATGATTTTCGTTCATCTGGGAGTGGAAAGATAGATTATAATGTCAATAACATAGATAAAAACTGTATAAAAATAGCGTTTAAAATTTTTAGACATTTTAGTTTCCAATCCATGGCTTATGATTTCTTATATAACGCAAATGGTGATCCAGAGTTTTGTGAAATAAGTTATACATATGTGGATTCCGCAATATATAATTGTCCAGGCTATTGGGATTCAGAACTTAATTGGCACAAAGGTCATTATTGGCCTCAATATTTCCAGTTAATGGATGCATTGGAAATGCCGGATTTGAAACAACCTGAGTTGATGTCTAATTTATGAAAGTTCTCCATTTTATCGATACTCTCCGTGCAGGGGGCAAAGAACGGCAGTTGGTTGAGCTCCTCAAAGGCCTTTCAGCCTATAAAGAAATTGTTTGCGAGCTGGCAATAATGTCTGAAAATATCCAGTACAATGCTGTAAATAAACTGGATATTAAAAAACATTATCTAATCAGAAAAAACAAGAAAGACCCTAGAATTCTGGTAAAACTATATAAGCTTTGCAAAGAGTTCAAACCTGATATCATTCACTCATGGGGCTCAATGACTTCGATTTATGCTGTACCGGTTGCCAAGATGCTCGGCATTAAGCTGATCAATGGAATGATAAGGGATTCATCACCATTTAATTTTTTTAGCAAATCTTGCATCCGCTCAAAAATAACTTTCCCATTTTCGGACGTAATCTTAGCCAATTCAAACGCAGGGCTCAAGGCATATAATGCCCCCTTGCACAAGAGCGTGTGTATTTACAATGGGTTTGATTTTAATCGAATAAGGAGGCTGCACGATGAAAATACAGTCAGAAGGAAATTTAATATAAATACTGAAAAGGTTGTTGGAATGGTGGCATCATTTTCGGACAATAAGGATTACGAAACTTATGTTTCGTCAGCAAAGATGATATTGCAGAATAGAAATAATGTTACTTTTCTGGCAATTGGAGGCGGTGAAAACCTTGAGAAGTGCAAAAAAATGGTGGATGATAAGTTCAAGGATAAAATACTTTTTCTTGGCAGACAAGAGGATGTCGAATCTATAGTAAATATATTTGATGTGGGTCTCCTTTCTACCAATACGAAAGTTCATGGTGAGGGAATATCTAATTCTATTATGGAATATATGGCATTAGGAAAACCTGTTGTTGCTACTGACTGCGGAGGGACAAGCGAATTGGTTTTGCATGGTGAAACCGGATTCTTAGTAAAATCTCAGAATATTGATGATATGGGTACACGTATAGAGCAGTTGTTGGAAGATAAAGATCTTTCAATAAGAATGGGAAATGCCGGGCGAGAAAGAATAAAGAAAAAATTCAATTTGGGAAAAATGACGAAATTATATATTGGGTTATATGAAAGGTTACTGAATGGTCATTCAATCAGATAGAGCTAGTCACGATAACCCGTTAAGTGTGCCATTGTTTATCATTAAGAGCCCCTTGCACAACCCTTTTAAACGGTCAAGAAATGTTGTGATTACATGCAAAAACAAAAAGTGGCAAATCAATCATCAAAATGACTTAGAAACACAGAACTTTTGACCATATTATAAAAACAAAACTGATAGAGAAACTCCTCTGATTTTTAAGAATTTGACGGAAAACATGAACTTTAACAACGTGCTGGAAAATTTAAAGGTTTCATTCAGAGCACCCGGATTATTTATCAAGGCTTTTTAAAGAGATTGATTATGATATTGAATTTGTGCCCATGAGCCGGGTAGATTTTTTTGATCCTGTATGGAAAGGACGCGTTGTCCTGTACACCTCTTCCGAGGAATACGGGCTTAACTATAAAAATTTTATTGAAGATATTGTTTATGGATTAACGGAGGCCGGGGCCATGGTGATTCCTGATGCCGCATTTCTCAGGGCCAATAACAACAAGGTCTTCATGGAGATATTGAGAAAAACAAAGATTCCGCCGGACCTGCAGACCATAAGCGGATATTTCTTCGGCGCTTATGATGAGCTGGATCAGGCTATCAAGGCTGATAAAATCTCTTTTCCGTGTGTCATAAAAAAAGCGGCAGGCGCCATGAGCCGTGGTGTTTTTCTGGCAAAAGATGAAGCTGAGTTGAGGCAAAAGGCAAAAAGAATAAGCCATACAATGCCGATGAAGCCCGCTTTAAAGGAAAGGATCAGGGAGTTTATACATAAAGGGTACAGGCAGGAGTCTGGCTACCAGAGGAAATTTATAATCCAGCCATTTATCAGCGGTCTTACAAATGACTGGAAGATTCTGATCTATGGAGAAAAATATTTTGTTCTCAGAAGAAATATCCATAAAAACGATTTTAGGGCCAGTGGGAGCGGGTACAACTACACAAGCGGAAGCCAGGCCGGGTTCCCTGTCCATACACTGAACCTTGTTCGTGATTTTTACTTGAACCTGGATGTCCCCAACTTTTCAGTTGATTTTGGTTATGACGGGGAAAAGGGATATGTGTTCGAGTTTCAGGCTCTCTATTTTGGGACATCTACTCATTATAAAAGCAAAGACTATTACGAATATATGAATGGGACATGGCAATTGAGTGAAAAAGACATGGATCTGGAACAGGTTTATGTCCACAGTATTGTTGAATACTTGAAAAGGTAATAATATTGGCATGAAAGTTCTCCATGTAGTCGGTGGGTATCCGACAATTGAGAAACCGCACAATCTAGTTTTTGTAAAAACTCAGGTTGAATCATTTATCGCGGCAGGTATCGATTGTGAAGTATGTGTTTTAGAAGGCCATGGCATTTTCAAGTACGTGCGCGGCTGGTTTCAAATTAGAAAATTAACAAAATCCGTTCCCTTTGATCTAATCCACGCGCACTTCGCCTACTGCGGATTCGTGTCTCTTGGCCATGGATTGCCTGTAGTAACTTCATTTCTCGGAAGTGATACATATGGCTTTCCCCGTCAAGACGGGGTTTATCCGCTCTTCTCAAGAATATTTCACAAAACCCTCTCTCGATTTGTTGTGTTGCATTCTATAGAATCAATAGTCAAATCTTCAGAAATGAACAGTATTCTTGGGCTTAACCTCCATGTTGTTCCTAATGGCGTTGACTGTGCCAAATTTCGACCTTTGCCCCGATACGATAGAGACAATCTAAGGCGCGAACTTGGTCTTGAGACTGAGACAAAATACATACTTTTTGTCGCTGATCCAGAGATATTACGCAAGAGGTATAGCCTTGCTTCAGACTCCGTTCATATTGCGGCACATAAACTTAATTTATCAATAAAACTGCTGATTCTTAATAACAAACCTCATGATGAGATTATCCTTTACATGCAGGTATGTGACATGCTCGTTATGACCTCTTCGAAGGAGGGGTCGCCAAATGTTGTCAAGGAAGCATTGGCTACAAACATGGCGGTAGTTTCTGTTGAGGTAGGTGATGTGAAAGAATGGATGCGAGGCGTATCCGGGTGCCGGGTAACAACTGATGATCGCCCTGAGACAATAGGTGCTGCAATCGTCGAACTGCTACTCAGTTCAGAGGAGCGAGAGGGTCGCAAGGCTGTAGAATCGATTACTATCGAGGCTGTGGCTGCTAGAATTATTTCCATCTACAAACAGGCATTAAGCGGCCCGTAACGCAAATCTTTGTAGCCATTACTTCTTTGTACAAAAAAATCACAAATCCTAAAATGGTACGCGAACAAGATATCCCATATATGCGATGGTCCCAGGCATGGATGTTTAATGCTATGGCCCTTTTAACAAAAAAAGGTTTTGCCCTAAATAAAAATTTCCCTGCTTAAGCTGTTAATCCCATCCAAGCTGTGAAGATAATATGTCAAGGGTAATAATAATGGATTGTCCGGTCGAACCTGTTGCTATGGATCAACCCATTGAAAGGATTGAGGACTATATCAAGGAAGGAAAGATCTGCTAGCATGTGGTGGTTAATGTCACCAAATTTGTCGAGATGCATAAAGATAGCAAGCTCCGTGGGATCATTAATGAATGCGAGCTGATTAATGTGGACGGCATGCCTATTGTATGGGCATCAAGGCTTCTGGGCCGGCCGCTTCCTGAGCGTGTGACAGGGATCGATCTTTTCCAGAACCTGGTCAGGCTGTGTGCTGAAAAAGGTTATCGTCCTTACTTTTTCGAGGCCAGGGATGGGCTAGTAAAAAAGGTCGTGGAAAATTTCGTGGAAAGATATCAAACACTGGACGTGGCAGGTTATAGGAACGGATATTTCTCGTAAAATGAAGAGGCAGGGATTGCTGAATGGGCAATAGAGAATATGCTGGACGAGAAGGGATATTTCTATTACCAAAAAACCAGATTTTATTTAAACAAAATATCCTATATTAGATACTGTCAGGCATGGATGTTTTATGCCCTTGCCCATTTTGTCTCTTTCCAGTCAAGATCCTCCGAATATTAAAAATTCCATCATGCCCCGAATCCATTTACTAAAGTTGCCCCATAGATTCCTTGAACATTGACCAAAGTCACTCTCCTGATTTTTAGCTTACAATCGGACAGTTTTTAGAGTCTTATGAGGAGAAAAATGATAAAAAAAACATCTTGTGTTATTTGTGGCATATCTGACTATAAAGTACTTTTTAGAGAACATGAAGCCCAAATAAATCGTATAGTTAAATGTGTAAATTGTGGGTTCATGTATGCAAATCCTCAAAATAAGATAGATCCAGAAGAATTTTCAAATGATCAAAAAGTTTTACCTCCAATTTTATCAAAAGATCTTAATGTGCAAAAAAATTATATTCAATTAGCTGATTATAAAAGAATAGCTGCATTTATTAATAAGGAGAAAGAAGGTAAAGGGAAATTATTAGAAGTAGGCGCTTTCATAGGTGTTTTCTTGAATTATTTAAATAAACAAGGATGGGATGTTGTAGGATTGGACCCTAACGTGCGAGCAGTGAAATATGCGAAGGAACATTTTGGTTTAAATATTCTTCCGACAACATTAGAAAATTCAAATTTTCCTAAAGAAACCTTTGATGTTATTGTAATGGCACATGTAATCGAACACCTTTTTGAACCAGCGGAGAGTTTATTAATTATAAATAATATACTTAAACGAAAAGGTTTATTAATTATTGAAACTCCTACATATGATACTCTTATGTTTAGATTGCTTGGTCGGCGAGAAAGAAGCATAAGTTGTAATGGTCATTTATTTTTTTTCACACAAATGTCCCTGAAAAGGCTTTTAGAGCAAAATGGTTTTAGAGTTATTCAGCAAGAATTAGTAGGGCGCACTTTATCGGTTGAGAGATTGTTGTGGAATATAGGCGTTATTTCTAAGAGCAATTTAATAAAAACTGTCATAGAAAAAATTTCCAACTATCTCAAATTAAATAGGATTGTTATTCATCTTAACATGCGAGACATGCAACGTGTATACTGTATAAAGATCTAAAATTTTGTCTCAAATTATCTCTAAAAAGGTAATTTACAAATTATTATGCAAGATTCAAAGATCTTGGGGTGTCAATCTCAATTAGAGATCTTTGAAATATTTTAACGTAAATTGCTATTCTCTATTAAGAATTTTTATGAATGATAATTATATATTGAGTATTTTGTCCTATTATAAAATGATGAAAAATTGGAAGGTCCTATGAAGGTCTCAGTTAAAAAGTTGCGTATATGGTTTGAAATTACAAATTCACCCCATATCAATATGTTTTTACATATCATTAAGGATCTGCAGAAGAAACACGAGGTTCTGATTACTTGCAGACCCCTTGCCAATACTGTTGAGTTACTTGATTTGCACGGGCTTTCTTACCAGGTGGTGGGTAAACATTATGGTAAAAGTTTTATTAATAAATTAATAGGATTCCCTGTTAGGGTTCTGGCGCTGATTCAATTCAGCAGGCGACATAAGCCGGATGTTGCCATAAATCAGAGTTCATTCCAGCAACCTGTGTCCGCCTGGCTGACCAATGTGCCATGTATCTATACTAATGATAATGAACATGCACTGGGGAATATTCCGTCTTTTTTATTTGCGGATAAAATACTGATCCCTGAATTTTTAAACAATGAGACGGTTAAAAAACAATTTGCCAAAGAGTCAAAAATCATAAAATACCCTGGCTTGAAAGAAGGGATTTATTTATGGCGACTTTTAAAGGATCTGGATAAAGAAGAAAAACAAAGGGAGAAAAAGACAATTTTTTTTCGCCCTGAACCCAGAACAGCCCAGTATTATGAAGGGAATTCTTCATCTATTGAAGGGGTGTTTATTGAGCTGAAAGAAAAATTCGATATTATCATTTCTCCAAGGGATGAGTTTCAGAAACAATACTATAAAAACGACAAATTTACAGGCATCACCGTATTGGATAAGCCCATTAATATTACGGAAATCATAAAAAGATGTGATCTTTTTATCGGTGCAGGCGGGACAATGTCGCGGGAAATGGCCATTGCCGGGATACCGACCATATCGATTTATAATAATGAACTGCTTGAGGTTGATAATTACCTGATAAACAGAGGGATATTGGTACATAAAATCGATATTGATGCTTCTTTTGTAGAGGAATTCATTTGTTCAAGGCAGACAGGAATGTCTGGTCACGACCTGTTAACAAAAGGACAGGAAGCTGAAAAACTAATCAAGGACATTATATTAGAGACTGGAAAGGAATCAAAACAGTGTTAAATGCGGGTATAATCGGGATTGGTAAAATGGGATTGTCCCATTGCGCCCTATTGAATGCTCATCCGGATATAGGAAATGTTGCCATTTGTGATGCATCAAGATTTCAACTGGCTGGATTGAAAAAATATACGGATTTTTCCTGTTATACGGATTACAAAAAAATGATTCAGGAGCATGAACTGAATCTGCTTTTTGTTGCCACCCCGTCAAAATTCCATTGTGATATGGTTCTTTATGCTCTGGAAAATAATATCCATGTGTTTTGTGAAAAACCTCTTTCTCTTTCTGTTCAGGAATCAAAAAGAATGGCCGATCTGGCGAATGAAAAAGGGCTGGTTACCCAGGTCGGTTTTCATAATCGATTTATTGGCACATTTCAGGCGGTAAAACGATTTATTGATCAAAACCTGATAGGGGAGGTGTACCATATCAATGGAGAGGCCTATGGCCCTGTGGTCATTGAGGAAGGGGCCGGAACCTGGCGGGCGGTTCCAGAAGAAGGGGGCGGTTGTCTGTTTGATTATGTCGCCCATGTCATCAATTTAATGCAGTATATGGTGGGCAGTCCTGAAAAAGTTTCCGGGACCATATTGAAAAAAATATACTCTAAACATGTTGAAGACGCTGCATATTCCAGCTTTTTTTATAAGAACGGGATAACAGGGCAGTTGTCGGTCAACTGGAGTGAAGAGACCTATAGGAAAATGTCAACAAAAGTTGAAGTTCTGGGGAAAAAAGGCAAGATTGTTTCGGATGCCCAAGAATGTCAGCTTTATTTAAAGGAAGATCCTCAAAAGGAAGGTTTTGAAAAAGGCTGGAACAGCTTCTGGATTACGGATCAGACCGAACCGGTGTGGTTTAACCTGAGGGGCGAAGAATATTCAGCGCAGATAGATTATTTTATCCAAAAAGTTAAAAATAATGATCTGGATAATGTTAATTCTTTTGAATCATCCCTTGAAACCGATAAAGTAATTCAAATACTCAGAGCGGATGCTGAGGGCAGACCCTGTGAAACTGACATCATGGGGGAATCTCGTGAATCTTGCTCTGAATCTGCATTGTCCAATAGCTTCTGGATGTTTCTAAAGAAACTTATTCGAAGCCATTAAAGGATGAAAGAGTGATCTGCAGCGAGAACGTATCAGTCGTCATAATGATCATCTGGGGAACGCAACTCGGATTTTCGGAGGAGTGTAGATAGTGGATAAGGTCATTTTTGGAGACAACCAGTTTTTTGGAGTCAATCATCTGTCTGAAGAAAGAGCCCGCCAGCATATGAAGAAGTTTAAAGATATTCGAAATATCTTAAATGTTCTGGATTATGTGAATGATATCGGTATCAAGACATTTATGGTCACAACCTATGATAAGGTTGAACACATTTGTGAGCATGTAAAAAGGAATACAGCACGATATAAAGATTTTAAAATCAATCCCTGCCTTCCATATGCCCATAAATATGCTAATTCTGTCGCAGCAAACGGAATTCTGGGAACGCTGAAAAAATATCTTGGGGGAAACCTTCTTCAGTCTGTTTCCAAAGGGGGGGTTGCCCTTGCAAAAAAAGATTTTACAAAAATGATGGAACTGTTGGTTGATGCAGAACTGGCCATGTTCAAAGGAGTGAATATTGAAGCTGTTTTTCTGCAGAATGTGGTGACGGATCTTCTGCTGGGTCTTGGTATGTATGATTTCTTCCTTTCTTTTTCAGACTATGTAAAAGAAAGGTATGGTGCCCAGCCTGGCTTTATAACCATGAATATGCCTTTGCTGGTTGACGTTCTGGAAGAAAGAAATGTTGAAAACCCCTTGATTTGTTCATCGATCAATAAAATAAATTTTAGGATGTCAGGTGGGATTGACCTATACAGGACCTATCTTGCCGGGAAAAATATTCAAGCAATCGCCATGCAGGTACTGGCGGCAGGTGCAATTAATCCCGAAGAAGCCGTTGAATTTATCGGAAGCCTTAACGGGGTTGATGCGGTGCTATTTGGTTCTTCATCACCAAAGCATATCTTAGATACAAAAAACCTGATTGAAAAATATCTGTAAATGGGTGGGCTCGCGTTACACTTATGATGGATTATATTTAAGATAATGGGAGTTTTGATATCATTGCCGGCAGGACAAAGCGAGCTCCGCTGTGGATGCAGGAAAGCGGTCTGGCATGGTGCTATCGGATATACCAGGAGCCGAGAAGGATGTGGAAGAGATATGCCAAGACAAATCCGGTTTTTATATGGATGGTGTTAAGAGAATACCTTAGGTTGAGATTTAGTAAAGTCGTTAAATAGGAAATTCGTTAAATCGAGGATTAGTTGAATAGTTAAATCGTGAAATAGAGAAATGGTTAAATCGGGAGGGAATTCAGCTGACGACTTAACCAATATACTATTTAACCAATCAACCAATTAACCATTTAACCAATAAATATTCATGAAACTTTTACTAATAGCCGGTGCAAGGCCTAATTTTATGAAGATAGCGCCAATCCTGAGAGCAGGGAGCAGAGGGCAGGGAGCAGACTGCCTTGAATGGAGGATTGTGCATACTGGTCAGCACTATGACTATGAGATGTCCAGGGTATTTTTCGAGGAGTTGGAGATACCTGAACCTGATTATTACCTGGGCGCAGGCTCCGGCAGCCACGGAGAGCAGACCGCGAAGGTAATGGTGGAATTCGAGAAGGTTTGTATTGAAGAGAAACTGGATGTCGCTATAGTTGTTGGCGACGTTAATTCAACCCTGGCCTGTTCGGTTACGGCAAAGAAGCTGAACATAGATGTAGCCCATGTTGAGGCCGGTCTTAGGAGCGGCGACATGACCATGCCGGAAGAGATAAACCGGATTGTGACTGACTCGATTGCCGATTATCTCTTTGTTACTGAAAAGAGCGGCATGGATAATCTCCTCAAGGAAGGCAGGTCAAAGGAGAAGATCCATCTTGTCGGGAACGTGATGATCGATAATCTTCTATATCAGGTGGATAAGCTGAAGAAGGGAGGTGGTTCCCGGTTCGGGAGCAACGCGCTTAAGGAGAGACTTGGAAGATATGCCTTTCTGACGCTTCACAGGCCCTCCAATGTGGATGATAAGGAGGTTCTTTCAGGCATTGCCAGCGCATTGAATGAGATCTCCCGGGAGACCCCGATTGTATTTCCCATGCATCCCAGGACAAGGAAGATGATGGATGAGTATAACATTGAACTGAATAAAGGGGTGCATATTCTGGACCCGCTGGGTTTTAGAGAATCCCTGTTTCTATGGAAAGACGCGGTAATGGTCATGACCGACAGCGGCGGACTTCAGGAAGAGACCACGGCACT
>Ga0315549_1005410_pt1 | contig 10426 bp, 10 predicted proteins | sample SalMarSW160200MG_FD_203101 | JGI IMG/M metagenome (GOLD analysis project Ga0315549, IMG submission 203101) | Salt marsh sediment microbial communities from the Plum Island Ecosystem LTER, Massachusetts, United States - Salt Marsh Sediment SW1601-200 ... | reverse complement strand
GGGCTTTCTGCCTCTGATTTGCCTGATAATCTGGAGCAGCTAGCCCGTTTCGAGAAGGATAAACTCGGAGTCAGCATTGTCTCCTGTGGAACTTTTCATGTCATCAATGGGGCTGGCAAAACAATAGATGACAATTCAGGTATTGAAGACTTCATTACCCCGGTTAAGCTGCCTCAAGCTGCACAAGCCATACTTGAAGCAGATAAGATATACTATCTCTAAGAGCATGCGGTGGTGCCCCCCCCCACATTTCGACTGGTGAGAGGAAGCTATGAAAGTCATTGGGTTAATTGGAGGCATGAGCTGGGACTCATTCCTGGAGTATTACAGGCTTATCAATGAATCGGTGGCTGAGAAGCTAGGCGGTCTTCACTCAGCTCGTATAATCCTCTATAGTCTGGACTTTGACGACTACTTCGCCGAATCCGAATCGCATTACCTTTTTGACAAGATGGATTACAGCAGCCATCTCTGTTGTCAAGTATACAATAGAGACAATTAATGAATGGTGACAGTCAAGTAGGCATATCAGCGGCACAATATTGAAGATAGTAAACTACACTTTGGGTGCATTCGTGTTGACAGCTTACTAACCGGCGGAATATACTATAGCCAGCAAGCGATTGCTAGTGAAGGGAGGTGAGCGGGCACCGCTCGCTTTTCACGTGTAGGGCTCATAACCCGAAGGCCGTTGGTTCGAATCCAACCCCCGCTACCACACTACCACCCAGAAGTAACTCTTTTAAAATTATGACCAAGGAGTGAAAATTATGGATAAGGAACATTGGGGATGCAAGGAGGTCGGCTACAAGTACACAACGGGAACAAGATTTATCACTGCTACCGAGTTAGACATGTTTTGCGATATCTCGGGGATGAGGGCAGAGATGTTCCTTAGTGACGATGCGGCAAAAGCCTTTGGTGCCAGAGGAAGATTTGTGCCCGGGGCGTTCCTTCTGGGAATTGTATTCGGACTACTTGGGGAAACAGGACTTGTTGATTCAGGAGTATTCCTGGGAACCAACAATACGAGGTTCAATATTCCAGTTTGCCCCTACGATAAGCTCAGGCTAGAGGGCGAGCTACTCAGCCGGAGGGCAACTTCAAAGGGAGACAGGGTGATTGTTACCTATTCCTGGCTTATGAAGAATCAAGATGACGAGGCGGTTGCTCAGGGTGAGAATACCTGCATCTTTCCAAATCCTGAGAAGGGAGCATAGTACTCAGAAAGGGTCGCTGGTCCGAATCCAACCCCCGCTACCAATGAAATCAACCGTTCTTCGGGTATTTTAAGGCGGTGCCCCAATGAAATGGCGAAAAACCATAACCGCTTCTCAGGACCTGGGCTGGAAGAAACGTTCCGTTGTTGTACAAAATGACGACATGTTACCTATCCCGGGTTAACAGCATATCCCTCTGTATTGTAGTAACTAGGTTCCGCAGACAGTCGGAACGGCATGTTATGTAGATGACCCCCAAAAGTGCTTCTTAACTCGAGTTAATTCCGCTACCGTACAAGCCCACTCGCTTTACCGACGATCACCTTCTCACCGTGCTGGTTTTCGCACCAAACGTCCAGAATCAACCTTATCCCTTCACCTTCCGCAACCTTCTCACGGACTACTCCTCTTGTAACTACCGTGTCTTCCGGCAAGATGGATTGAATAATAGATACTGAGAGATTTCCACCTAGGTACCCTTCACCAAAATATTTGACCAGCATCTCTCCGAGGTATTCCATTACCTGGCTGGCAAATGCAAGGGGCTTATCAACTCCCCAGGTCTGGGCTATCTCGTAATCATTGTGCCAGTTTCTCGTGCGTGGCCACTGGCTACGATACAAGCGTATTTTATCTAATGTGATTTTTTTGGTAATAGGCTCTATCTCGAATCCGACCTCTGTGTTCCTGCTGGCTGTTACCTTCATTGGCTGGAATGCTGTGGGGTCAATTGATTTCGTGTTCATCTTTCGCTGCTTACCTGGATTCATTTTTCACTTCTGGCGACTAAAGGAAAGGCATGTACTGTCTGCATGCGAACGACCTCAGTGCCATCCTCTTCAGTAACTATGAACTCAAAGGAGATATGGTCCCTCCCTCTTTTTGGGGTCTTATCTGTTACCTTGCCGGTTATCTTGATTTTTTTACCCACTCTTAGAGGTTTTATGAATTCGAATTCCTGTTTCGCCCAGATCCCTTTACCTTCGGGCAGAACAAAGTGGTTCCATATCATGATGTCCGTGTCGTACGAAAGGAAGGTTGGCGGCGCAATACGACTGCCGAAAGGTGAATCCTTCATGTACCAAGGGTTGTAATCATCGTTAGCCCAGGCATGTCTCTCAACCATTTCTTCAGTAATAATCATCTCCACAGGGGTAATTTGATGCCCGATTTCGGCATTCAGCAAATCGTGTGTGCCAGCAAATCTTAGCTCTGGTTCCATTATTTACCTCCAATCTTATTTTCAAGTTACCAACATCGTGGTAACGTCTGACTACTTATTTTACATCTTGAATTGTTTAGTTGAACAAGCCCCTCAAGCGAGGGTCAAGTATATCTCTCAGTCCATCCCATACTAAATTGACAGCTAGCACCAGTAGGGAAATAGCCTCAGGTGCCGGAGGACAGTAATTCTTGGCACTATGCGGACGTACCTGATTATATTCCCTTCGCCATTACTCTATCAATACCCTAGCTTCCTCATGAACTACAGAGTTTGCTAGGTTTCAAAGGCAGCATCATTGCGTATAATTCTGGCTTCGAAGTAGGCGTCCTAAAGGAATTGGTTGAGGCTACTCCAACGCAAAGCTACTATATATTTTGCATGAATCTACCATCTGTCCGAAAACGCTTTGAATTCTTGCCGAGACTCGATTTATTGTTATCTTCCCTCATTGGATTTATAATTAGCCGGACTCCTGATAAAGGTAGGATAGATTGCAGGTATCGCCTCGAGCCAGGGTTATCCTTTTCCTCATCATAGTCTTTCCGCTGACCTGGCTGATTGACCTGGTTAATTGGCGGTTGGGCGGCGTGGAAAACCTGATTGCCTTCCCGCTACTGATGGTACTGGCTATGTTCGTTCCTGCCCTGGCTGCCTGGATTATGCTAAACCGAATAACCAAAGAGGGGCTGCGTGACACAGGCTTAAGGTGGGGAAAGAAGCGTTACATTGCCATTGCATACCTCCTGATGCTGGCCATCTCCTGCACGACTTACGGGCTCACTATTGCCCTGGGCTGGGGCCACATCGACAAAGATGCCACGACCCTCAAGAACCTCCTGGATACCCTGGGCGTAGCCATTGACATACCGGCACCAGTTCTTCTGGGAGCAGTCATCTTTACATTACTAGCCACAGCAGTTGTCGTGAACTCGGTCTATGCTTTTAGCGAAGAACTGGGCTGGCGGGGCTACCTCCTCCCCAAGCTTCTTCACCTCGGCAAATTAAGGGCATGCGTCATATCCGGGGCAATCTGGGGGGTGTGGCACGCACCCCTAATTATGATGGGGCATCTCTACCCAGGCTACCCTTACCTGGGTGTACTCATGATAACTATCATGTGCATACTGCTGGGAGTGATTTTCGGGTGGCTCCGCCTGGCTTCGGACAGCCTCATACCCCCAATCGTAGCTCACGCAGCACTTAACGCCCAGCTTCTGGCTTACTTCCCGTCGCTCCTGGTGACCGATGTTAACCCCGTCCTCGGAGGTGGAACAGGTGTAATTGGGCTGGGCATCATGGCTATAGTCGCCCTCTGGCTCTACCTGACCCGTAGAATCAGATAGGTAGTGTTTAAACAAACCACCTGCCCTATCAGTGATACAGGTATGTATTACTACTCCCTGGCTTTGACATTGGCAAACGCTTTTGTTTGGTATATAGTTTAGGTAGCTGAGAATACATTGAAGACCATAAAGAGCTATTTTGCCGACAACCGCGTAATGGGCTACTCTCTGGGGGCGCTGATTGTTCTTGTGTTCTCCGATGGCCTGATAACCCAGTTCCTTGTCAGAAGCAAACTGGGGCGGGAAGGTAACCCGTTCCTGCAAACCTGGGTGCGCGAGGAGGTGTTCCTGGTCATAAAACTGCTGGGCGTGCTCCTGTGCGCACTTATTCTGTGGGATATATACAAGCGACACCGGAGGCTGGCACTGATAAGCACTCTGTCCTTTGTGGTCTTATACGCAGGAATCGTGCTCTGGAACCTGTACGTATTCTTTGGCACTCAGGCTTGAGCACTGTCGCCGGAAGTAAGGGAAGCAGAAATGCTTCCCTCTCTGCTTAACCTCACCTATTATAAATCCTTGTTTATACCTTATTCAGGGGACCCAGCTCTTTGATTGTATTTGTGAAATCGGTAACGACCTGGGCAAATCTAGCCCCTTCAGATGCTGAAACCCACTCTAATCTGAGCCTCTCCGGCTCAATCCCGAATGCCGAGAGTAACCTCTTTGTAAGCTCAACCCTTCTTCTCGCCTTGTAATTCCCCTCTATATAGTGGCAATCGCCGGGATGGCACCCCCCGATGAACACCCCGTCTGCACCCAGGGCAAAGGCTTTTAAGATGAAGGTGGGGTCTACCCTGCCACTGCACATTACCCTTATCACCTTTATATTGGGCGGGTACTGAATTCTGGAGGTGCCGGCAAGGTCGGCACCGGCGTATGTGCACCAGTTACAGGCAAAGCCGAGTATCAGAGGTTCAAACCTATCTGTATCCATTCCCATACCTTATCTCAAACACTACTCCATCAGGGCCTCTATCTGAGCCAGAATCTGCCCGTCTTTGAAGTGGTTCATTGAGGTTGCCCCGGATGGGCAGGCAGCGCCACAGGTGCCACACCCCTTACATAGAGCGGTAATAGAATGGGCAACCCTTCTACCGTTCTTGCTCTGGAGCTCAATAGCCGAATAAGGGCACAGACCAACACAGATACCGCACCCTGAGCAGATGTCCTCATTAACCGAAGAGGTTATCGCCTCGGGTTTCACATAGCCCGCCCTCAGAGGTATTGCTGCCTTTGAGGCGGCAGCATAAGCCTGAGAAACACCCTCAGCTATGTCTGTCGGCCAGCGAGCGGAGCCGCAGATAAATATGCCATCGGTGGCAAATTCCACCGGCATTAGCTTGAGATGCGCCTCAAGGAAGAAACCCTGCTCGCTCAGAGGGACCTTAAGCATTCTGGAGATTTCACCAAAATCGGCCCTGGGAATTAAGGGAGTGGTAAGCACCACCACATCCGAAGGAAGCTCTACCTCCCGCCCCATCAACTGGTGCCATACCTTTACCTTCTCAGCCCTCCCGTCTCCCATCACCTCAGGCGGTTTCTCCAGGTCATATCTCATAAATCTGACTCCGCGCTCCATTGACCTCCGATAGTAGTCCTCAAACTCCACCCCGTAAGCCATTATATCGCGATGAAGGAGCCAGACCTTAGCCCCGGGATTACCCTCCTTAATCAGGGCAGCATTCTTGACTGCCGTCATGCAGCAGAACCGGCTACAATACGTTCGCTCCGGAACCCGTGCCCCCACACAATTTATCATCACCACATTCTGCCCGTTGAGCTCCCCCTTCTTCAGTCGCTGTTCCAGCTCAAGCTGAGTAATGACGTTTGAAAGCCTGCCGTAGCCATACTGGCCCTCCGGCTTCAACTCCTCAGCCCCGGTAGCAACAATGATGGCGCCAACCTTAATATTGCTGTCTTTCCCGTTCTGGTCAAGGGTAGCATCAAAGTTCCCTATGAACCCGCTCACGTCCTTTACCCTGGCAGAGAGGTAGGTTTGAATCCTGCTATGGCCCTGCACTTTTTGAACAATCTGCCCGATTAACTGGCTCGCCTCTTCGTTACTGGGAAAGAGCTTGTAAACATCTAACAGGGTGCCGCCAAGCTCCCCCTCCTTTTCGACCAGATGGACCTCGAAGCCCTGCTCAGCCAGATTCAAGGCAGCACTCATTCCAACCACGCCACCACCCATGATTAAGGCTGATGGGGTTACCGCAATCTCAATCTCCTCCAGTGGCTCAAGCAACCGTGCCCTGGCTACCCCCATCCTGATGAGAGTCTTGGCTTTTTCGGTGGCTTCTTCGGGGAGATTCATATGTACCCAGGAGCACTGGTCCCTTATATTCACGAATTCAAATAGATATTTATTGAGACCGGCTTCCTCACAGGCAGCCCTGAAGAGCGGCTCATGGGTTCTGGGGGTGCAGGAGGCTACTACAACCCGGTTCAGGTTATGCTCCGGGATTGCCTTCTTTATTGCCGAAATCCCCTCTTCGGAGCAGGTAAACAGGTTGTGCTCGGCGTGCACCACGTTGGGAAGCCCCCTGGCATATTCCACTACCCGGGGTACATCCACATAGGCACCGATATTTATGCCGCAATGGCAGACGAAAACCCCGATACGAGTCTCTTCCACGTCAACTACCCCCTGATAATGCCTCGGCTACCCTGGCGGCTGCCCCTGAGCCCTGCACTACCGAGTCGGGAATATCCCTGGGGCTGTGAACATAGCCACAGGCAAAGACACCGGGTCTGGTAGTATCCACCGGATGCAATAATTTATCCGGGGTCTCCACAAAACCATATTCACTCAACCCTATGCCTAATACCTCCGCCAGCTCTCTGGTGCCGTGGGAGGGAATCATCGCCTGACACAGAATCACTAACTCCACTTCCATACTCTTTGTTTCTGTAGTATTGGTATCCTCATACCACACGATGGGGTTCTGGTTTTCAGGGTTGACCGCGATTCTACCCGGACGACCCCTGATATATGTCACGTCGTATTCATCCCTGGCTCTCAGCAGATACTCCTGGAACCCCTTGCCAACAGCCCTCAAGTCCATGTAGAAGATGGTCGATTTTGTCCCCGGATGATGCTCGTAGGCCAGGATTGCCTCCTTGGTAGCATGCATACAGCAGACGCTGGAGCAATAGGCTTTATGCCTGAAGTCACGGGAGCCAACGCACTGAATAAAGGCTATATTTTGCGGGAGCTCTCCATCCGATGGCCGCCCGAGTGCGCCAAAGGTAGGTCCCGATGCCGCCGTCAACCTCTCAAACTCTATGGCGGTGATTACATTCTTTATCCTGCCATAGCCATATTCCGTCAGCGGTGAGACATCATAGAGGTCAAGCCCTGTAGCCAGGACTACGGCACCGACATCGACCTCAACGTGTTCGTCCTGCATTGAGTAGGCTATGGCATTTGCCTCACACCGTCTCTCACACTCATGACACTCAATGCACCCTTCTATCTGTCCCGCAAGACAGCGAGAAGCCTCTGCCACGGCTTCCTCCGGGGTATAGCCCGGAGCCACCTCGCGAAAGTCCCTGACCCTGCTCGCTACGGGCTCCTCCCTCATCCTGACCCGGCTTCGGGCAGGGAAGCGCCTTCTCCTGTCCTCTACCTCCTCCCCGGAGAGCTTCTCAGGCTCTTTTTTCTCCTCCTCAGCCTCAAGGGGCTCCCCCTTCAAGTACCGCTCTATGGAGCGAGCCGCCCTCTTCCCAGCGGCAATGGCATCAATCACAAAAGCAGGCCCGGTAACCGCATCGCCACCGGCAAACACGCCCTCAATGTTGGTTACCTGAGACCTGGTATCAATCTCAATATTGCCCCTGCCGGAGAGTGAGACTCCGAGCCCCTTGATAAATTCCGTCTCCGGCACCTGGCCAAGGGCGGCAATTACCGTATCCACCGGGGTGGTAAACTCGGAGCCTTTGACCGGGACCGGCCGGGGGCGACCGCTGGCGTCCGGCTCCCCAAGCTCCATCCTTATGCACTCCATTCCGGCAAGCCTCCCGTTTTCGGCGAAGAAGCGGGTGGGGGTGGTCAGGAACTCAATCCCTATCCCCTCCTCCTCCACCGCCGCTATCTCCTCTGCGGAGGCTGGCATCTCGGCACGGGAGCGACGGTACACAATTTTTATCTCTTTCCCTCCAAGACGTTTGGCTATCCGGGCACAGTCAACAGCGGTATTACCCCCGCCGAGCACGGCTACCTTCTTGCCCGCCTCTACCTTCTCTCCGAGGTTCACTGCCCGCAGAAAACCTATCCCCTCCATCACTCCGGGCAGCTCCTCCCCCTCTACGCCGAGCCTCATCCCGCCGTGGGCACCGGTGGCGATGAACAGTGCATTATAGTCCTTCTTCAGCTCGTTTACCGTGATATCTCTGCCAACCCGGACTCCCGTCTTTATCTCGACCCCGAGCCTCCGGATGTAATCTATCTCCCTCCGCAGAATGTCCCTGGGAAGACGGTACTCAGGGATGCCAACACGGAGCATGCCACCCGGTTCGGGAAGAGCCTCAAGGATAGTTACATCATGACCCTTCAGGGCAAGGTCGTTAGCCGCGGCAAGACCTGCCGGGCCGGAGCCGACAATGGCTACCTTCTTACCCGTTTTTGTAACGGTCCGGACCTCAAGCTCCTCAATATTCACCTGGTCGGCGGCAAACCTCTTGAGGTCACGAATAGCTATCGGCTCATCAATCTGCCCCCGATTGCACGCCTCCTCACAGGGGGCATAGCAAACCCGCCCACACACAGAGGGGAGGGGATTGGTATCCCTTATCAGCCTGTAAGCCGCCTGAAACTCCCCTTCAGCAATAAGCCTGGCATAACCAAGAACGTTGGTATGAACCGGGCAGGCATCCTGGCAGGCCGCCTTACACGGCCTCTCCTCTCTCTTATCAATGGTATATTTCTTGGGAACAGCCTGAGGGAAGGGGACAAAGATGGCTTTTCTCTTCCCCAGTCCCTGGTCAAATTCATTTGGCAGAATGACGGGACACCCCTCCTCACAGAGAGCACAGCCCGTGCACTTATCCCAATCAACAAAAGGCGATTTCCTCTTTATCCTTACCTTGAAGTCACCAGCCTCTCCGGAGACGGATTCCACCTCGGAATAGGTGTAGAGCCTTAGATTGGGCTTGGTATTCGCCTCAATCATCTTGGGGGCCAGGATACACATGGCGCAATCATTGGTGGGGAAGGTCTTGTCAAGCTGAGCCATCCTTCCCCCGATGCTGGGTGATTTCTCAACCAGGTACACCTGAAAGCCCATGTTAGCCAGGTCAATGGATGCCTGGATACCGGCTATACCACCGCCGATTACCAGTACCGACCTATTCATGCTCCTCACCCTTAATGGAGTCAGCTACCAGGTTCACTACATCCATCACCTCTATTTCGACATCCGGACCCTTTTCCTCACCCTTGCTCACCATGGCGCACTTGAAGTGAATCTGACACTTCGGGCATGCGGTTACCAGAAGGTCGGCGCCGGTAGCCTTTGCCTCAAGCAACCGCTCAATCCTTATCTGTTTTGAGTATGAGTCGCAGTTGGTAAAAGCACTGGTGCCGCAGCAGAGGGATTCCTCCCTGTTCTGCTCCATCTCCACCAGTTCCACACCCGGTATAGACTCAATCAGCTTCCTCGGCGGCTCATATATGCCCAGGTGCCTCCCCAGCCTGCAGGGGTCGTGGTAGGTTACCCTCCTTGGCACCTCGCTGAAATTCACCCCGCCCTCTTCTATCTTCTCAGCCAGCAGTTCACTTATGTGCTGGAGCTCACAATCTATGTTCACATACTTTGGATAATCCTCCTTGAATGTCCGGTAACATTCAGGGCAGGAGAAGATTATCTTCCTGACTCCAGCCTCTCTTATAACAGCCTCATTGTACCGCGCCAGCTTCTCAAAGGTCTCCGTATCTCCCGTCCAGAGCATGTCATGCCCGCAGCACCTCTCATCCGGGAGCAGCCTGGGCTCTATCCCCAGGGAGTTAAGTATCTTCAGGCTGCCTCTGGCGATGTCGAGGGGCCTGGCTCCAATATCTTCAAAGACAGGCTCAAAATAGGGGGCACAACCAACGAAAAACAGGGTATCACTCTGGTCAGAGGTGTGATATTCATCGGATAGCCACTCCAGTCTCTTCTGCTTAACAGCGGAATTTGCCATGAGGCGTGTCAAGGATTGTAAGGTGCCGGAGTGAGCGCAGTCCCCGTGCTGGTCGGCGTTTGACGCCAGGGCTCTCACTTTCTGAATGAACAGGGGGTAATCAACATCGGAGGGGCACTTAAGCTGGCAAGCATAGCAGGTCAGGCATGAAAAAAGCTCCCGATTATAAACCAAATCATCTTCAAACCCTATAAGGGCATTCTCAATCATGACCCTGGGGGAGTAAGCCGGGTTATACCTGGAGATTGGGCACAGGCTGGAACACTTGCCACACTCCAGGCAGTAGAATGTATTCGTCTCCCTGACAATATCCTCCAGTGTCAAGCCGCGGGCTCCTTTCTGAAGGGTGAAGGGCCTATTTTCTTTAGCTGACCGACCATATCCTCAATTACCCGGGCAAATATTATTCCCTCGGAGGTGGATATCATCTCCCGCCTCAAGCGCTCATCCTCCAG
>Ga0315549_1005407_pt1 | contig 10429 bp, 6 predicted proteins | sample SalMarSW160200MG_FD_203101 | JGI IMG/M metagenome (GOLD analysis project Ga0315549, IMG submission 203101) | Salt marsh sediment microbial communities from the Plum Island Ecosystem LTER, Massachusetts, United States - Salt Marsh Sediment SW1601-200 ... | reverse complement strand
CTGGTGCATCAGCAGACAGAGGAGCTGGGGACTTGCCATACCGGCTTTTATCAACTCGTCTGGTCAAAACATTATGACAAAGGAATCCGTCTTAGCGGTGGCTAAGCATATCGCCGAGAAAGGCTCAGATAGCTGGTTCACTGATACGCCGCGGCAGATTTTGGGTGATGATTTTAAACTGCCGGAAGGTTTCAATTTTGATGATCTAAAGAAAGAAGAAAACATCTTTGATGTCTGGTTCGAATCAGGCTGTAGCTGGCACAGCGCCGCTGCTAAAGTTGGCTGGCCGGTACCGGTGGACCTGTACCTGGAAGGCTCGGACCAGCACCGCGGATGGTTTCAACTGTCACTTCTGCCGGCTTTAGGGGCGATAGCTAAGGCGCCGTTTAAGGGCGTTTTGACGCACGGCTTTACTGTTGACGAAAAGGGAATGAAGCAGTCTAAATCCTTAGGTAATTATGTTAATGCACAGGATGAGATAGCAAAATACGGCTCTGATATTCTTCGGCTGTGGGTGGCCAGTGTCAATTATCAAGAAGATATACACTGCAACGATGAGCTGATAGGACGAACGCAGGACGCCTACCGGAAAATCAGAAATACGCTTAGATTTCTTCTCGGCAATACTTTCGATTTCGACCCCAATGCTAACAGCGTAGCCTATAATGATATGTTTGAGGTCGATAAATGGGCGTTGCAGCAGTTGCAAAAGCTCATTGCCGGCGTGACGGAGGCTTATGAGAACTTTGTCTTCCACCGGGTCTTTTCGCTGATATACAACTTCAGCACGGTGGACATGAGCAGTATCTATATGGATGTGCTCAAGGACAGGCTCTACTGTGACGCGCCGGATAGTCTGTCTCGACGCAGCGCTCAGACAGCAATGTCTAAAATACTGGACTGCCTGATTAGAATGCTGGCGCCTATATTAGTGCACACAGCGGAAGAAGCGTGGCGAGCAGTGAAATCCGAGGGGCAGGAGACGGAGAGCATACATTTGGCTGAGATGCCGAAAGTCGATGACTCAATCGACTTCAAAAGCAACGAGCAAAGATGGCAAAAGCTTATGGAGCTGCGTGACGAGGTTCTACGTGTTTTGGAAGTCCTAAGACAAGGGAAAAAGATCGCAAGTAACCAAGAGGCGTGCGTAAATATCTATTGTGCTGATGAAGAATTAGTCGGGCTTTTGGAGGAGTTTGGACTCGAACAGTTTGCGGCTCTTTGTATTGTCAGTGAGGTAAAGCTGCAAAAAGCTACAGATGAGACGACAGTGACGGCTGAAAAGAGCAGCTACAACAAATGTCAGCGCTGCTGGAACTATTGGCCCAGCGTCGGAGCCGACATCAAATATCCTGATTTGTGTAAGCGATGCTCTGAGGTGGTCAGCAAGCTAACCGGTAATTGGTGATTGGTAATTGATAGTTTGTATTTTCCATTTAACCAGCCACCATTTGTTCACACACTTTTTGATATACCTTATCGACTGTGATTGTTTTGACACTGTGTTTTGGTTTGGTGCTTTTTATCTTTAGTCCTCTGCTGTAAGGCTCGCGGGCTACCATACATTCGGTTCTGCCGTATGGAGCGATCCTGGCCGGATTAGACCAGCTAAACATCAAAACCAACGGCGTACCCAAAGCCGCGGCAATATGTCCGGGGCCGGTGTCATTGCTTACTACGAGCTTTGCATCCTTCAGCATAGCTACAAGCTCAGCGAGAGAAGTTTGGCCGGCAAAATTTATTATAGTAGCGTTGGTTAAATCTTTTATTGCCTCGATTATGCTACTGTCAGATTCCGTTCCGACAGCAATTATGGGCAAGCTAAATCGTGACGAGATTCTGTCAGCCAGGCCGGCAAAACGTTCAACCGGCCAACATTTGCCGCTATGCGTCGAGCCTGGCACAAAAACAATGTATTCACCGAGCTTAATATCATAACTTGCTAATAGATTGCTGACCGAGTCACGTATATGCGTATCTACAGGAAGTAGAAACTTGATTTTTGATTGTTGATTTTTGATTTCTGTCTTCTGACTTCTGTCTTCTGTCTTCTGCAAGGCAGCCTTAACTATCTTCAAATAATAATCGACTAAATGAATGCGGTCATGATCTTGCTCGATTTTATGCGTGTAAAACAGATGTGCAAGCTCTCTGGTACCAGCCATTCCGTAGCGTTTCTTACAGCCGGACAGCCACGCCAAAGAAGCCGTTCTAAAAAGGCCCTGAAAGTCAAATACAGTGTCGAATCTGCTGTGGCGGAGCCGCCGAATGAGCATTACCAATGCGGCAAAAGCTTTGGGATGGTACCAGGCCTTGCCGAGAAATTTCCGGTCGAACGGTATTATCTCAGTCAGATGAGGATGATTTTCCAAAAGTGGTGCAAACTCGGGGCGGACCAGCCAGCTAATCTTAGCATCAGGGAAATTTCGACGTAGAGCCGAAAGAGCCGGCAAAGCTAAAACAATATCGCCAAGCGCACTGGGCTTGATTATCAGGATATTTCTTAGGTCCTTCGACATAATGTGCTAATTTTAAGCAAGAACCGGATTTTAAGCAATTGTTTATTGCTGTGTAATGACTGAATTATTATTATCGATTGCAGATTATTAAGAGACAGAACTTGGATAAAAGTGCTATGACTAAAAAAGGCAAATACATCTATGATTGGCCCAGGCCGATGGTTACGGTCGATGCGGCAGTGTTTGCGTTTTACAAAAACGAAGCTAAATTATTGCTAATCAACCGTGCTAACGAGCCATTCAAAGGCAAATGGGCTCTGCCGGGCGGATTTGTAAATATGGATGAAGAGCTGGAAGATGCCGTGGTGCGAGAGCTGGAAGAGGAAACAGGCCTGAAAGATGTGCACTTAGAGCAAATGCATACCTTTGGCAAGTGCGGCAGAGACCCGCGAGGCAGACAAATCACAATAGTATTTATGGGTATCGTGACTAAGGGACAAAATAAAATAAAAGCCGGTGACGATGCAGCAAAGGCACGATGGTTCGATCTAAAAAACCTGCCGAAGGATATGGCCTTCGACCACGATGAAGTCGCTAAATTTGCAATCACAAGATTAAAAAATAAACTCGCCCCGGCAACTCGTCTCTGAGAAGCTCTTCGCCGAGGTAGGAAGGCCAGCCAAGCCGGAGCCAGAAAGGATATATAGGCTTAAAGTCAAACGATTAAAACTTAAAACAAATAATTCAATCTGACCGCTTTAATTTTTATGATAGGTATAAATCATTTCTTCGCGTTCACAACCAGAAATCATCAAAGCAAACATTATACTATTCTTACCTACCCAATTAGGACATACGTAAAGCGCGTAGCTCTCCGCAAGCACCGTAAGGCGTCCCTTGCGGGAGAGTCCCCCAGGACTGCCACAGGTACGCGCTTTACGTATGAGCTTTTTTCTTACGATTGATCGTTAAGGCAGAATAAAAGAATGAGCAAGAAGGAAATTATTTCAACCATAAAAAGTAATAACGCTTTATGATGACCTGCGACAAGCTGCTTGTGAACCTTGGTCCGCCCAAGGCGGATTTGTCTCAATGCGGAGCTTATACAAATTGCATTAAATTACCGTGCTTCGTGCGTTTGGCACAGATGGATGGCAGCCTCAAGCACAGCGCCCCGCCTGAGCTTGTCGAAGGCTTGGGGATGGCTTGCCGGCCTTTATGCAAAGCGCAACATTTAATTACGATTGCTATAATATAATCAAATGATCTTTAGTTATTAGCAGTTTCTGCTAAAAGAAACTGCTAGTAGATTTCGATGTATGTTTATATGTTAGTGTAATACCAATTGTACTTAATTACAGCGCTTTTGCTGTGTTATCTGATGTGATTCATGGCGCTGCTGAGCCAATATATATTGAATCAACAAGCTGGCTTAAATATGTGAGGCGCAAGGATTAATCACAACTGGTATTATGTTTAACTTACGGTTTGATATTTGGTCCTTGATACACGATGCTAAATTTGAGATTCCTAATACCTAAGATAGTTAGGTATTGTTTGTACATGAAGGCTCGATATTCTCCGCAGGATGTGGAGCCAGCCATCCCAGCGACCTTCCGGCAGACGCTGGAGTAAAACGCAAGTCCACCTGTGGTGGGCCTGGTATCTACCAAAGGTCTGCCGTAGGTAGAATACTGGATGCTTACTGAGTTTGCCGATTCGATTATGTTTGACCGGGTCGAGGATAGCGTAAGCTATGCTGTGCACCGCCTGCACTTCCAGCGTGCATTACTTAAAATTGATGGCCTGACGTCTCGATGCCGTCCAGATCCGGCCCGACGGACTCGATACTGGATAATTGACACTCGATGTTAAATGTCTGAGCATTAATACCTAAGATACTTAGGTATTATTTTTTACCTTGCGACTTGATATTTGGTTCTTGATACACAATGTTAAATTTGAGATTCTTAATACCTAAGATAGTTAGGTATTGTTTGTACATGAAGGCTCGATATTTGATGCTGGAGTAAAGCGCAAGTCCATTTATGGTGGATGTGGTACCTACCTGAGGTCCGCCGCAAGTGGAATACCAGATGCTTACTGAGTTTGCCGATTCTATTATGTTCGACTAGGCCGAGAATGGCGTAAGCCATGCTGTGCACTACCTACACTTTCAACGAGCCTTGTTGAAACGAGCGTTATTGAAAACACTTCAGGCCTGACGCCTCGATAGTCAATGCAGGATGCTTGATACAGGAGCGAAGCGGAAGTCCTCTGAGGCAAACTTATTGATAAATCTCTAAGACTATTGCCTAAGATACTTAGGTATTATACAATTTCTAAAAATTAATGGCGCTTTAAGGATTTGCGTGTTTCTGCTCTTGAGTCTTGGTACACCCAAGGCGGATTTGTCTTAATGCGGAGCTTATCTGTGGTATATGCGTCTGTCCCCATATCAAGCCCCAAAATTTATTATGTTTGATATTACGAGCCAAAAACTAAAGTGGAAAAATTATATCAAGAGTATGTCACACAATAAAAAAGCAACCCAGCGGAGCAGCTAAGAAATGAGAGGATTGTCTGCTATTGGAGAATTCTGCGATTTTCTTATCTGCTTGTTGAACATTCGCAGTTGTACATCAATGGCGCTTAGGGCCCAATCGATATAATGCAATTTGTGAGCGGCTCGGCGATGCGCTTCGTTGACAAGACCTTGCTGGACGGTGCGGAGAAATCTGTTTATCGTCTGAGGACTAATTTCAGTAGGCTCGGTAGCCCACTTTTGTAACTCTTTATAATCACGCCGCAGTTTCTTATCTGTCTTTAGCTGCTCGGCGGTTATGTAATCGGCGGGATTATATGCCAACTGGAGTCCTTTAAGACACAGGATTAACGGCTCATAGTTGGCTCTTTTTTCCAGGCGAATAAATTTGTACTGCTGTACATACGAAGTGGCCTGGACAGGAGACCTATCTGCAATCTCGTCCTCACCGAGATACCATCCGCGCTTACTGGTTCTGGCAAAGACGAGCTCTTCACCTCGTTCATACCGTTTTATTTCATCGTAGCCCATTCTTGAGACCCAGAGTCTGCCGGTGTCGTTTTGGCTAAGGCCGCCACCGAGCACGAGAAGGCACTTGACAAAACCCAAAGGCAGAACTTCCTGCCTGCCGATTTGATTTTTGCGAAGCTGGAAAGAAAGATGCAAGCTATGCGGACGGACGTTATAGAATGCAACGATCTCGTTTATTAATCTATTAAGCAGCCAAGGATCGGCTGTTGCCGGTCGTGACAGCTCTCCAGCGATATTTAGTCTGCCTGGTGCTAATTCTAAAAAGCCAAGCCGACGTGAGCGGTCCGTTGAGCCTTTATGGTCATCAATATATCCGCCGAGCTTCCAGCACAGCACTTCAAGGCAAAAATCATTAAAATATCTGAAATCATCGTATACCGGATCAGAAGCCTTTTGGGCGGTTCTCTGAGGCTCGACGGCAGCGGGACCAAGATTGCTCAATTCTAACTCAGCTCCGAGGGGCACAAGACCCGGCTGAAGATTCGACCTTATCCACTCTAAAAGCGATTTGGCGACCCGACTATCAAACATGCTGTCGGCCGCTTGCACAGCGTATTTTACATAGTCTATAAGGTCGTACTCAGGTTTCCGCAAACCGGAGTCCTCGGCATACGGCATTGTTTTCAGACATTCGTCAATAAGAAGGTCAACGGTAGAGCTATTAGCATTTATCATTTGCAAAGCCGCAAGCGTGCTAATAGATCGCATAAAGTATCTTTCCGAAGTTAGCATTCGCTCGATATCAAAGCGAAAATGAGTTTGAATTTTTCCATCTAACTCATTGAACAGAACCTGCTTAACGACCAAAGCCAAATAGTTTTCAATGAAGGGACGGGCCTGCATGTCATCATAAAGATGCTTTATGCTTGGCCGAGGCCGGTCGAGCTCATGTTCGAGGTAAAAGTCACTAACGGGGCCCTTGCGATAATGGCTCATGACTAAATCTCTTTCTGTGGTTGCCAGCAGCTCTCTTTCGGCACGCCGCTCCAATTCTGCGTCGGCGGTTTGCTCGCCGGGGCGGGTGTGTTTTTCAATAAATTTCTCAATGCGTTTCCTCAACCAAAGCTCATGTATCAAATTAACACGAAACCTGTCACCGAAGTGCTTTTTCATTGACTCATTTGACGCTAAGTAGGCCTGTGCTTCAACAATTCCCTTGGCGGTATTAACGGGGACTATTTCCCTTCCGTAGCATTTTCCTTCATACCTATCGATTTCGGCCAGAGCCGAAGTGGGAACATCGAAAATTACGATGCCTTCAATTCGGTAAGTGCGGCTTTCGACAGCATAATAATAGACGTTATCCGGCGAAACTCTTCTATAACCCGGCAAAAAAGCGGGCTCTGCCAAAAGATTCTCACTATCTGTTTGAGACGGCTCAAGGGTGAAGCTTAATCCGCTAACCGACTTGAAAATCTCCGGATCACGCAACGAGCCGTAAATAAACAGATTAACTCTTGTCTCGTTCATATTTTATTTGCTTGTACAGCTTAAAAAGCTCCTTGAACGCGCGAAAAATTACTTTAGGATTCGCACCTGTTTGCGAACCTGCTATTCGCGGATAGTGGTGTACAGCTATTTGAGTCAGCCTGTAACCTTCGTGAATCGCTTTAGCTAAGATTTCAGCGTCAATTAGAGCCCCTGTGCTTGACATCTTGATATTATCAAAAATTTCCCTTTTGTATAGTTTAAAAGCACAATCGATATCTCGGACTTTCATATTGAATAGCCAACAAACCAGTTTCGTCCAGCACCAGCCATTGATTTTGCGTATAAAATTTTCCTGCCGATTCAACCGGTAGCAGCTAACAATATCATATTCTTTCATCAACGGCAGCAGAGGGGGCAATTCGTTAATGTCAAACTGGCCATCACCGTCGGTGTAAAAGACAAGCTCTTTGGCGGCTGCTTTGAAGCCGGACTGCAAAGCGGCTCCATAACCAAGATTTGTAAGATGGTGCACTACTTTTACCTTGCTGTGCCGGCTGGCAATCTCGTCGGCGACTCGGCCAGTATCGTCTGTACTTCCGTCGTCAACAATGATTACTTCAAAATCGACATTCAGCTTTTCCAGCAACGCCAGTGCCTGCTCAACTATGCGGACGACGTTATCCTGCTCGTTATAACAGGGGAAAAAGACACTGATAGAAAGTGATTCGATTCTCGATTCTCGATTCTCGACGAGCATCCAGTTAGTCTACCACCTTTTATACGATTTATTTCGAACACTTGCATATTCTCTTGCTTTAACGGCATAAAAATTAGCAAGCTTTATGTCTTTCTGCTCTCGGGCAGCTTTCGCTAAATAGATACATGATAATCGTGCGGTTTCGATATTCAAGCGGTAGCCATTCTGCTTGGTGTAAGTTTTTATATTTTTTATAAAGTCATCAACATAATTCTTAAGAAAATGGGTGACATCAGGCCTTAGCTCGGCAAGCAATGTATCAGCAAGTATTATTTCCAACATTGAGGTCGGCGTTTTGTTTATATTGAAGGCCTTAATGGCAAAATCAAGCCCCTGTTTTTTACTCTGTGGGCCCTTGCCGTATAAAAATGAATTATGTGCAAGTATGAGATTCTTATGGTAATCATCAGGGTATAGAGTTTTTCCGCTACGTATGCCGTTGAAAAGCTCTTTGCCCTGATCTGTTGTGTAGTCAACAAATAGCTTTTGCTTGTCATTATAAAAAGCAACAATCCAATCACGATGATATTCAATACCTTTTACAACGTGATATGACTTTTGTGTATAATATTCTTCTCTAATAGGCTCACCAAAAACCGCTACGGGCATTAACATCACCCAGACGTTATTATTTTTTAACTGCTCATCCACCCAATTACCGATTTTTATATAATCTTTGGCACTTAATTTTTTCCCTCTGGCCCGAGCACTTGTGATTATCTCAGCAGCGATCCAGCCTCCTGACATAGTCGTTGACCAAAGGTCAAAAGACCTACGATCATAAGCCGCCTGTGCACGGCCGTCCATAAACAATTGCAGTGGTGTTTTGCCGGTCCTGGGGTCGGGCTCTTGAGCCCAGGCTATGAATCCGCCCTCGGTCCAGTAATTGAACATTTTGCCTTTCAGCTTGTTGGCTTTTATAAACCGTCCTGCGCTAAACGGCTTGGCATCGGAAGCGGTCATTCTCATAAAAACAGTACATAATTTTGGGTCTGTTTCGGAGGGCCAGGGATCAAGATAAATGTGCTTAAACTTAAGCCCCCACCATGTGCCGAAAAATAAAATCGCCGCGGCACCGGCAACTGTAAAAACCAATCGTAGATTAGAAGGCATCGCCGGGACGACTTGACGATTGTGATGCCGGAATTCATACGCTGCACGAATTGCACGAATAATCTGATCAATAAACATCGCTATAAGGGGACAGGCTGCAAAAGCTGCTATCGGTAAAAATCTGCGGGAACGAATAGCCATATAAATTGTAAGGGCGGCAATGACCATCAACGGCAAATCGATTTTAGGCTGTTGATACTCAGCAGAAATCCCTTGGCTGTGCTTAGGATAGGCCTTTGTCTTTCGCTTAGAATCCTGGTTGAAGGAACGAGATATTCTTATCAGGACAAAAGCCCAAACCACAAGGACCGTCCACGCAATGATATACATTACTAAAAATGGTACCGCTGTGCCGACGGGATTGTCCCAGTCGAAAGCAGGCTGCCATTCGTGGATGTCGCGCCACCTCGCAGCATGCTCACTGACACTGATAACGAAAGTATGGGTTAGATTAGTTAAATGAAAGGGATTGAACAAAACCATAGCTAAAAAAGCAACGACTCCAGCAGCTATCGTATGAAAAACACCTTTCCACTTAATAGAGACGAGGGTTTGCTTGTAAAAAATCAAGATGAAATCGAGCACAATTAGTAAGACCAAAAACAAAAGTGTGGATAACTTAAGGCCGGCTTTGGAAACAACAAAATAGAAAAACGGCCAGGCAGTGACATTATATAAAATAGAGGTCCACTTTTTGTTGCAACTGGTCAATAAATGCAGACCTATAAATGGTATGAGCATTATGAAGGCATAAATGTATCCGCCATGTACATTACACCAGAAGACCGTCAGCGGAACGATAAGCCAGATATACAATACGTTTCGATATGTGGTAAGGACGAGTATAAACAAAAAGGCAGCAACCAACAGGTTTGAAAAACCAGCAGGGCGAATATCGAGAAATGAACGCCCTATAAACATCGCAAAGCAGGCGAAAACGGCGCTGAGAGCCGGATTAGCACCTAAAATGACGGCCGTGTAGAAAAGACAAATGACCGTAAGTATATAAATAGCAAATTTCCAGTACACCAATGCGTTAAAATGTGGGTCTTCTTCTGAGCCGAGACTCGTGGACAGCCGATAAAAGATTACATGGGTCAGCCAGTTCTGATTAATCCAGCCGGTCGGATGCCATTTTTTGACTGTTTCGATGCCTACTTTGTCTGTGATCCATTGCGCCCATTTTGGCCAGGTTTCGATCTCCTCCGGCGTCGGTCCTGCCTTGTGTGAGTTTGCACTGAACGGCTCGACAGTATCTACGCCGTGATTTACGAAGTGCCTGCCGCAGGCCATTGCGACCCAGGTATCGCCGGCAGCAACCATGTGTGTGCAGGCGTGACTGGTAAAGATAAGCATCCCCAGAAAACAGAGGACAGAGGACAGAGGACCGAGGACAAAAAACTTCTGAGTTCTGAATTCTGAATTCTGTCTTCTGGTTTCTGTCTTCTGAGTTCTGACTTCTACTGACTTAGCCATTTTTGTAGTCTATCTATTCCTTTGCTAACATCCTCAAGCGAGCAGGCAAAACTCAAGCGGATATTACTGTCGCAGCCAAACGGCAAGCCCGGAACAACAGCGACATTAGCCTGCTCC
>Ga0315549_1005406_pt1 | contig 10430 bp, 9 predicted proteins | sample SalMarSW160200MG_FD_203101 | JGI IMG/M metagenome (GOLD analysis project Ga0315549, IMG submission 203101) | Salt marsh sediment microbial communities from the Plum Island Ecosystem LTER, Massachusetts, United States - Salt Marsh Sediment SW1601-200 ... | reverse complement strand
GGGCGCCGTTCATCACCGGCGATTTCCAGGTAAACAGATAGTTATAGACGCTTTGCCCGTTATCTCTTTGGGCTTCTACCAGTTCCAGCACGGGGATGCGAAACATCAAGTCCGTATTAATCGCCGTGAGAATATCGGCGGGTGAAGTTGCTTCGCCGCGTTTCTCACGGGCGCCGCGATATGCCTTAAAAAGTTTCTGTGCGTTCTCCGCCGACGTAAAGGCGCTCAAGCGCTTTGTAACTTCGGCTTCATCGACCTTATTAATGCCCGGCTGCATGGCGCCGAAGAGTTTCCACTCTTCCAAATTGGTGCCGATTATCGCCGGAATGTCTTTAGCGGCACCCTTTCCGGCCAATCGATTGGGCACATCCGTAATGACCTCGCCATCGATTACCGGCGACGTCACGGTAATTCTGGCTATCTCCCCGGGTTGTGCCATGTCCGTCCTTAGCTTCATCTCGACTTCCAGCAACCGCTTGGTTTCCAGCGCGCGCAGCGCATCGACATCATCGCCGTTGATATCAGCAAGCCCGAGAAACCTCCCGGCGACATCTACCGCTTCATCCAGCGAGGCCGCCGTGCTCCCGACGCCGCTCTCCATTATGCCCTTGTTAAAATACCCCTTTGCCGCTGGCATCACCATCAGGCAGGCGGTGCTCATACTACCGGCCGATTCTCCGAACGCTGTTACATTGCCGGGGTCGCCGCCGAAAGCGGCGATATTTTCTTTTACCCATTTCAAAGCGGCCACTTGGTCAAGGAGGCCTTCATTGCCAGTGGCCGGAATCAGGCCGCCGGTGACTGCCTTCAGATTCAGGAAACCCAGCATGCCGAGTCGGTAGTTGATGGTCACCAGCACGACATCGCCGCGCGATGCCAGACTGCCGCTATCATACTGGGGGTCGGAACTGGAGCCAATGGTAAAAGCGCCGCCGTGTATCCATACCATTACCGGTCGGCGGGCGTCATCAAGTCCGGGAGTCCATATATTCAAAAACAGGCAGTCTTCATCCTGCGGCTGTTCGACCTGGATAATCGGCCCGCCCGCCATCTCGTTTTGGGGCGGTATGGGTCCGAATTTTTTAGCCGGTCTTACGCCATCCCACGGTTTCACCGGCTGCGGCGGCATCCAGCGTAACTCACCCACCGGCGGCGCGGCGTAGGGAATCCCCTTGAACACGTAGAGTCCATCCTTATAATTTCCCTCTACCTTACCAGCCCGTGTATTGACTGTAGCTTGATTGTTATCGTTCATCTTTTCCTCCCGAAAGTTAAAACGGTTTCATTATACCACTAACACTTAATCCAAAAAAATCATAAAATGTAACTTAAGTTATAGTAATATTACGCTATACATATTATAATATTAGTGTACTGGTTCTGTTGCACATATTATTGTTGCATAATTCACGTAATCATCATATAATGTTGACAGTTGCTGTGCAATATGGTATTTTATTTTAGAGGTGTTCTTCAATGAGATGGGGAATGGTCGTAGATTTAACCAAATGCATAAGGTGCTATGCCTGCATAGCGGCCTGCCGTATCGAGCATTTTCTACCGATAGGCATGTCATGGCCAAGGCTGGTGGCTATGGAGACAGGCGGCGATCACCCTACCGTTTCTACCTACTCGGTACGCTGCAATCAGTGTCATGACGCGCCGTGCGTCGAGGTATGCCCTACCGGCGCAACCTACCAGCGCGAGGACGGTATTATAGCAATCGACCAGGACAAGTGCGTCGGCTGCCGCTACTGCATTATCGCCTGCCCGTACCAGAATCGCACTTTCCTTTCCAAGGACAAAGACAAGGGATTCTTCCCCGGCAGAGTAGAGACCGACTTCGAGAAAGCCGGCAAGAAACTCTATAGACATCAAGTCGGCACGACGGAGAAGTGCAACTTCTGCGCGGAGAGAATCGACGCGGGACTGGCCAAAGGCCTGAAGCCGGGTATCGACCGTGACGCCACACCCGCCTGTGTCAATACCTGCCCGGCACAGGCGCTAACCTTCGGCGACCTCGACGACCCCGAAAGTGAAGTCTCCCGGCTCATCAGGGAAAAGGGAGCATTCCAGCTGCACCCCGAATACGATACCGACCCCTCGGTGTACTTCATCGACGGTAAAATAGGATATTCCGACGAACCCGAAATCAAAGACGATTCAAGGCAGGAGCCTGTCCGAACGTAAGTGGAGAGATAAATTGGAAATACACGAATGGATGATAAACTATACCCGTCAGACGGAGTGGATCGACCGACGGGGCATTTTCCTCTGGATTGCCTTCTATGCCGGCGGACTCGGCGGGGGACTTTACCTGGTATCGCTTTACTTCAACAGCCTGCTGGGGATGTTCATTAGCTGGTTGATTATAGCCGTGGTCAAGGGCGGCACTCACCTCGTCTACCTGGGCAAGCCGCTGCGCTTCTGGCGCATCGTCTTGCGTCCAAACTCCTCCTGGCTGGCCAGGGGCATCATATTCGTTTTAACGTTCGTCGTTTTCGCGTTAATACAGCTGGCCTTTTCCTACTGGCTGCCCGGCACCGCCATTGAAATAGTCTTCAAGGTTCTGGCCGGGATATCCGCGCTGGCGGTAACGGTGTATACCGGCTTCGTCCTTAACACCGTCAAGGCCGTGCCCTTCTGGAACTCTACGATGCTGCCTTTATTATTCGTATTGTGCGGCATACTCGGGGGATTCGGCTTATCGGTAATTATCGGCTTAAGCGGGGGAAACGTGGACATTCATGCCGCTGAAACGGGAAGCAGATGGCTGCTCATCGCAAATGCCTTGCTGATAGCCATCTATCTCATCGCGGCGGCCCACCGCGAGACGACCGGCAAGAAATCGGTCATGGAGCAGATGCGGGGCAACCTGGCCCCCGTTTTCTGGATAGGCATTGTCACCTTAGGAATCATAATACCGCTGGTCATCGCATTTTCCAGCTATTTCGTCGGGGATATCTCCTCGGCCATGATTATCACTGGTGTCATTTGCGAAATAATCGGCGGGCTGGCTTTAAGATACTGCGTGCTTAAAGCCGGCGCATATAAGCCGCTGGTCGCTATCGCCAGCTAGTCAAACCGTTAGCCGTTAGATAAAATTTACTATATTTCCAGAAAGATTAAAACCTATGAGCGAGAAAAAGATAATCAACACAACCTGCAAAGGCTGCCACGGAGGCTGCGGCGTCCTGGTGACTGTCGAGGACGGGACAATTACGCACATAGAAGGCAACCCGGACTCCCCGACGCGGGGCACGATGTGCTCCAAGGGACTTTCCAGCATCCAGCATATCAACCACCCCGACCGCCTTAAATACCCCCTGAAAAGGACGGGTAAACGCGGCGAGGGAAAATGGAAGAGGATAAGCTGGGATGAGGCGCTGGACACAATCGAAGCCAAGATGAAGGAGTCGATTGAAAAATACGGCCCTTCATCAATAGCGATATCCCAGGGGACGGGGCGTGGTTATAACCGTTATACCCACCGTCTGGCGCGTTCCATCGGCACGGCCAATATCATTACGCCCGGCTATATCTGCCACAGTCCCAGGCTGGGTATGTACGGTCTGGTTACCGGCTACGGAAGGCTGTACTGCGACTACCACGGCTGGGGCGGGGAGTTTCCCAAGACGCAGATATCCTGGGCCAAGCAGCTGGAAATAAGCAGCGCCGACGGAGAGATGGCGACGTGGTTTCTGAACTCGCTAAGGTACGTTAAGAATTTAATCGTTATAGACCCGCGGGAAACCGCCCTGTCATCCCGGGCGACGCTATGGCTGCAAATCAGGCCGGGTACCGATGCCGCCCTGGCACTGGGCATGATTAACGTTATCATCAACGAAGGCCTGTGGGATAAAGAGTTCGTGGAGAATTGGACCTTCGGCTTTGATAAGCTGAAAGAGAGAGTCAAGGACTACACGCCGGAGCGCGTTGCCGAGATTACCTGGCTCAAGGCGGAGGATATCATCAGAGCCGCCCGACTCTTCGCCAAGGACACGCCGGGCTGTATACAGGTCGGCAGTTCTTTAGAGCGGCAGGCCAACTGCGGCCAGACCGTAAGGTCTATTATCTGCCTTATGGGCGTCACCGGAAACATCGAGAGGCCGGGAAGCATGATGAGCTGGATGGTGCCGGACACGGGACTCCTGGAGGACTTTTTTCTGGAGCTGCCGCTTACCGACGAGATGCGCAAGGGAATTGTGGGCAGTGAGGAGTTTAAAATGGGCGCGGCACGCACCGCTCACTCGGACAGCGTAATCAAGCAACTGATTAGCGGTAATTCCGTGGTAAAAGTATGGTTCAGCGTCGGCGGTCAGCAGATAATCCACCTGGCCAATACCAAGGAAGTATTACAGGCGATAATGAATGTCGACTTCCTGGTGCAATCCGACCAATTCATGGGGCCGATGGCGGAGCATGCCGATATCGTCCTTCCGGCGGCACACTGGCTGGAAATGGACGATATTTTCAATATGCACCCGCGCTTTATGATTGAAGCCATTAACAAGACCGTCGACCCGCCCGGCGAGGCGTGGCCGGATAACAAGATATTCAACGAAGTCGGCAAGAGAATGGCGCCGGATTTATGGTTCGAAAACGTCGAAGAGATGCTCGACCACACGTTAAGAAAAGGCAACATCACCTGGAAAGAATTCAGTAAAAAGGGCGTCCTGGCTAAAATGGGTAAAGACCAGGTTTACTATAAATATAAGACCGATTACTGGAAAAAAGGCGGCGGTTTCCCGACGCCGAGCGGAAAGTTCGAGTTTTACTCCAATGTCCTCGAGGAGCTGGGGTACGACCCTCTTCCCTATTTTAAGGAGCCCGGCGAGAGCCCCGTATCCACGCCGGAACTGGCTAAAGAATACCCGCTCGTACTTTCGACAGGCTACCGCCAGCCCTTCTACTTCCTGTCGCAGTACCGCAACTTACCATGGTTGAGGAGTTTCCAGAAAGACCCGGTGGTACAGATTCATCCTGATACGGCCGCGGAAATGGGCATCAAGGACGGCGACTGGGCGTGGATTGAAACTCCGCGCGGCAGGATAAAACAGAAAGCCAGGCTTTTCCCCGGTATTCACCCGGGGGCAGTAATGGCAACGGCGAACTGCTTCATCCCGGAGGACCCCGGCCCGCTGCATGGTCTGCTGAAGTCTAATCCGAACGTGCTGACTTCCAACGACCACTTCGACCCCATGTTCGGGTCGCCGGACCTTACTGCACTGTTATGTAAAGTATACAAGGCGTCGGACGATAAATAAATCGGAAATAAAGAGAGGGGCGAAAGCCCCTCTCAAACTTTACTCCAGCAGATTTTTATTCAAACATAATCACGTTACGCAGAGCTTCTCCCCTCTCCACCGCCTCAATAGCCTCGTTAATATCTTCCAGCGGATATCTGCCCGTGATTAACTCGTCCAGCTTTAAAACCCCCGCCTTATAGAGTTCTATAAGCCTGGGAATATCCTCATGTAAATTAACGGAACCCATGTAGCCGCCGGTAAGCACCCTCTCATCCTTGATGAAAAACAGGGGCGAGAAAGAAAGAGTATCGGTAAATTTCGGCAGTCCTACGATGACCGTCGTACCGCGCGGCGCCGACATGTTAATACCCTGAAGAATAGCGTCGACGTTGCCTACCGTTACGAAAATATATTCGGCCCCTACCCCGTCCGTCAACTCCTTTATCCCCTCGACCGGGTCCTTTTTTGAAGAGTTGACAGTATGGGTGGCGCCGAACGCTTTAGCCGCCTTTAATTTCTCATCCGAGATGTCCACGGCAATAACGGGATATGCGCCTGAAATAGCGGCGCCCTGAACGGCATTGAGGCCGACTCCCCCGGTACCGATGATAACGCAGCTGCTCATTACCTCTACTTTCGCCCGGTTGACCACCGCGCCGAACCCGGTAATGACGCCGCAGGCCAGCAGCGAAGCTCTATCCATGGGCATATCGGCGGGTATTTTTACCACCTGCGATTCAAGCACGATAACATATTCGGCAAAACCGCCAACCTTGACAGTTTTCCTGATATAATTTCCGTCCTTGCCGCGGATGCGGCTTTCTTTGTCCAGCGCAAACACGGCGCTGCACATATGAGGACGGCCTGTCCGGCAGTAACGGCAATTCCCGCAGGAAAACAGGAGCGATACCACCACGGGGTCGCCGGGCTTTACGGAAGTAACACTTTCGCCCACCTCCTCAATATAACCGGAGCACTCATGACCGGGCAGGACGGGCAACTCCCCTCCCAGGTCGCCCCTGATATCATGTATATCACTATGGCAGATGGCCGTGGCGACCAGCTTTACCTTAACCTCGCCCTTCTGCGGCGGGTCTATATCCACTTCCTCAATCACCAGAGGTTTGCCAAATTCGTAACAAATTGCAGCTTTCAAGGCAGACTCCTTTACGTGTTTTTACAATCAGTCTATTTCCCTTAAAGAATAAAGTCAAATAAGAAACGAGGCGGGGCGGTGGATAAGTCAGCGGAATGAGAGCCAAGAATGATGCGAACGCGGCACGGGCGGTAATAGATATTTCAGTGGCGGGAGATAATTTGTAGTAATGCAGCGGACTGGGGTACTATAAGGGGTAAGACTGTAAAAGGACTTTTAATGCTTCCGTAAAGGGCGGTTGATTACGGGAATGGAAACCAGCTGGTGGGATTCTTCGGCAACGTTTAGAAGGTGTACCGCTGAAAAGGCTTCTTTTATTCTTTTGAGCCAGTTCGACCTTACTCTAACGGTCCTGGCGACGAACCTCGGTCTGACTGAATTTAATCCGTTTATCAGGTATCTCATTCAAATCCCCGCGTTACTTCTGGTAGTCAAACTGGCTATCCCTATTCTTATTGCATGGTTGATGCCGGGCAGGCTTCTCTGGCCGTCAATCGGCCTGCTTATTCTTATAGTAGTCTGGAATATTAAGGAGCTGGTTATCTACTTTCTTTAAGGTCTTCAGCGCGCCCCGGCGCGTGCCAGTGTTTCTTCTTTTTTGTACATACCACCCATCGTTTCCAGGTAAAGACGGGCGGCACTAACTCTCAAGTGTTTGGTATTATAATCAGGGTCTGCCTTTAGCTTACTGTACATACTATTCAGGTGATGTTCGACGGTTTTAATATCGATGAAGAGGGTCTGGGCTATGGCCGAGTTCGTGTAGCCCTGGGAGAGAAGGCTAAGGATTTCCAGTTCGCGGGTGGTAAGCTGCTTCAGGAAGGGGCACTCCGGCTTGCCGGCGAACATAAAAGTAGCCAGCGGTGGGTCCAGGATAACCTGTCCCTGGCTGACTGCTAAAATAAACTGGCAGAGCTGCTGGACTTTATCAAGAGACTGTTTCAAGAAAAGTGCCATACCGCTTTCTCCGCAGAGCGCCAGACGGCGCAGCAGTTCAATATCCTGGGAGCTGTAAAATATGATTAAAATGACTATTCCCATCTTGGGGTAGTCGTTCCTGATTCGCTCGAGCTCTTCAATAATTTCCGTATCCAGCTTCTTGACACTTAATAATAAAACATCAGGATAAAGTTCAGATACCGCTCTCTCCATGGCTCCTGCCTCGCCGTTTCCCGAGACCCGCAGTATTTCAATGTTGGAATGGCTGGGCAGTATGTAATTGTACATCTCCCGATAAATTTCCTGCTCTTCAACTATATACAATTTTACGGTGTCTGATTTTTCCTGAATCATTCTTTTACCTTTCTCTTTATACCCTTTTTCGGTTTTCCCTCTCCCCATTTTCCGTGTACTTTTATTAACAACCATTTATGATTGTAAGCCAGAAGTATAAAGAGATTAATAAATATTCATAAACATACCATTAAAATATCATTAATTTTTCGTTTGATTTTACGCCATATGGCGAATTCAAATAGCCTTTCGCTTTTGATTTTGTCATTTCACCCCCTAATTTGCAATAGATACTAACCCTCAATTCGTTATGGTGATTACCTTACTTTCTTATAAGAGAACACTCCCAGATGATTATTAGGAAAATGACATACCAAGATTGGGGATGGTCTCCTATTCACTATTGGCCATCAGAGGTAGATTGGAAGTATCCATGCCATCGCCAGGGGGTAAATTGTCATGTACAGATTTTTAAAACGGATATTTATGAACCAGCGAGGCATCACCGGAATAGAAACAGCTATCATCCTCATTGCTTTTGTAATCGTAGCATCGGTGTTTGCCTATGTTGCTCTTTCAGCCGGCCTGTTTTCTACCCAGAAAGCAAAGGAGTCTATCCATTCTGGCCTTGAGGAGGCCGAGAGCACCATAGAAGTAAAAGGTAACGTCTATGGGAAAATGGAGAGCAGCATACTTACGGAAGTCTACTTCACCCTGGCCACCACCACGGGAGGCGGTATGATAGACTTCACCGATACTTCCTCGGCTAACTCCACCAACAAGGTCGTTATCTCGTATGCCGACGCTTACCAGATAATCCCAACGATAAACTGGACGATGGAGAGGCTGAACACGGATACCACCGATAATCTGCTCGATAAGAATGAGTTATTCATGATTACGGTCGACCTTACCTGTGTCAGCGAAAATGTCAGTGACGAGTGGAAGCCGGGTCCGTATCACAAGTTCCAGCTGGAAGTAAAACCGCCCGTGGGCGCCGTGCTCATTCTCGAGCGCACCGTCCCCGCCAGAGTTGACCAGATTGTAAACCTGTATTAGTGGAATCATCATTTGCCAGCGGTAATGGTAAAAAGATGCGGGAATTTTCAAAAATACTAAGTAAATACGCAAATAATTATAAAGAAAGCTCCACCCGTTTATGGATGGTTCTTGCTTTTATAGCGGGTATGGTCATGGTACTGACCATGGCACAGATACCGGTTACTACCATTATATTGCCCGGCCAGCCGCAAAAATACGAGCACGCGCTACCGATAACCCCGGATAGTACCGATTTTTCGAAGCCCGGCGGCAGTACCGATAGTATCCGTCCGGCGATATTTAATAATTACGAGCTGGTTTACGTTCCCTTTAAGACGGCGAGCTTATCCGGATGACGGATAAGCACTAGCCAGATGAGACGGTAAACCGGTGCAAAGGAGAGTGATGATAATGTGAATATAAGGTGTAACAACTGAAGATAAAAAGTAACTAAATGGAAGGGGGTGATTAATTAAGAACTAGAAACGTTAAGGAAATCCAAGGAAAAAATACCTTACTTGAAAATTCCCATTAACTAAGGAGGAAAAATGCTAAAGAAATTCATGAATCATGAGAAAGGTATCACCGGTCTGGAGACCGCCATCATCCTGATTGCTTTCGTCGTGGTGGCCGCGGTCTTCGCTTACACGGCGCTTTCCGCCGGCCTGTTCTCCACCCAGAAGGCCCAGGAAGCAGTCTATTCCGCTCTCGAAGAAGCCAGGAGCACCCTTGAACTTAGAGGTCCCGTTATCGCCACAGCCACCGCTGCCGGCGGCGACATCAAGCAGGTAACATTCGTCGTGGCCAACGTACTGGGCGGAGAAGAGATTGATTTCACCGAACCAGCCCAGTCTGCCAATCACACTGGTCTAGCTAAAACCGGAACTACTGCCACTAACAAGGTAGTCATCAACTACATCGACAAGAACCAGACTGCCGACAACCTTTACTGGACCAAATCAGCGCTGGGCAGCACCGATGGCGACGACCTGCTGGAAACCAACGAGAAATTCCAGATAACCGTTGGAAATAGCGCCAATGGCACGGCCGGCGGCAACCTGATCGATGCCCTTGCCGACAATTTGCTGGGTACTAATACTACCTTCACCCTGGAAGTAGTACCCCCGGTTGGCGCCGTGCTGAACATCGAACGCACTACACCTGCGTACATCGATACTATCATCAACCTGCGCTAGAGTAATACCCACCATACAACCAATAAAGGAGGAAAAATGCTTAATAAATTTCTAAGACGTGAGAAAGGTATTACCGGCTTAGAGACCGCTATTATCCTGATTGCTTTCGTCGTGGTGGCAGCGGTCTTCGCTTACACAGTACTATCGGCCGGCCTTTTCACCACGCAGAAGGGCCAGGAGGCTGTCTATTCCGGTCTGAAGGAAGCACAGAGCACCCTGGAGATAAGGGGCTCGGTTATTGCTACTGCCAACTCTTCCGGTTCTACTGGTAGAATCCAGCAGTTAACCCTCACCTTAGCCAACGCGCTCGGTGGCGAAGCGGTTGATTTCACCCCGCCTACAAACGGCGCTAATGGAACCGCCACCGGTACTGCCAACAAGGTAATCATTAACTATCTTGATAAGGGTCAGACAGTGGACAACCTCTACTGGTCCGTTAGCAAGCTGGGGAAAGAAGATGGTGATGACCTGCTGGAAAGCGATGAGAAATTCCAGGTAACTATCGGCGGTGCGGCCACTACGCCCGGCAATCTTATCGATGCTCTCAACCCGGAC
>Ga0315549_1005400_pt1 | contig 10437 bp, 10 predicted proteins | sample SalMarSW160200MG_FD_203101 | JGI IMG/M metagenome (GOLD analysis project Ga0315549, IMG submission 203101) | Salt marsh sediment microbial communities from the Plum Island Ecosystem LTER, Massachusetts, United States - Salt Marsh Sediment SW1601-200 ... | reverse complement strand
TTTTCCAGGTTCTCATCGGCATCGGCGCCGTCTGCATGGGCACTTTCTTTTCGGTGCTGGCTAAAAACGAATTCCAGATGGTGCAGTTCATCCCCATGATTATCGTGCCCCAGACGTTCCTCTGCGGGCTGCTCTGGCCGGTAAGCCAGATGCCGGAATACCTGCAGTGGCTGGCCAACGTCCTGCCCATGACCTACGGCGTATCGGGCATCAGGGCGCTGATGCTACAGGGGCAGAACCTGCTGGATATCGGTAAGGAAATCGGCGTTCTGGCGGCGTATGCCATGGGCCTGCTGATATTATCCGCCATCACCCTCAGGCGGGGTAAGGGCTAGTTCTTGCGGCTGACCACAAAGTCGGCTATCTCCGCCAGTGTTTTTCGGGCGGGACTGGCGGGCAGTGACTCCAGCTCCCGGCGTGCTTTATCGCAGTAGTCCGAGGTAATCTTATAGCATTCCGCCTTCACTGACGAGCTGCCGACCATATCTATAGCCCGTTTTACCTTCTCCTGCCGGGCCGCCTCCGGCATATCGGGGTTATTAAACAGCTCTCTCACCGGGTTATCTTTAGGATACTGCTCCAGGAGCAGCATCGCCGGCAGGGTAAGCGTTCCCTGGGCCAGGTCCGAACCCACCGGCTTGCCCAGTTCCCCCTCGCTGCCGATAAAGTCGAGCAGATCGTCCACAACCTGGAAGGCGATACCCAGGTTAATGCCGTAGCCCTTTAGCGCCTGGATAGACTCTTCCGGGGCCTGGCTCAGGATAGCCCCCGACTGGGTGGACAGGGAAAACAGGGAGGCGGTCTTAGCGGTAATCCGCTCAAAGTACCGCTGGCGGCTCTGTTCCAGGTTAAAGGCGTCAAAGGTCTGCTTAAGCTCTCCGCTGGAGATAATCTGCAGGGTCTGGGAAAAGAGCCGGATTACCCGCAGGTTCCCGGTCAAAGCGGCAAACTCCCCCGCCTTGGCGAAGAGGTAGTCCCCCAAAAGCACCGCCCGGTCTTCCCCCCACAGGCTGTTAACCGTGGGACGGCCCCGCCGCACCGCCGATTTGTCAATGGCGTCATCATGCACCAGGGTAGAGGTGTGCATCAGCTCAACGGAGGTAGCCATGGGCAAAAGCAGGTCAAGGTCGTAGTTATAGAACCTGGCCGATAAAAAAGTAAGCGCCGGCCGGACGGCCTTGCCCCCCAGCAGAATATGCTTTAGCAGCTCGGCCAGGCCGGGGCAATCGACCTCGGTGACCGACTTTATCTGGCTCTCTACTTTAGCCAAATCTTGCTGGACCAATTGATAGATTTCTTTAAGCTCCAAGCCTCTCTCCTTCAACTGATGGGCAGGCGGAAAAGCTCTATGGTGTTGCGGGCGGCGGTCTCGGCCACCACCTCCACCGGCGCCTGCCTGACCCCGGCCACCTTCTCGGCGGTAAGCGCTACATACGCCGGCTCATTGCGCTTTCCCCGGTGGGCCTGGGGGGCTAAGAACGGGCAATCCGTCTCCAGCAGCAGCCTGTCCAGGGGCAACTCCCGGGCGACTTCCACCAGCTCCCCCGCCGATGGGTAGGTCACCGAACCGGCCAGCGATATATAAAAACCCAGCTCGATATAGCGCCGCGCCATTTTAATATCACCGCTAAAGCAGTGGATAACCCCCCGCCTTTTACTGGACGGGCTGGCTTTCACCCAGGCGCTCAATATATCATAAACCTCTTCATGCGCCTGGCGGCAGTGTACCACCACCGGCAGCTTCAGCTCAACCGCCAGGTCAAGCTGTTTCTGAAAGACCTCAAGCTGGGCTTCCCGCGACGAAAGGTTGCGGTAAAAATCAAGCCCGATTTCGCCGATAGCCACCACCCGCGAATCTTTGGTCAATTCGGCAAGGGACTCAAGGTCGCCCTCTTTCATCTTAGACGCCTCATGGGGGTGGCAGCCCACCGCCTGGAAGACGTCGTCGTACTGCTTGACCATCGCCAGCGCCTTGCGACTCGATTCGGCGTCCAGCCCCACGTTTATCACCGCCCCCACCCCCTGCTGCCGGGCCCGGGCCAGTACCTGGTCGCGGTCTTTGTTAAACTCCGGTAAATCAATATGAGCGTGCGAATCTATCAGCAATTGACCTGCCCCAGCCGGGCTGTCTCCTCATCAACCAGCTTATCGTCCAGCTTGGTAAACAGGGGTTTTGGCTCTAATAACCTCTGCCCCGGCTCCAGTGGCTGTGGCTTCCAGCCATAATCTTCTACCCTGCCCTCAAAGCCGAGGTACTCATGCAGTTTCTGGGAGCTGAAAGGCAGGAAGGGATACAGCATCGTTTTCAGTTGAGAAATCACGTTGAGCGCCACATACAGCGAGCTGGCCGCCGCCTTGCGGTCTTCTTTAATCGCCTTCCAGGGCGACTCTTCATCAAGGTAGCGGTTGGCCTGGTGGGCTACGGACATAGCTATATTCAACGCCATCTTAAAATGGCACTGGGATATATTCTTGTCCACATCATTAAACTTGGCAAAGGCTTCCTCTTCTAAGGGGGTTTGTTTTCTTCCCTCCATACTGCTGATACCCATATCATCACAGGTGGGCACCCTACCCTTAAAATTGCGGTAGGTAAAGGTCAGCACCCGGTGGGCCAAATTACCGTAGGTGGCCACCAGCTCGTCGTTGTTGCGCCGGATGAACTCCCGCCAGGAGAAATCGGTGTCCCCGTTCTCGGGCATGTTTATTGACAGCAGGTAGCGCAAAGGGTCGGGCTCATAGCGGGAAAGATATTCGGGCAGCCAGACCGCCCAGTTGCGGCTGGTGGAGAGTTTTTTACCCTCTATGGTCAAAAACTCGTTGGCCGGCACATCATAAGGGAGGTTAAGCCCCCCGTAACCCATCAGCATCGCCGGCCAGATTAAAGTATGGAAGGGGATATTATCCTTGCCGATGAAATAATAGCTCCTGGCTTTATCATCCTCCCAGAAGGGGCACCATTCATCCCCGTCCCCTTTTGCCTCGGCCCATTCTTTAGAGGCCGAAAGGTAGCCGATAACCGCCTCAAACCAGACGTAGATGCGCTTGTCCTCGTAGCCCTTAACCGGCACGGCTACCCCCCAGCCGATGTCTCGGGTGATAGCCCGGTCCCTTAGCCCCTCCTTCAGGTAGCGTTTGGTCAGATTAATAACATTGGGCCGCCAGTGGCTCTGCTTTTTCACCCAGTCACCAAGCTCTCTCTGGAAAGCGGAAAGCTTAAAGAAGAAATGCTCCGAGTCCTGGAACTGGGGCGTGCCGCCGCAGAGGAGGCAGCGGGGTTCTACCATCTCCCCCGGGTTCATCGGCTTACCGCAGTCTTCGCACTGGTCGCCGCGGGCTGTGGTCGAGCCGCAGAAAGGGCAGGTGCCCTCGATGTAACGGTCGGGCAGGTAGCGCCGGCACTGGGGGCAATAGGGCTGGGAAACGGTGGCTTTGTAGATATAGCCCCCCTCCAGCAATTTAAGGAAAATATCCTGGGTGACTTTAGCGTGGTTCTCGGTGCCGGTGGTGGTGAACAGGTCAAAGGATATGCCCAGCCGCCGCCAGGATTCGAGGAACTCATGGTGATAGCGGGCGGCTATCTCCCCCGGCTTTTTCCCCTCCTGCTCCGCCTTGATGGTGATGGGCGTGCCGTGCTGGTCCGCCCCCGATACCATCAATACTTCGTTCCCCTTGACGCGGTGGTAGCGGGCAAAGATATCGGCCGGCAGGTAGGCACCGGCAATCTGCCCCAGATGCAGTGAGCCATTGGCATAAGGCCAGGCTACCGCCACCAGGATTCTCTCACTCATACGCTACTTCCCGACTAGGTCTTTTCCGGGAAAAAGGTAAGCACCCGCTCCCCCTTGTCCTCGGTATAGCGGGCGTAACCCTTACTCAGGCAGCAGTCGGTGCACAAACAGGATACCTTACCTTCCTTCTCCTCAATAAGCAGGTAACGCTCAGGATATGGTATCGGGCGCTTGCACCCGCTGCAATTGACCTCACCTAAAGATATACCGCCACGACGCACTGGCAAACCCTCCTTAACCTGACTTAAGCCAGGCCTGATACAGCTCTTTCCGTGATAGGCCGGTCTCCGCCGCCACCCTGGCCACCGCCTCTTTAGCCCCCACCCCGGACTCCTTCATCTCATTAAGTTGTTTCTTTACCTCATCGGTAAGCTGCGGTTTCTCCGGCTCTCTACTGCCCTCGATAACCAGAGTAAACTCCCCCCTGGGGGCGGTGAAGTGCTCTACAGCCCCGCTTACCGTGCCCCTGAAGACCTCCTCGTGGAGCTTGGTCAGCTCCCGGCAGACGGCCATTCTCCTGTCGCCCAGGACGGTCAAGATATCCTTCAGCGCCGCCGGCAGACGGTGGGGAGTCTCAAAAACTACGATAGTAGCGTATTCACCGGCGATTGACTGTAACTGGCGCCGCCGGGCGCCGGCCTTATTGTGCAAATAGCCCAGGTAGCGGAACTGCCCGGTGTCCAGGCCGGAGACAACCAGCGCCGTGGTGACCACCGATGGCCCCGGGATAGGAACCAGGGGAATGCCCCGCTGGCCGGCGGCCACGATAAGCTCGTAGCCGGGGTCGGATATGCCGGGCATGCCGGCGTCGGAAACCAGGGCTACGTCCCCCTCTTTGAGGCAGTCCAGGATATAGTCCAGCTTGGCCAGTTTATTATGCTCATAGTAGCTGGTGGTCGGGGTCTTAATATCATAGGCATTGAGCAGCTTCCGGGTGCGGCGGGTATCCTCAGCCGCAATGAGCTTCACCTCGCGCAGGGTTCGCAGGGCACGCAAAGAGATATCCTCCAGGTTACCGATCGGGGTTGCCACAATATAAAGAGGCATGGTCTATACTCTCCCCGGCTGTGATATTATAACCTATAGGCAATTCCCCGTCCACTTTAGTGTTTTTATCTTTACCCGCCCACCGCCCTTTAAGGAAAAGAGGGGGCAAAGCCCCCTCTTAAGCACCCCTGATTAGTTACCCCCCCCCATTTTTTAGGGCTGTTTTTGTCGCCAGCTTCCCACTAACTAAATTCCTTGACTTTAGAGCGCCTACTTTGCTATAGTCTGTGTTTAAGAAGGACAAAATGGCAAGACCAAAATTCAGGGAACTGCGGCACTCATACGGCTTTGATGAAGTCGCCATTGTCCCCGGCAACATCACCGTCAACCCGGACCAGACCAATATCGAACTCAAGATAGAAGGCCTCACCCTTGCCATACCGGTTCTGGCGTCGGCCATGGACGGCGTGACCGATGTCAGGACGGCAATAACTTTAAGCAAGCTGGGCGGGCTGGGGGTCATTCACCTGGAAGGGGTACAGACCCGCTATGACAACCCCGATGAAGTCCTGGCCGAAATCGCCCGCGCCCCGGCATCGGAAATCACCCCCCTCCTCCAGAAGGTCTATTCGGCGCCCATTAAAGAAAACCTCATCGGGGAAAGGGTTGCCGCCATTAAAAAGGCGGGGGCGGTATGCGCCGCCTCGGTAACACCGGCCAACACCAAGCGCTTTGCCCCCCTCATCGCCGAAGGTGGGGCTGATATACTGGTCGTCGCCTCAACGGTGACCACGGCCAGACACACCTCTAAAAGCTATGAAGGGCTGATTTTCCCCAAGCTGCGCAAGCTGGTATCGATGCCCATTATCGTCGGCAACTGTGTCAGCTACAGCGCCTGCCTGGAACTGATGCAGACCGGCATCTCGGCGGTTCTGATAGGCGTGGGGCCGGGAGCGGCCTGCACCACCCGTCAGGTACTGGGCGTAGGCGTCCCCCAGATAACGGCCACCATGGACTGCGCCCTGGCCAGAGATGATTACTTCCGTGAATCGGGAAAGTACGTGCCCATAATCACCGATGGCGGCTTCCGCAACGGCGGAGACATCTGCAAAGCCGTCGCCGCCGGGGCTGACGGCGTCATGCTGGGCTCGGTGCTGGCTCAGGCCAAAGAAGCGCCGGGGCTGGGCTATCACTGGGGCATGGCCAACCCCCACCCGGCACTGCCCCGGGGAACACGGATAAAGGTAGGCACCACCGGCACCATCGAGCAGATTCTCTTCGGCCCGGCATCGGTAACCGATGGCAGCCAGAACCTGGTGGGAGCATTACGTACCGCCCTGGGTATATGCGGGGCGCGCGATATCGCCGAGATGCATAAAGCGGAAATGGTCATTGCCCCGTCCATCACCACCGAGGGCAAATTCTGGCAGATGGCTCAGGGCAGAACCTAGAGGCTACCCCTCCTCTTCCTCCTCTTCGGATACGGCACCGGTCTCCCCACCCATACTGGGCAGCAGAGGCCCGGCTTTATCTTTCTTTCCCCCTGTCGGCACCGGCAGTTTCTCCAGCATCTGGCGTATCCCGGCTATTTTCCCCTCCGCCTCGGCCTTGACCACCACCCCCCTCACCCCGGCCTCCCAGAGCGCCCCCAACTCACCGGCGGTCACCTCCGGGGGCACCAGCACCAGCAGGGGCTTACTCAGAATATTGACACAGCGCTGGAAGAGCATAAGGTGATGCCAGGTAAGAAACTGTTTATCTTCGGCGGCAATAAGCACCGCGTCTACCGGCAGACTATCAATTGCCTTCAATAACCCCGGCTCGAGCCACGGCTCGACCTCCAGAATTTTACCCGTCTCTTTATCATCAAGCATGGCCAGCGCCGCCTTTTCTGCCGGAAAAACGATAAAATCACCCCCCACCTTTTCCACCCCCCCCTTGCCGATTTCTTTCGGCCAGCCGCCCCAGGGAATATCGGGCGCCGCCTGAGACATTTGCTCAAGGGCTTTCGCCCCGGAGCCTGGCTTAGCCATTGATAGCAACCCGGCGTCGGCCCCGGCCACAATATCAGCCAGGTGCTCGGCTTCACCCCCAGGAACAACGGCAACCAATAGCATCCTCGGTTTAGACGGCGCCATTGCCGCCGCCCGGAAACCCATCGGCTGCCCGCCCGTTGATACCTGCTTTAATTTATCGACAAACTTGCTCATTCCGCTACACCAAGCCCCCTCATTTTAAATTACTCCCCGTAGGAGTCGGGCTGCTACTATATGGTTTACCCCCTGAAAATGGTGGAGCTGAGGGGACTCGAACCCCTGACTTCCTCCTTGCAAAGGAGGCGCTCTCCCGGCTGAGCTACAGCCCCACCCATCAAAAGGCATTATAGCAATAAGGCTACTCCTTAGCAATTTGCCGTTTGCCGCCAACGTGATAAAATGGGGCCATGGCTCTGGCTCATATCATTATCCTGCTGGCCACCGGCGTTGTCGTCGGCTTTGCCGGCGGTCTGCTCGGCCTTGGCGGCGCCTTCATCATGACGCCGGTTCAGTACCTCATTTTCACCGCCATGGGCGTCCCCACCGATATCGCCATCAAGCTGGCCTTCGGCACCAGCCTGCTGGTGGTGCTGCCCCTGGCCGCCAGCGGCACCTGGCGGCACAGTATCAAGGGGGCGGTATGGTGGAAACCGGCTTTAGTTATGGGGGGCACCGGGCTGGTCTGTGCCTTCGGCGGGGCGACCCTGGCCACCCACCTCCCCGGCACAGCCCTAAAGATAGCCTTCGGCGCCATTGTCCTGCTCAGCGCCATCAGGATGCTCACCGCCCGCGAATCTCAGACTACCGCTGAACCCAGGGACAACCCCTGGCTGTGGGCGGGCTGGGCAATACCGGTAGGCTTTATAAGCGGCATCCTCGGCATCGGCGGCGGCATAATTATGATTCCGGTGATGATGCTGGTGCTCAGGTTCAGGATGCATAACGCCGTCGCCACCTCCCTGGCGGTAATGATATTTACCAGCATCGGCGGTATTATTGGCTACATCATAAACGGTCTGGGGGTTGCCGGGTTACCAGGCTATTCTATAGGCTATGTCAATCTGCCCTCGTGGTTCCTGCTGGCGGTCACCAGCGTGGGCATGGCGCAGGTCGGCGCCATCACCGCCCACAGATTGCCCGCCCGACAGCTTAAATATATCTTCATTGTGATGATGCTCTATATTGGGCTGAAGATGCTCGGCGTCTTCGACTGGCTGGGCTGGCCGCTTTAGAAGCCGGCTATATCGGGTAGGCGCCGCAGGTGCGGCAAAAGGTAGCTTTCTCCTTAACACCCGAGCCGCACTGGGGACATTTCCTGGCACCGCTACTGCTGGCGGAAGGTAAGCCGACTAATTCCCGGTAAATCTGGTAGTAGTGAAGGTGCTCCTTATCCCTGATGACCACCCCGTCTTCCTTAAGATATTTATCCTTCTTTTTCTTAAACTCGGAATCCGGGATTTTAGACTCAAAGAGCCAGGGCAGTATGGTGGTGCCGGTGCCCACCTCTATCGGCGCCTTAACCCGCCAGGCTATTTCCCGGGGTATAATCTTCTCGGAAGCCTTACGCAGCACCCACTTGCCCCACACCTTCCCACCATCGCTCTTGACCTTTAAGCGCACATCCAGGTTTTCGGCCAGGGTCTTAAACCTGGGGTCTAAGAACGGAAGCTTGGCCTCAACACCAAGGTCTTCGGCCAGATAGACTGAAGAAAATCTCATGTTGGCCCACAGCTTGGTAAACTCCGCCTCCAGCTCCGCCCTGTTCAGCCCGAAGAGAAAGCTATAGCCGCCGAAAAGCTCGTCGGCGCCGTCCCCGGTCATAAAGGCCTTCAACCCCCTCCCCTTCCCCACCTTCAGGCCAACATAGATAGCGGCGCCGTTGCGGATTTCCATGGGGTCAAACGACTTCATCACCCTGATTGAAGCACGGAGGCCCTCGTTAAGCTCATCGTCACCGAAATAGTGGATATGGTGCTCCAGCTTAAGCCGGCTGGCCACCAGCCTGGCGTAGCCAACGTCCGGTGTCGGGGCGCCGCGCATGGCCACGGTGATACAGCTCGGTTTAGCGTACCTTGAAGCCAGGCAGGCCAGCAGCGTAGTGTCCAGCCCCCCGGAGAGCAGCATCCCGTCGGTCAGGTTGCGCTTTACGCTCTCTTCCAGGGCCTGAACAATAACGCCGTAGTTAAAAGACAGCGATTGATAGTTGGAAAACATCTACTCCGTCATCTTTCCAGTAAACCGCCATGGCTACTCCTCCTCAACCAGCCGCCTCGGCCAGAACTGGGGATAGCTAGCCACGACCTGCTTTAAGGCTTCCAGCTTATTCCTGATATCTTTAGCTACCGCCTCGTCGCTGATTAACTCCTTAAGCCTGGCCGAATCAAGGCTGAGCACCCTGTGCAGAAGCCCCTCCGGCTCCAGCAGGGCCCTCACCTCGTCCTCATTAAAACCGGTCTTCTCCACCAGCTTGTAGGTCAGGGCGTGCTCGGCGCCGTAGACCCGGTTCAGCCCCTCCGCCAGGCAGAAATCAGCCAGCCCCTGTTTTATCTCATTAAGCTCCAGCTGCAGCTCCTTTATCTGGCTCTGCAGGGAAACGTAGCGCTCCACCGCCCCGGCTACCGCCACCTCCCCGGTAATCCCCGCCTCTTTCGCCTCAGGCACAAACTTATGCCGGTAGTAGGGGCAGTGCTCGGGGAAATCGCAGGGGCAGCGCTCGCCCTCAATAGCGGGAAACCTTCCGGCGGCAATGCTCTCGGCCACCTCCAGCACCAGCCTTCTGGCCTCTTCCAGCTGGGCCCCATCCCGGGGCGGGCAGCTGCAGGGGGTGTTGGTGCGGAAGTGGTAGAGGGTAAGCCTCTCCACGGGCAAAAACCAGGACTGCTCTATCGCCATCTGGTATAAAGTAAGCTGGAGGTTCCGGGCCAGATAGTCCTTGGTAAACAGCTGCCGGTCGGTCTTGTAGTCAACGATAGCCAGTCCGCCGCTGTCCAGCTTATCGATGCGGTCGATAAAACCCCGCAGCTTTATCCCCTCAATACCGATATTAAACATCCACTCTAAGGCTATCGGCATCCGGAAATCGGGCTGGTGAATCTCCCAGAACCTGGCCAGCAGCTCCCGCCCGTAGGCCTTATAGTTGGCCTCTTCCTCCGCCGATTCATAGCCCGCCGAAAGCCAGTTCTTATCATAAAACTGTAATAGCTCCTCCAGCGATGGCGGCGGCGGAACTTTAACCTTAAAGAAATACTCAGCGCAGGCGTGCATGGTGGTACCGAAGCTGAAATAACCCCTATCCCTGGTCTCCAGCCTGTCAATATACTGCAGCTTATAGCACAGGGGGCAGGTCTGGTACAGGGAAATCTGGCTGTAGCTTAACGGCCTCATCTTACTCACCGCTATTATAGACCATTATCACCCGGAAGTAACCTGCACGGCTAACGCTGCCCCCGCTTGATATTCAGCGCCCAATCAATTAACATTAGACCTGTCTATGGAACAGGTATCACTTTTAGTCGCCTTCGGCGCCGGGCTGCTGTCTTTCCTGTCCCCCTGCGTCCTGCCCCTGGTGCCGGTTTACCTGGCCACCGTCTGCGGCCCGGAGATACTTGAGCCGGGGGCGGAAA
>Ga0315549_1005399_pt1 | contig 10439 bp, 10 predicted proteins | sample SalMarSW160200MG_FD_203101 | JGI IMG/M metagenome (GOLD analysis project Ga0315549, IMG submission 203101) | Salt marsh sediment microbial communities from the Plum Island Ecosystem LTER, Massachusetts, United States - Salt Marsh Sediment SW1601-200 ... | reverse complement strand
CCGTTGTGCACATGGAGAGCCCGCTTGGCTTGCTCCGCGTCCGAGCGAGTTACACGGAGATGAGCGTGCTCTCTGTAGGTGAGCAGATCAAGGTGAGTTTCCCAGCGGACAAGGCGATCCTCTTTCCCGGCAGCTTTGGGAAGAATCGTCCCGACACCTATTCCAACTGCATCGGCGCTACTTGAGTCTCGGGTCGAGGACGTCGCGCACCCAACCTCCCAGGAAGTTGAACGCAAACAGAGTGACCAAGATCGCGATCACCAAGAACAGGACAAGGTGGAAGTAGGAGCGCATCCCGTCCCCCCCCCATTCAATATCATCCCCCAGTTTGGAGTGGGCGGATTCTCCATCTGGGGAGAGCTTACCGAGGGATTGCAAGATGAGACGGTGTTAGAGAAGGCGCTGTAGGAGGGGGGTACACTTCGTGATTAGCTGTGATTCTTCCCTAATTGTGCTGAGGAAAACTGCACCTTCGCCTGGATTTCATCACTCAACACGAGAAACGAACCGAGGCAGAGACACGCCGCTTGAGTGTCACTTGACCGCAAAGCATAAAGCAGCTGAAGAAGCGAGCTGGTTTTAGAAACGTGATCTTTCAAGATGTCACAGTTCGGATTGCTGTTCTACAGGAGACTCTGCAAAAGGATACGGGGCACGTTATGGCACCCCACTTTGTGTCACCGAACTGGTAATCCAGTATTGACCGGACAGGAACCAGCTTTGTTTAGCGCAAGCCCTGCATGCGGGGATCGAGGATGTCCCGGAAGGCATCCCCCATCAAGTTCCAGCCGAGACAGAAGAGCAGAATCGCTACTCCGGGATAGACCACCGTGTACCAGTACTGTGCCGGGTTACCGTATGTTCCCAGCATCCAGTGGCGGGCAAACGAGATCATCTGCCCCCAGTCAGCATACCCCAACGGCGCTCCCAAGCCCAGGAAGCTGAGGGCTGAGGCGGTGATCACCATCGATCCCGCTGACATCGTTGCCATGACAACGGTGGGAAAGATCGCGTTCGGAAGGATATGTCGTAGGATAATGCGAAGATCGCTTGCGCCAAGCGCCTTGGCGGCACTAATGTAGTCAGTCTCCCTGATCGATAGGATATCCGAACGAATCAGCCGAGCGTATGTCATCCACCCGAACACGATCAACGCGATCATCACCTTGTCGAGGCCCTGCCCAAGAATGGTTACCAGCACCATCGCCGCGACCAGGAAGGGAACGGTCATGAAGATATCGACGATCCTCATTATGATTTCATCGACGATCCCGCCATAGAAGGCCGCAACCGACCCAACGACGATCCCGATCACAGCCGCTACCGCCGTCACGATGAGCCCCACACGGAACGCGGTCCTCGTCCCCCACACGAGACCATAGTAGATGTCATACTGGCCCGATGTCGTCCCGAGAGGATGGTCTTTGCTCGGAGGCTGAGGTTCGGAAAGATAGGCATCTCGTGGAATCCGATACGGATAATCCGGGTTTGGAGGAGGAGCCAGTTGCGGAGCAAACACAGCTATGCCTACAAATCCGATAACCAAGAATGATCCCAGCAAGGAGGTTGGCGTTGTAAGGAACTTCTTGGTCAGCTTGCTTCTGACAATTCGAACGGGGATAGAGACCAACCAACTACCAAACTTCTTGATCGCTTCCATGGCTATTCCAACCTCACGCGGGGATCGAACACCGCATACAGCACATCCACAACAAGGTTCGCAATCACCATCAGCATGCCATTGAAGATGGCGAACCCAAGTACCGCTGCGATGTCAAGTTGCAACGCCGCTCTGGCCGCAAACCGCCCCAGCCCAGGGAAGTTGAAAACCGTCTCCGTGATCACGACCCCATTCAGCAATCCCGCCACCGTCAATCCGGCAAGGGTCACCACTGGTATCATGGCATTTCGCTTGGCATGTTTTTGGATCACAACCTGCTCCCTCACCCCTTTAGCGCGGGCGGTGGTGATGTAATCCTGCCGCAGGGTCTCCAACATCGAAGAGCGAGTAACGCGCAGAATGAGCGCCCATGAGATGTACGACAGTGTGATGACCGGCGCAATGAGATGCCTAAGAGCGTCCAAGAAAATGCGCCAGTTTCCGTTTAAGAGCGCGTCGATCGTGTGAAGACCGGTGTAGCGGACATAGCCTGACGAGCGAATTACAATTGTCGTCCACGGGCTCAGCCGGCCAGGCGGAAACCAGCCAAGCACCCCGTAGAAAACAAGGAGCATCAACAACCCAGCAACAAAGGTCGGAAACGACCACCCCGTGATCGCCATGATCCTCGTCGCGTGATCTCCGATGGTGTTCTGGTGCACGGCAGAAAATACTCCCATGCGAATGCCTAAAAAGATAAGGGGAAACATCGAAAAGAGAGCCAGTTCTGCCGAGGCTGGGAGATACTTCAAGATGGCCTGCCCCACCTCCAACTGCGCTGACGGCGAGTATCCCAGCCGACCGTGGATCAGCCCATTGAACCAATCAAGATATTGCGCGTAGACAGGTCGGTCCAAGCCGTACTTGTGCAGGAGCCTAGGAAAATCCTCCGGCTTCGCGTGGGAGAGCACGTTCTCGCTAACATACAAACTGAGCCGCTTGTAGGGATCGATCATTTGTGTGAGGAGAAAGATGAGTAGCGTCACACCAAGAATAACCGCGGGGAGAAACAACAAGCGCCTGATGACATACGCTAACATAAGGCTTCCTTTTCAACCAAATGCTCTCGCCGATTAGGGTAGTAATAATAAGAAGCGGGGACTCGAGAGTCCCCGCTCGTTTTCCTTGCCTCAGTTTCTTACCACTCCTCGATCTTGTAGTCGAGCATACTCATCCACTCGTAGTCAATCGTGGCGTCATCAGCCCTGTACATGAGATCCCAGTTCCAGCGCGACCAAGCCGGATTGTACGCGAACCCACCGATATCCGTACGCATCCACCGTCGACCAGTCGAGTCGTGAGTCATTATACAGAGCGCCTGCTCATACTCGATCTGTTGAAGCTCGTAGTAGATCGCCTGGCGCTTGGCAGGATCGGGTTCCTTCGCCCCGGCTTCGATCAACTCGTCGACGTGATCAGAGACCTCACCGAGCACGTCGAAACTACCGCGCCCGCCATAGGCTCCCTTGCTGTGGAGGTACGGGAATACGAAGTTATCCGCGTCCGGATAGTCCCACAACCAACCGATGAAGAACATCGTCATCCTTCGGCCGCGGTTGTCGTCCAGGTAGTTCGCCCACGGGATCCCTCGGACCTCAACCTGGAACTTGGGGTTGACCTGAGCAAGGGCGTCCCTGAACATCTCGCAGCCGGTCTTTCTACCCTCGTTTCCGGCGTTATAGTCGAGCCGCATGTAGAAACCCTTCTCCCAGAGCTCACCGCCGTAGGCAAGCTTGAACTCCTCGGCGGCCTTCTCTAGGTCGAACTCATAAACTGCCTGATCCGGATTATAGTAGGCGACGCTCGGTGAAATAACACTCCTGGCCCTCGTTGCTTCACTCATCAACACCTGCTCGATGAAGGTATCGTAGTCGAAGCAGTAGGAGAATCCCTTGCGGACATGGGCGTCCTGGAAGAAGTCGGGCGGGATGCCGTTTCCGTCAAGCTTCTGGCTTCCAAGGCGATCGTTTCCTTCCACCACAATATCCATGTTCAGCAGGAAGCCCCCGTTCGTCCCACCTATGAGGTTGTAGATCGTGCGAACACCGGGCGTCCCTTCGACCTGCGCCTTGTACTGAGTCGGGATCTCCACGATATCTCCATCGCCTTGCTCAAGCATCAGACGACGTGTCGTCCACTCCTCGACGTAGATCCCCTCGATCCGCTTAAAGAACGGAAGACCGTATAGATCTTTGCCCCAGTAGCCGTCGTAGCGGACAAGCGTGAACCCTTCCACCGGATCGCACGATTCCAGCGTGTATACGTCAGTACCGTTGACCGTCTTATAGAGGGCCATTTCCTCCTTGGGAAGGTCGTGCCAGTCGAGCCAGTGGTCCTTCTCCCCATCCCAGGCGCCTTGCTCAATGCACCAGCTCTTATCGACGATCGCTGCCCACGAGCAGTTCTCGTTGATTGCATTCAGGAAGAACGGGCTATACCCATACGCAAAATAGAACTCGACCGCGCCAGGGTCGTCAGCGGGGATGTAGACCGCGTCCATCACAACTTGATAGGCAGCGTCCGCTCCCTTGGCAACAATAACATCGTCAATCGTACCAGCACCCAGTAACTGGGAGATGAGCATCCAGTTCGGGCCGGCAGTCGGGTCGGCGAGCAGATTCCGCTGGAAGGAGTAAACCACATCCTCCGGGGTAAGCGGGTCGCCGTTCTGGAAGTGGACATCCGTACGGATGGGAAAGCGAACCGTCGCGGTACCGTCGTCTGCAATCTTGATCAAGCCATTGTCGATCGAAGGCACCTGGGTCGCGAGGACGGGCCTCATCTCGGATGTGGAACCGCCCACGTAACCAACAAGCGTCTCATAGATATGCTGAAGAAGATTGCCACTCGCGGTATCGTAGCACCACGCGGGATCGAACGAATCCCATCCAGCAAACGTTACGTAAACCAACGTCTCAGGATCCTTGGCGGCGTCTACCACCACGCAGATCCCGATAACCAGTGTAAGAATTAAACCTAACAACAAAAGTCTTTTCACTGCTATCCTCCTTATAATGGTCCCCTTTTAACATTCGCTTGAGGGATCGGTACTTTTTTGCTAACCGCTCAGCAGCTCAACAATGTTACGGCTATGCGGTCACGTCACAACCGCCAAAAAGCTGCGATTACTTGAGCGTCCGCACAGTCGTTCGGCAGCATAATCTGAAGTGTTCCACCAGCGACCACTTCGACTTGGATCCTTACTTCACAGATCATGCTTCCCCTGGCAAGCACAACTACATCAGTAACTTCGCCACCTCCAATTGCGAGGACATCGGACGCCCCCAGAGTAACCGGCTTGTCAAAGATGATCATAAGCCCGCTGACGTCAGCGCCCGTCTCATTGTCGAACAGCAATACCCCCACGGAGCGGGGTGTGACAGTGGTCTGGGCAAGTCCAACGAGGCCGACTAGCACCATTAGCCCTAGTGCCAACACTAATCTAAGGATTTTTTTCACCGTGTTACCTCCTTACCCGTAAAACCTAGCCTCCGCTAATGGAAGGCTCCCTTAGCTCTCCTGGCCGGGGCCTTGGGCCATAATCGATAGAGACCCTCTCTATCACTGACACGCACTAGCCCTGCGGTCAGGACCTATAACTTACACCTAGTGGATAGGCATCATCAGTATACCAAATCTCCTTGCGAAATGTCAACCACACGGAGAGTTGAGAGCGCCCTCCTTAGCTCCAGGTTGAGGAAGAGATGGAGCCCATTCTGGCCCGTAGAGGGCCAGAATGGGCACGAGATCTCCAGATCACAGGAGATCTCTGCCAAAAAGGGGAAGTGAGCCTCTCCTTGGCAAGGATGAGAGAAGGAAGACAGCACCTTTTTCAGAGCTCTCTACACAAAAAAGTTGACACAACCGTGTTCAACAGGAGGCTTACAAAATCCCTCAATTCTCACTATGTTGACTCACCGGCTGGTGGATGCCAGTAGAGACATGGGTACTGAATTCGCATTTTGGAGTCTCCAAGGGCGGTCATTCTCCGGAGAAGAACCCTCCCAGCACCAGACCAAACAAGAGCAATACGGAGGAAAACATGAAATGAAGGATGAATTTCTGCCCAGGGTCTAGAGGGTACAGTTCTCCGTGGAAAAAAAACATCGGGAAGGAGCAAATCGAAAAAATGCCAAAGTAGACAACAATGGATGCTATAATGGTTCCCAAACCTGCGAGCAAGGAATGCTTAAACGACATGCGCGACATGCCGATTGAAAAGCCAATGATCCCCGGGGCGATAAACGCGACCACACCGAGGTCAAAAGCAAGGAATGCGTTTAGATCCAACGAGGCGTTTAACAACCCGAGACTGACCCCGCCAACAAGTGCCATGGCAGTTCCCGTACGGAACGAATTAACCCGTGGCAACGCTAACTTAGAAAACGCCTTATCTGATCTCAAACGTCCACCTTACCGGGAGAGTCACTTTCTGCTCTCCCATCCTGGTAACAACTCGGATCTCGGCCTGCCCTTCGGCTATGATCTCGTTTCTTCCTGCTCTAAGATTCTCCAAGAGGCGCTCTTTGTAGAGAGACTTCATTTGGGCTGTTGACGTGAAGAGCTCCTTCTCCGGTCGATCGGAGAGGACAACCCCGCCCCCCCAGTAGCTGTATCGCCCCAGGTAGACACCATTAACACTCAGGCTGTAGCTGACCGACTCAAAAGAGACTTCAACCCCCAACGCCGAGGGGATTTCGAACCAGAAGTAGAGATCGATGCTTACCCCTTCTTCTGCCTCGCTGAATCCCACCCGATCCAATATGACCTTTGTTTCGGAGGCAGAGGTTAGCACAGTTGCCACAGCGCCATAATTAGCCTGCACAACCAGGAAGGTGTATAAGGAAATGATGAAGACGGTGGAAAAGATGAGCCAAGTTAAGAGAGTGCGCTTACTCATACCTCGTAACATGCTACGTAGTGGCCGCTCCCCTTGTCTTCAAGTGGCGGGTGTTCAAGCTTCTCGCAGCCGTCCGTCGCAACCGGGCAGCGATCGTAGAATCGACAGCGCGGATGAGGATCAACCGGTTTTGACACCCCACCCTTGATCGGGATCGCTTCCCGAGTAAAGGTGGGATCTGGTATTGGAATAGCTGAGATGAGGGCCTTAGTATAGGGATGGAGTGGATTTTGTAGAACCTCTTCGGTCTCTCCTAGCTCAACCATCCGTCCTAGGTACATCACTGCCAACCGGTCACACATATAGCGCGCCACAGCAAGGTCGTGTGTGATGTAAAGCACGGCGAGATTGAACTCCTTGCGTAGCTGCAGCATCAGCTTCATTACTCCTGTGCGCACGGAGACATCGAGCATCGATGTCGGTTCATCGGCAACGAGGAAACTAGGATTGATCACCATAGCACGAGCGATTGCCACCCGCTGGCGTTGCCCGCCTGAGAGTTCGTGCGGGTAGCGGAACATAAAGGTGTCCGGGGGGACGATCCCCACGCCAGAGAGCATCTCCGCTACCATCGTCTCGCGCTCAACTATATTCCCAACCTTCTGTACCACCAGTGGTTCCGCGATGATATCGTAGACCGTTTTTCTGGGATTCATCGACTCATAGGGGTCCTGGAAGATCATTTGCACCTTGCGGCGGTACTCTCTGAGGAGCGCCCCCCCCTCTATGGTTGCTACATCCGATCCATTAAAGTAGATGTGACCACCAGTAGGGGGAATGAGCTTCACTAAGAGCTTTCCAGTGGTGGTCTTCCCGCAACCTGACTCTCCAACTAGGCCAAGTGTCTCTCCCTCTTGTATCTTAAATGAGAGATCCTCAACTGCATGAATGTATCTGACTTTGCGGCTGAACAACCCCCCGGCCATGGGGAAGAGCTTCTTAAGATCGACAACTTCTACTGTTGTATTGTTCATCGGTAACTAGCTCCTCTGGTTCCAACAGGCGCAGAAGTGCTCGTTAGCAACCTCGGTGAACACCGGGTCTTGCTCCTGGCAGACTGCTGTTACCCTCGGACAGCGCGGGTGGAATCGACACCCCAGCGGAGGCTCAATCAGGTTCGGCGGCTCTCCAGAAAGCTCAACCAACTCACGCTTGTCACCCTTTACACTGGGGAAGGTTGACATCAGAGCGTAAGTATAAGGGTGAACTGGGGACTTAAATATGGTGTGGGTATCCGCAAACTCCACCATCTTTCCGGCATACATCACTCCAATTCGATCACTCACCTCTGCGATCACGGCGATGTCGTGCGAGATATAGATCATTCCCATGTTCAGTTCCTCTCGAATCTTATCGATCTGCTTCAAGATTCGATCTTGGACGATCACATCGAGTGCGGTTGTTGGCTCATCAGCGATAATGATGGACGGATCGCACGAGAGCGCCATGGCGATCACTGCCCGTTGTTTCATCCCGCCGCTGTACTCATGCGGATATTGATCCATCACTGCCGGGTCAAGGCCTACTAAATTAAACAGCTCTGCTATCCGTTTCCTAACTGCGCGCTCCTTCATCGGCATATGGTGTTGGATCGCTTCCAGGATCTGATCTCCCACCGTATAGACAGGATTAAGCGAGTTCATCGCTGCCTGGAAAACCATGGAAATGTGATCCCAGCGGTACTTTCGCATCTGATCCTCACTCAACGGGACAAGATCGACACCGTCGAAGCGGATCTGGCCTCCCAGGATACGCGCGTTCTCGGGGAGGAGTTTCAGTATCGTCATGGCGATCGAGGTCTTTCCGCACCCGCTCTCTCCCACCAGTCCTAGCGCCCTACCACGTTCAAGAGTAAAGTCGACGCTATCAACGGCCATCACGTCGCCCACACGGGTTGTGTAGTGCATCGTTAGGTTGGAGACTTCGAGTAGCGCCACCTATCTCTCCCTCAATCTCGGATTGACCACTTCATCGAGTCCCCGCCCGACGAAATAGAACCCCGCGCACAGAAGTGAGATGATGAGTCCAGGTGGCAGCCATAGATACCAATAGGTCCCGAGTCTGCTTCCAATAAGGTATCCTGAGTCATTTGCCGTGTAGATCATGATGCCTAGGCTCATCCTCACGTTCAAGAACCCCAGGTAGGATAGTATTGCCTCAGAGAAGATGGCTGTGGTCACGCCAAACATCATGTATAAGAAGGAAAGAGGAAGGACGTTGGGAATAATGTGAGACAGGATAATCCTAAAGTGCCCCCCACCAGAGACCCTGGCCGCCTCGATAAACGGCTTCACCTTCACGGTCAAAGCCTGGGACTTGAGAATGATCGTGGTCCCGCCAAACCCCATCAGGATCGCCAGAATAATAGCCAGTTTGAACAGCGTGATCTCGATAGCGGCGGACAGTGCCACAAGGAATGCAATAAGGGGAAAGAGCATTACTACATCTGCGAGCCGCATAAAGACCGAATCGATAAACCCTCCGAAATAGGCGGCGATCGAGCCGACTAGGGTTGAAATGAGCACTCCGAACCCGGCTGCGATCAACCCCAGCATAAACGCCTTTGCGGTGGAATGCATTAACTGGCCCAGGATGTCCCTTCCCAGAATGTCCGTGCCTAGCGGGTGGCTCAAAGTGGGTGGATGCGGGTTCCCCTCTGGGAGTAGATCATAGGCGAACCCTACTACTGGATCGTAGATCTTGTCGCTCCCCCTATATACCAGATAGAGCGGATGCACAAGCCCGAAGAGGAGAAAAAAAACGATCAGAAAAAGACCTATCGGTCCAAGCTTACTGTGAGCAAACATTCCCCAGTTTGCGCGCAGGCTCTTTGCCGTGAGCTTAACCCTCACCTTCCACATGGGCTGTGCCTTAAACTCTTGGCCATTTCTTTGTTCACCTTTTCGTTTGATTATGCTCCTTCACCGCGCTTGTAGCTGATGCGTGGATCAAGCACGGCGTAAAGGATGTCCGCAGCAAAGTGCGCAATCAACGCGAACAGTCCCAGGAACGTGTAAGCCCCAACTGCGAGAGGGTAATCTTGGGTGGCGACCGCATTGACCAGGGTCCTCCCGATCCCCGGCCAGGAGAAGACCGACTCGATGATCACCGCGCCGTTTAAGGCAAAAGCAATGGCCAGGACAAAACTCGTCGCAACAGGAAGGAGTGCTGTACGCGCGGCGTGATGATCACGGATAACCCTCTCCGGCAACCCCTTAGCACGGGCAGTCAGTATATAATCCTCATTGATTGTCTCCAGCATCGAGTCTCGCATGAGGAGCATCGAGCCGGCAAACCCAATCGTCAGGAGGGCGATCAGCGGCACGCCCATGTGCCATAGGATATCTAGTGCGTACTTACCTAGGCCGGAGTTTGCCCAGACCAGGAGGGAGATTGCCAGGATGCCAGCCGTCACACCCCAGTTTAGCCACTTTCTGGTTCTGGAGTCGTGAACCACCTTTCGCAACCCCCACCACCCCACAAGGATCGCCAAAGGCCCGAACAGCCCAGTGGCGAGCATCCTTGTGAAGACGAAGTTGCTACCAACCGGTGCAAGCATCCACACCTTCGGAGTAACGAACTGCCCTAACGGGAACCAATCTAGCTTGAAGGCGAAGAACCAAATGAGAAGCAGACACCACCAGGGGGTAAACACAGTCCACAACATGATCCCCCCCACGGTTGCGGTGTAATCAGCAACCCCACCGCGGCGCCAGGCAATCACCTTCCCTAAGTAAAATCCCACAGCGTAGTAAAGGACGATTGCCGTCAAGAAGAGGGTCACCGTCCGTGGCCAGCGTTCGGCGATGATGCTCCACACCGTACGCGGGTAGTGGTTGAAAGAGATTCCTAGGTTTCCAGTGAATAGACTTTTCATAA
>Ga0315549_1005397_pt1 | contig 10442 bp, 11 predicted proteins | sample SalMarSW160200MG_FD_203101 | JGI IMG/M metagenome (GOLD analysis project Ga0315549, IMG submission 203101) | Salt marsh sediment microbial communities from the Plum Island Ecosystem LTER, Massachusetts, United States - Salt Marsh Sediment SW1601-200 ... | reverse complement strand
TTGCCCTCTTTGATGAAACAAGAATTACAGTTGCCGCTCAAGCCGTTGGTATGGCTCAAGGAGCCTTCGAACGGGCGTTTCAATATGCTAAAACTAGAAAACAGTTTGGTTCGCCGATAATAAAATTTCAAGGAGTATCCTTCAAACTGGCTGATATGGCAATTAAAATCGAAGCTGCAAGAATGTTAACTCATAAGGCGGCTTGGTTGTTCGACCAAAAAAGACTTGATCCAGTGGCAACTTCTATGGCGAAAGCCTTCGCTGGCAGAGTTGCTATGGAAGTTACGGACGAGGCAATCCAAGTTTATGGTGGATACGGTTATCTGGCAGATTATCATGTTGAACGTTTCCATCGCTGCGCAAAAATAACGGAGATATATGAGGGGACCTCGGAGATGCAGAAACTCACAATAATAAACCGGCTATTAAAAACAATGTGACAGTGCGAACTGCTTTTCAACATCGTTTCCATGCATACTGTCGCGTTACTCCAAACATGATAATCTGATACAAGAGTTATCTTCGAGTCTGTAGCTTCTCTCAGTATCACATTCTTTTCATTATAGAGGTTATCTGAGTACAATTCCAGCTGGGTCTATTTCCTTCCTTAAAATTCCCAGTTCGCGCATGCTATCTTGCCCAGTCACCTTATTCTTTTTTCCAAACAGTATGCAGCCTGTTTTTTGATTTCTTGCTAGGCCGGTTTGAAGTAGTATCTTGGCCATTGGGGCCACTGCGAAGTTGTAGTTGAAGCGTCAAAGGCAATTGTGAGCTCCATTCCTATTTTTATCTGTTCTGGGGCTACTTCCTTGATCATGCCTGGAATTTTTAGGCTGTTTTCAAGTTGGATTATACCTACAGCGTACGGTGCCATCTGTTGGAATTGTGGAGGCGCCACATGAATAATTGTGTATGTCAATAGTTTTCCTTTGGGTTGGATTTGAATCCATTCAAAATCTTTTGAGAAGCATTTGTCACACAAAGGTCTTGGCGGAAGGTGAATTTTTCCGCATTTTTTGCATTTTCCACCCATGAGTTTTCCTTGACTTATGTATTTGTAGAATTGCTCTATTGTGAAGGGTGCTTGTTCACTCATTTTATTCCCTCCTGAAAATGTGAACCGTGGCTGTTGCACCAGAACCGCCAACGTTATGGGCTAAACCTATCTTCGCGTCTTTCACTTGTCTCTTCTCTGCTTGTCCAGTTAATTGAAGATAAATTTCATATGCCTGTGCTGTTCCCGTTGCGCCCACTGGATGCCCCTTAGATTTTAATCCGCCGCTCGTGTTCACTGGAAGCTTCCCGTCAAGTTTTACTTCGCCACTTTCAACTAGATGTCCACCTTCGCCTTGTTTACAGAAGCCTAAATCTTCGTAACCTATTATTTCGGCTATTGTGAAGCAGTCGTGAACTTCAGCGACATCCACATCTTCAGGTCCTACTCCAGCCATTTCATAGGCTTGTCTTGCAGCAATTTTTGCCGCAATAAGGGACGTTAGGCTTTCGCGTTCATACATACCTATGCTGTCGCTTGCTTGTCCGCTTCCAATTATTTGGATTGGCATATCTGTGTATTTTTTGGCTATTTCTGGTTTTGTTATTATTAGGCAGCTTCCACCATCAGTTATTAACGAACAATCGTAAAGCTTCAAGGGCCAAGCGATAACTCTCGATGATAAGGCTTTTTCAAGTGTCACTTCCCTTTGCATGTGAGCTTTCGGATTTAAAAATCCGTTGTGATGATTTTTCACGGCCACCATTGCCAATTGTTCCTCAGTTGTTCCATACCTATGCATGTGAGCCGTAGCCATCAAAGCGTACAACCCTGGGAAAGTTATCCCATGCCACTGTTCAAAGGGAAAGTCTGAAGCCATAGCCAAATATTCGGTAACTTCTGCCGTCGTTCTATGAGTCATCTTTTCCACACCGCCAACCATAACAGTGTCACACAAGCCTGAGAGCACGGCAAATATTCCAGCTCTTAATGCGGCGCCAGAAGAGGCACACGCGGTTTCTGTTCTTGTGGCTGGTATGTGCAGTAAGCCTGCCCAGTCGGCTACTGTTGCGCCTGTATGTCCTTGATGCTCGTAAGATTCTCCCATGTGTCCAACAAATAACGCTTTTATGTCTTTTTTAGGGTCTAGGTTTGGACAACGGTCAAAAGCTTCTTTCGCTGCTTCTGCAAAAATTTCCCTAGCGTACAAACCTTCTAGTTTTCCAAATTTTGATAAGCCAGCAGAAACTATCGAGACGAGAGGTTTACCTTTCAATGTTTTCTCCTCTGAGCATTAGTGATTGGGAAAATCAAATAGGCTTCAGCAAATATTTAAGTTTCTTCAATAAACACTCGAAAATTCCACGAAAGTTTTATAGCGTTCTCGCTTTTAACATTAGAACTCCTTAAGTTGAGGGATGAAAATGAGTAATCGTGTTGCTGTAGTTGGAACTGGCATATCTAGATTTGACAATCCTCGCTTTGAACTACACGAAGAATTGTGCGCTGAAGCCGTCAGGGAAATGCTTGCTGACAACCCAAACATTGACTATCCAAAGGACATAGACGCAGTAATGTACTCTTACTTCAGTGATCACTTGGCGGGCCAGTTGTGTTTCCACTGGATAATCCATGACTATCTGGGATTGCTGCCAAAACCAGCGTACCGAGTTGAGTCAGGCGGAGCAACGCCAGTAGACGCTTTAATCAACGCCTTCATGTACATAAAATCTGGAATATTCAAGAACGTGCTTGTTGTCGGCTTTGAAAAAATGAGCGAATTGAACACGCCTAAAGTGAACGAGATGATTGCTGCTGCTTCTGACACGGACTGGGACTTTCCAGTTGGAGGCTACTACACTGGATATTACGCGGTTTTAGAGACAAGGCACATGCACTTGTACGGCGAAACGCAAGAAGACCTGGCCAAGATTGCAGTGAAAAATCATAACAATGCAACCTTCAATCCGTATTCTCAATGGCGTAGCCAACATGGAACAACGTTCATAACAGTTGAAGACGTGTTCAAGTCGAGACTTATTTCTTGGCCTTATCGCGCCTATAACTGTGCAATGATAAGCGATGGAGCTTCATGCATGCTTCTGTCAAGTGAAGAAACAGCTAAGAAATTCACTGATTCACCAGTCTGGATTACTGGTGTCGGCTTGGGCACGGACACGATGCGACCTGGAGACCGTGTGGACAACCCAATGTACAAGGGTCTTTATCCAGAAGATGAAGCAATTTATCCAGACGTTTCAACGAAGACTGCTGCACCCTATCCAGAAATGGCCAATTTCGGGTCTATGCGCACCTCTGGGGACATGGCGTACAAGATGGCTGGAATAGATGATCCGCTTAAACAGCTTGACTTCGCTGAACTGTTCAATCCCTACGACGGCGTAGAGCTTGCTATATACGAGGATCTGAGATTCTGCAAACTCGGTGATGGCAAAAAACTTGTAAGAGAAGGCGTTACAGAATGGGGTGGCCAACTTCCATGCCAAATAAGCGGAGCACATACTGCAGCGGGACATCCTGTTGGGGCAACATCCATTGCGCAGGCAACACAGATTTACTGGCAACTAACCGAACAGACGGCAAACAAGTGGAAAACAAACGCTAGAGCGTTAAGCGGAGCACAAAGGGCACTGCTTCAGGGACACGGAGGAACAGGTTGTCAATCAGGCGTAATAATATTCGAGAGGGGTTGATGAACGTGACGTACAGACCTAAGAAAATTGTAGAAGCATTTGAATACAACAAGAAATGGGACGAATGGGCGAAACAAGGCGACTGGTCAACGATTGGATGGAGATGGATTGAAGCTGCAAGAGGACACAGGCTTGATCAACTGTCATCTACAAACTTTTTGGTGATTCAGAGACCACACGCATCAGTGTATCACCACAGTTACGGAATGATTTCAAAATTCTTTAAAGGCTTGCTTGAAAAGAAACTTTACGGAACGAAATGTCCAAAATGCCGCTTAACATTCTGTCCGCCGAGGGCACACTGCTGGAACCCAGGATGCGGTCTACAAGAAACTGAATGGGTTGAACTTCCATTAAGAGGCGAAGTGCACACATTCTCTATTATGGCATTTTCTGCGACGCCCTTCTTGAAGACATTGCCATTCATACTAGCCTACGTTAGAGTTGAAGGATGCTGCACAACCGTACCAACAAGATTGGTTAAGGTTAATCCATGGGAAGTTTATCCAGGATTAAAGGTGAACATTCACTTCGTAGATAAGCCTAAAGGCGACATCATGGACTTGTATTGCACTCCAGCGGAGACACCAGACCCATCTAGATGCATGATGACTGCGGAAGAAATTGAAAGATTGAAGAATGACATGCGCAAGGTACGAGACTGGGTTGTCAAAAAATTCGGCGAAGAAGCAAAACCAAGCGTAAACATCTAAAAGCAACAATCCCCCACATTTTTCTCTTGCAAATAAAGCAGATAGTTTTATTGTTCAAAACTGGAAAAACCAGTAATATGCGCGTTGAAAAATTTGGAGCATGTGGCGGATTAATCTACAAGAAAGCATAAACGACACCGAAAAAAGGCTAATATCGGCATGAGGGTCTAGCCAGTCTTTAAGTTCTTGTATGAACGGCAGCCTTCCATAAACGACATAAAGCAGTCTAGATCAGCAGAACAAACTCAACTTCCTATCTTCATCGAATACCCAACCAAATATTTGTAGCGCAAACACGCGCACGCGAGCTAACACTATTATGCATTGACCGAGAACAAGAAGACATGACGCTTATGTCTTTAGGAACCTGATAGAAGTCTATCCGGAGCTTAGGTTACTGCCACGGATATAATGCAACAACCTTTCTGCAAGTTTTAAATGTAAGGAATAACAGACAAGTTGTGGTTGAATCAAAACAACGAGTTTAGACTGAGGAAAACACCGTTTGAGAAGGTTATTATAAATGAAGAAGAACGAGATGCAACTTCTTCTGGAATTGATTAAGAATTCCAGCCGGAGTGACAGGAAGTTAGCAAAGGTTCTGGGAACGTCGCAACCAACTGTAACTAGAATGAGAAATAGACTAGTAAAGGAAGGTGTAATACAAGAATTTACTGTTATACCAGACTTCGTAAAGATGGGATTCGAGATCGTGGCGGTTACTTTAGCCAAGACAAGATTCGAGCCCAAGTTGAGGGAAAGATTAAAAAAATCGGCAATGGCAAAACCAAACATCATATTTTGTGCTGGGTGTGAAGGCTTGGGAAAAAATAGAATATGTATTTCCTTCCATAAGGACTACGCAGATTATTATGATTTCATCACAAAATATATGACAGAATGGAGAGACGTAATAGAAAGCTACGACACAATTCTCATCAGCATACCTGGAACAATTGTTAAACCACTCGCTCTAAAATACCTAACAGAAATATTTGAAGAATAATCAATTACAGCAGAAAAAAAAGAACTAAGTAGAGTCACAAAATTCCAAACATTCTTGAATATCTCGGAAAAAGCCTTTTAATATCTCCTCCTAGATTTCTACAAGCATGCAAATACTGCCCTTATCAACGGCTGTGCCTGAAAACGAGTATTCAACAGAAAAGCTAATAGAAGTTTTTCCATGCATGCTCCCCGATAGCGTCAAACGGAACGTACTTAATTTAGGGGTTTCAAAAAGACACCTTATCCGCCCTATTACTTCCTCCTCTAAAAAAGAGACAATTATAAGTGAACAGGAACTCGTCAACCTATGTTTAGAGGCTTGCCAAGACGCTTTAGAAAAAGCTGACATACCCATCAAAGACGTAGGCTACTTCATCGCAGCCTACGATGCGAATCCGTTTCTATGCCCGGGTTTAAGCCACCTTCTAATACGAAAACTCGGATTCAACCCATACATCAAACACATCAACGTTCAAGGAATGGCTTGCGCGTCCTTCACAAAAGCCCTTGAACTTGCTGAAGACCACCTAGCCACACGTCCACACGATAACGTTCTGCTCTGCACTTCAGGCGTGAACTCTTATTGGCTGATCAACCAACTGCGAGGCTTGAAAGACGTCATGGGAATCCGGGAGATCAGATCGTTAAAGAATGAGAGCAAGCAACGGATGGAGCTGAGACGATGGATTGCCACTATGGAGTTTTTCCTCTTCGGAGACGGAGTAGCCAGCTGCGTTATATCAAAGGAAGGTGATGGGCTATCCGTTAAAAAAGTTGTAAACGTTACAAACTTCAGAGAGAACGATTACTTGGTTGGTTACGCAAGAATCGCAGCCCTAAACGAACCCTTCAAATTCGGCTTCTACTCGCATCTGGGCAAAGAAATTCCAAAACTCGGAGTTGAATACACCGCTCTAGCTTTGAAGAAACTGCTCGGAAAAAACGCTGAACACATAACGAAAAACGCTAAAAAATGGGCAATACACACTGGCAGCAGGAAAATACTCAACCTAATGGCTGAACACTACCAACTTCCACATGAAAAACTTAAGGAGTCACATGAAGTGCTCAATGAATACGGCAACTTATCAGGAGCAAGCCTACCCTTCATCCTCGAAAAAATAGTTTCAAAAAACAAATTCTCCACGGGCGACATCATCTTAGTGCTTGGTTATGGCTGGGGATTCTCAGCCTCTGCTTGCATGCTAGAATTTCAAAAAGAATATGGATGAAGCGATAGGTTTAAACCGATAAGAAAATAGCTTTTAGGCTCAATGTGATATTCAAGTTAAAACTAGGCTTGTTAAGGAGCAAAAGTTGAATGTCCAACAAAGAAAAAATTAATGAAATTGCGAAAGAGCGGGAACGCTGGGAAAAGACAACACTGCCAAAATGGATAGGGCAAAGTCCCGAAAGGAAAAGTGAATTCCGAAACCATTCAGGCACGTTGATAAAACGCGTCTACACACCAGAAGACATCAAAGACCTAGATTACATGCGAGATTTAGGCTTTCCAGGCGAATATCCGTTCACCCGTGGAGTGCATGCAACAATGCACAGGGGCAGACTTTGGACTATGCGACAGTTTTCAGGATACGGCACAGCAGAACAAACAAACCAACGATTCAAGTATCTTCTGAAGGAAGGTGAAACAGGCTTAAGCATAGCGTTCGACTACCCAAGCATTAGGGGTTACGACTCAGACCATCCATTCTCAAAAGGTGAAGTCGGCATATGCGGAGTAGCAGTTTCCTCACTTAAAGACATGGAAGTTCTGTTGAACGGCATACCCCTCGACAAAGTCACAACATCCATGACAATCAACGGACCAGCAGCCATGTTGCTGGCCATGTACATGGCAGTAGGCGACAAACAAGGGGTATCCAGAGAAAAACTTGGAGGAACAACGCAAAACGATGTGCTTAAGGAGTTTTTCGCCCAGAAACTAATCATATTTCCGCCTAAGCCTTCACTGAAACTTGTAACAGACATAGTAGAATACTGCACAAAACATGTGCCTAGATGGAATCCAATAAGCATAAGCGGATACCATATAAGAGAGGCTGGGGGAAATGCGGTTCAAGAACTAGCCTTCACACTTTACGATGGCATAACCTATGTGGAATCATGCCTTGAAAGAGGAATGAAAGTTGACGAATTCGCCCCCCGATTGTCATTCTTCTTTGCAGCCCACAACGACTTATTTGAAGAAATAGCAAAATTCAGAGCAGCCCGCAGAATATGGGCGAAAACGATGAAGGAACGCTTCCACGCCAAAAACCTAAGGTCTATGTGGATGCGCATGCATGTTCAAACAGCAGGATTCACTCTCACAGCACAGCAACCCCTAAACAACATTACACGCGTTACAATTCAAGCCTTGTCGGCAGTATTAGCTGGAACACAATCGTTGCACACAAACTCTTTCGACGAAGCACTGGCTTTGCCAAGCGAAGAAGCAGTAAGAATAGCCCTAAGAACACAGCAAATAATCGCTCATGAAAGCGGAGTAGCCAACACTATAGATCCCTTAGCTGGCTCATACTACGTAGAGAACCTGACAAACGAGATGGAGGAGCGCACAATGGAATACTTCCGAAAACTAGACGACATGGGTGGAGCAATCCCAGCCATAGAGAAAGGCTTCTTTCAAAAGGAAATCGCTGACAGTTCCTATGCGTATCAGAAGGAAGTAGACGAGAAAAGACGAATCCTGGTTGGAGTAAACGATTATACAACAGAAGAAAAACAGCCAATAAAAGTTTTAAGGGTAGACCCAAAAGTTGAAGAGGAACAAGTTGCAAGCCTTCACAAGCTGAAGAGAGAAAGAGACAACAAAAAAGTGAATGAAATGCTTGAAAAACTTCATTATGCAACAGAAAAGGATGAAAATCTCATGCCAATAATAATTGATGCCGTAAAGGCATATGCAACAATAGGCGAAATCTGCGACGTGCTTCGAGAAATCTACGGAGAATTCAAGGAGTTAATCGTAATTTAGAGAGGGAAAAAACGTGGAGAATCAAAGGAAAATTAGAGTTTTAATCGCTAAGCCAGGCCTCGACAGCCACGACAGAGGAGCCAAAATCATAGCCAGAGCATTAAGAGACGCCGGGATGGAAGTAATCTACACTGGTTTAAAGCAGACCCCAGAGCAGATAGTTGAAACAGCCCTCCAAGAAGATGTGAACGTAATAGGATTGAGCATTCTTTCAGGAGCCCATAAAACCCTTTTCCCAATGATAATGGAACTGTTGAAGCAGAAAGGCTTAACAGACGTGCTTGTTGTCGCCGGAGGTATAATCCCAGAAGAAGACGTTCCTGAAATGAAAAAGCTTGGAATAAAAGGAATCTTTGGACCTGGAACACGGACAAATGAGATAATTCAGTACATATTTGAGAATATTCCGAAAAGAATCTAAACCCTGAAGATGTGCGAACATTGCCGAAAATACAGGAAATAGCCAGAGGCGTGCTAGCCGGAGACCGCAGAAGTATAGCGAGAGCAATAACAACTATCGAAAACAACAGTCCAAAAGCACAAGAAATAATCGCCTCAATTTTCCCCCACACCGGAAATGCCCACGTTATAGGGTTAACCGGTCCCCCAGGCTCTGGAAAAAGTACACTCATAGACAAAATCATACGCGAGTACAGGCGGAAAGACAAAACTGTAGGCATTATAGCAGTAGATCCAACAAGTCCCTTCACGGGAGGCGCATTTCTTGGCGACAGAATCCGAATGCAAGAACTAAGCACAGACCAAGGAGTTTTCATACGTAGCATGGCAACTCGCAATTATCTCGGTGGAATAGCCAAAGCAACAAAAAATGCTGCAAAAGTCTTGGATGCCGCTGGCAAAGACGTAGTCATCGTTGAAACGGTTGGTGCTGGACAATCTGAGGTGGAAATAATCAAAGTGGCACAAACGATAGTTGTTCTTTTTGCACCGGGCTTAGGAGATGAGATACAAGCAATAAAGGCTGGAATCATGGAGATAGCTGACATTTTCGTCGTGAACAAGGCTGACCGCACAAACGCCGACAAAGCTGTGATGGACATCCAAGCAATGCTACAGCTAAATAATAAAGAAAAAAAGTGGAAGCCGCCAGTTCTAAGGACTACAGCCCTCACAGGCGAAGGTGTCCCGCTACTCATCGAAAAAATAGCGGAGCACAGGCTTTTCTTGGAAAAGGAGTTCGAACGCAGAAGAAGCCGAGAAAAGGCTGAAGCCGAACTGGTAGAAGCCATAAAAGAGAAAGTGGCAAGTTCGATAATTGAAGAATTGAAAAGGGAAGGAAAGCTCGAAGAGTTTCTGCAAAAAATTCTGGAAAAGAAAATGGACCCTGCATCCGTAGCTGAGAAACTCTTGAACAAAAAATTCGGAAAGCAAGTTTAGAAGTGATAAAAGTCGATGCCTAGACTAGAACAAGGGCTTGTACATGTTTACACTGGAAATGGAAAAGGTAAGACTTCAGCTGCTTTTGGACTTGCCCTGAGAGCCATAGGAAGAGGGTTGAAGGTTTATGTAGTTCAGTTCATTAAGGGCGGATTCGACTACGGCGAACTCTACGTGGTTGATAGACTTCCAAATCTTAAGCTTAAAGCCTTCGGAAGAGGCGAGTTCGTGACGGAAAAGCCTCCGGGAAAAGAGGATGTTGAACTTGCGCAAGAAGCTTTGGCTCTAGCTGAACAAGTAGTGAAAAGCGGTGAATACGACATAGTTATCCTTGACGAAATTAACGTTGCCCTAAACTTGAAACTGATACATCTTGATGAAGTTTTGGAATTGCTAAAGAACAAGCCGAAACATGTTGAACTCATATTAACTGGGCGTTATGCACCCAAGGAGATAATTGAAGCCGCTGATTTGGTTACAGAGATGAAAGAGGTTAAACATCCCTTCAATAAGGGTTACAAAGCCCGAGAAGGAATTGAATATTAGCTTTCTCACTCAAACTTAGCATTAAGTGTGAATCACAAGGGAGGTTTAAACGTTCAAGGTTGAAGATG